>Ga0181355_1000565_pt1 | contig 15830 bp, 30 predicted proteins | sample Fa13VDMM15DN_FD_130099 | JGI IMG/M metagenome (GOLD analysis project Ga0181355, IMG submission 130099) | Freshwater viral communities from Lake Michigan, USA - Fa13.VD.MM15.D.N | ecosystem: Environmental > Aquatic > Freshwater > Lake | place: USA: Michigan | collected 2013-09-23 | reverse complement strand
GTTGTTAATGGTGTATTGACGAACTACACGCATCGACAAACCGATGTCTTTATCAGACGCACGACCTGCAAAATGGACACCTTCAGGCAATTCTAAGTCAGCCATTGCTAATGTGAACGCATTTCTGTGCATTACGATGTTTTGTGGTGATACAACGCCAGTGTTGTTAAACGGTGTCACAACAGCACTTCCGCTAGTTGAAGCAACGGTTACGTTTTGGAACTGACCAGCAGTAATGATAGCTGGGGAAACAGTTACAGAAACTGCGCTAGAACCAGAAACAGATTGAGTAACTACAAAGTTACGCAGTTTGTTTGAGCCATAAGCCTGACGATTCTGTGGGTTAACAGCAAAAACGTTAGCGATGGTGATTACGTCACCTTGTTTCAAGTTAACAGTACCACCTGTTGGTGTGATGCTAATGGTTGAAGTTTGTGCCCAACCAGAAGTCAGCGAACCAGTGAAACTTGATGTACTTGTTGTTAAAGTAACGCCACTATATGAACCAAAGGTTTGTGGCACAACGTTTTGATCGAGCTTCCAATTCATGCCCGCAGAATCACGACCCATCAAGCCCTTACGGTATTGCTCACCAATTGCTTCCTGTGGTACGAACAAACCTTTTAAGCTGTTGACGATGGTTGCGCCAGTGAACGGCTCAACGATACATGATCTACGACCATCACGCGGTGCGCCTTCAGAATCAAGATATGCACCAGCAGTCAGGTAAGTAATCAAATCAGATGGTGGTGTACCAGCTGTACCAACAATGTTAGCAGTGTTGTTTTTAGCTGTTGTCATACCATCAAAGTCAATCTTGTTAGCAATAGCTGCAACAGCTGGCTTCAATACACGATCACTAAACATATCAAGGCTTAACGCTAAATCGACTGTTGTGAACTGTGTGTCAACGTGAAACTGAGTTGATAAAGTTACTGGTGTGCTTGTTTCGTTGAAATCTTCAACATTCAAAGCTGGGCCAGTAGTACCGATGAAACGACCAGGTCTGCGAACGTTAACAGTGTTACCAATCTTTGCGCCAACAACAGCAAATTGGTCATCATAGTTACGATCTACTTCACTAGTAAAAGTAAGTTCATTCTCCAAGACCATCAACGCCTCGTTGGTGATCTTGCTAATGGTTAGCAAGTTATTTGCCATTTTAATATCCTCAAAAAGTAGGTAAGAAAAAGTTTTTTACCGAATCTTTCCAGCTTTTCTAGCAGCCTTCCAAGCAGCATAGCTGCCATGATATTCGCCATTAGAATCTATCTTGACTTCCGTTGACGATGAAGTTGCCCGAATTGGTGAAATAGGACTCGGTGCATTTGATTTCATAGCAACAGCCGATGTTCCTGGCTTTCGAATCGCATCTTCGAATCTGCCTTCCAATTTACCTATCTCTCGCAATGCTTTAGCTTGTGACATTTCAGCTAATGATTTAGCCAAATCTGGATTCTCAGCCAAGTGATATAGGATTTTAGGGCCTACTTCACTTTCAATAATTGCATCTCTAACTAGGTCACTTACACCAATATCCGATGACGCAATCATATCTTCGTAATCCGGCAATTCTGCTTTAGCTTTCTCAATTCGTTGTGCCCAAGTCTGTAAAGTCTTGTTGCGTTCCTCATTGGCTCTGCGTTCTGCATCTTGCTTGTCACGATTCCGCAAGGCATTTTCCGCACTATATTCAGCTAATGCTTTTGCATATTCAAACGCATCATCAAACTGACTAGGCTGCGGCTCTACAAACTCGTCATTAGACGGTGCTTGTGGATTAGCCTTTGCTTCATACTCTTTAAGCCTGGCTTCTAAAGATTCCCTTGCTTCACGTTCTTTTCTCGCATCTTCACGAGCTTGATCTCGTTGGCTAGTTACTTCAGAAAACCGTTTTGCAAGTTTAGGTTTGGATTTCCCATCCTCTACTGCCTTTGCCTCTCCTTCTGCTTGCTCGGGTTCACTCTGCGATGTTTCTTCCTCTACCGGCTCTGTTTCAGCTTCTTCAGCTACAGCCTCGGTGGTGGATTCCTCAACAGCTAAACCTAGTTTTTGAGCATAAAAATCGGCTGCATTTTCGTTCGTTATTACAGTTGACATGAGTTTCCTCAAGGATTTACCCAGTGCTACCTCACTGGTAAGGTTTTCAGTATCTTAATACTAATTTTTCTATTGTGCAAATGGACTTTGCCCGTCATCAATATCTGTTGCCGCAACATTAGCATATTGCATTTGTTCTGCATTCCGCTTTTCAATTTCTTGTATCAATCTTTGCGTATCCATGTGATGAACCATTAGTTCCACAATTGCATCAATTTCTGTCTTATTCTGGCTAGTTATTGCCCTAGTATTCTGGTCATTAACCTTAACTTCAGCCATTGTTTCAGTATTGTGCGCTCTTGCTGTCACATCCATTAGCTTACGCTTATTAGCCCCATCTTCCTTAATCTGAGCCACTTGTGAACGATTGTTGATTTCAAGTTGCATTGCAATCAGTTGATCCTGCAATTGCTTGTTCTGATCTTCCATCTGCTTCATCTTCATCTGTGCCATCGGTGGAATCTTTGATTTCTCATCAATCTGAGCCATCGGATTCATTGCAGCCAAACGGTCAGCAATAACGTCAGCACCAGGGAAATCCATATTACGAATAAATAAATCCCCTGCAATTTCCATTAATTTTTCGCTGCCTTGCATTAATGGCATCATGGAATTGACAGCCTCCAAACGCTTAGAGTTATAGCCTGGGCCTGTATCCATTACAACGTCATATTGCCCAATAGTTACGTCATTTAGAATTTCGTAAACGCCTTCTTCTGTTTGGCTTGGCTCATTAATCGTCACCATTTCTGGCTGTGCATCTTCACCAATAATTCGCATTACACGCTGACTGTCGTAAATATGTGGGATCAAATCAAGCAAAATCTTGCCGGTATACTTAATCGAACGAGTTAAATTGTCGTAATAATGGTAATTTGTTAAGTCAATCTGTTGCTGCTGCCCCATCAACGCCTTGCCGCTAATGTTGCCTGTCTGCATTTGGCTAGGATCAAATACGCCTAACACAGCTTGTAAGTCATCATTAATTGACGCAGATGCAGCCATGATTCCTGCTGGTGGTGGCTCTGGTTGCAGCCTGGATGGAACTGGGGCTGGTCTACCTTCAATATCTGTCTGCTTATAACGCAATACAGGCGTTGACTTGATGTTTGCTTGCGCCCATTCGTTTTCATGGTTTTCATCCTGACCTTCAGCCAGCAACCATTTAGCTTTAGGGGCTAATGCTACTGACTCGGTAAGGCTTGTCTGCCAAAAGTTATACATACGCTGTGGGTCTTTAGCCATGCGTACCAAGCCATATTTCTTGCGCTTGCTATCAACAAATAACCTTTGACCATATACAGGAACGACAGGAATATAACGCCCAGGCCACTCACTTTCTTCTAACACTTCCATTGCGGTTAACTTGCACCACTTAATAATTTTTTTGTAAGACTCACGTTCATCAACAACAATAATGCCGTTAGCAGCCATCATTTCAAGCTCGTCAGCCTTTAGTTCGTCTTTATATAGCTTTGTGCCATCTGACAGCATCAATAGCGTTGCTGCTTTGCGTTCAGTGTAGAAGTATTCAGCAATCCGAATATCCTCTTTCATTACCCATTCGGCTGATACGTCACCAGTTCCACGATGTGTAAATCCAACGCCATCATCCTTTCCAGGATAAAGACTTCTAAATACATTCTTAGGAATTACCTCAGTAATTAAGCATTGTTCTGCATCTGAGCCATCCGGCAGGATTGAGTTCGGATCAAAATAAACCGTAAACGGGTTATGAATAGGCTGAATGTAGATTTCCTGATCGAACGAATCTTCACGAACGTAGTCAGTAACAATACGCCAATAGCCCCAGCCCATGCGTACAGCGTAATCAAACGCTTCGTCATAGGCTGTGTCTGCGTTGGAATTTACTTCTATGTGACGGCAAATGCCTTGGAGTATTTCTGCAACCTTTTCATCCGACTCATTATTCATTCCATGAACTTTGATTCTAGGACGTTGTTGGCGTTGCTGATTTGTAATCTGTTTAATGTAAGCATCAATCTTGTTGATGGTCAAACAAGGACGGGCTTCTAATGTTCTGCTGTTCTGTATCTCTACAGGCCATTGATCGCCAGCAGCAAACTTTAAATCCTCTTGCGCTTCGGCTCTATTGTTGGAATCAGCGTCAGCCGCTAATTGCAGGAATTTCTGTGCGTCACTAATGCGAGGATCAAACTCGTCATCGTATTGGCTACCGTTGTCATCTGCCATGTTAGTTCATCCAATTGGTTGGAAGTTGATAATTTGTCTTTTTCGGTGCTGATTTTCTAGGCTCATTAACTATCAAGCCAACGTATCGCCAAGCATCTGCACCATGTGAATAAATGTCATGCACAGGATTCTTGCTGAATTGCTTTGTTTCTGGGTCAACATCATACCGATAATGACGCAAACATTGTAGCCCCTGGTCACAGTTTAACTTATCAAAGTAACATTTAGGAAATATTGTTCTTGCTGCGTTTATCGAATCAACCACAGATACCTTGTCAACAATCTGGACTTTATATCCTGCTGCTCTAACGATTTCCTCAATACTCCTACCGTTTGCAGCCAATGTTTTATTCTGAGCATCATGTGGTAACCATAGTGTGTCGTAAACGTACCCAAACTTCTGCATTTCAGCCAGATACCAAGACATAGTTTGTTGGCTGTTTTCAATATATCGGATAACCCGTATTTCCATTGAAATAAATTGTATGAACCAAATTGCCGTATTGTCAGACCACCCTAAGTCAAACACAGCATGAACTGGCTTTGTAGGATCGTAAGGTACTCTTGTAATACGTTCCTCTAAATCTGCCATTTCCATTTCTTTACCGAATACCGCACCATCTACAGTTCTACGGCATAAGCCTTCCCAGACGTTTAGATAATCGTTGTGATCTCTAATGCGTAGTGAATCTTTTTCTAATCTTAGCGTTTCTGGAAACCAAGGATTATCTGACCAATTGATTTTGACGATTTTGGCATCTTCTGGCGCATTTACTACAAACCGCTGATAAGTTTCATCTGTTTCTAATTCAGGATTAAAGCTAATCCAGACTTCGCTGCCTTCTTTACGGATGGTAGGAATTAAAATATTCCACGACATTCGGCTGGTTGTCTGCGCTTCCTCAACCCAGCATATATCTACACCTTCGTAAGATTTAACGTTGCCAACATTGTTCTTTAGGCCAACAAAGCTAAACTCTGTGCCGTTCTTGCCACGAATTGATGTTTGGGTAATTTCGTAGAAACCTAGTAACCCCAGGCTTTGTATCTGGTCACACAGTAATTTGTGGACAGAATCTCTGATAGATGTTTGGAACTCACGAGCGCACAAGATACGCAGTTCTGACTTAGCCCCAAGAATTAGCAACGCCCTGGCTATTCCCCAAGATTTAGCACCGCCTCGACCACCATACAATACTTTGTAGCGGCTTTTCTCAAACAGAATTGACAGCTTATGCGGAAACTCAGCCTTTGCTATAGCAGCACTTAATTGGTCACTCATCTGGCTTTATAAACTTGACTTCAATGCCTTGTAGCAACGGCACACCATCTGCACCTGTAATCTCTGTCTTGGTGCTTTCTCTGTATTTCTTTGGAAACCTGGCTGCCATGCTTCTAGACCAAATAGATGAGTTCAATTTCTCACCGTCTTTGTGTTCCAACATATAACGTTGAGCCATTTCTTCCCACCAACGTAGCTCATGTTCTTTGGCTAACTCCAAGGCGTGTCGAAATTCCTCGTGTTCATCCACCCAACGGTAAATAGTGCGAGTACCCACTTCCAGCATTGAGCCGATAGCTTCTACACTTTTACCTAGCTTTCCAAGTTCGATAACTTTTTCGCAATACTCTGGAAGGTATTTGCTTGGTCTGCCAACAGGTTTAGTTTGTTCTACTGTGTCAGTCATACGTCACGTTTAACCGCTGTGTTTAATGCGTTAATGAATGCGTCTAAAGTCTTGTCAGCATCGTTAGAATGTTGCTTGCCGTCTTTATATTGGCTTGCTGACTCCTTTTGTTCCAAGGTAGATGGCTTTACTAATCCGTCCAGCGGCATATTCTCGTTCGAGTGCATTTTCTAACTCCTTTTTAACTTTAGCTGAATCTATTGTTGGCAATTGACTAATCTTTATTGCTTTGGCTTTTCCCTTACCTCTGGAGTTATCCACAGCACGAATTTGGACTTTACCGTTATCTTTATATATTCTGTCTAAATGCTTAATTGTTTCTAATGCACCAACATGAGTTTTTAAGAATTCTGTTAGCGGTACTGTGCGACCAGTTCCTAATTCTTTTTCCATCTTAGACGCTCGTTGTAGCGCACCATTTACAAACGCATCTAACGGATCACGATAAGTATATAAAACTGTTGCTTTTTTGTTAGCCTTTAATGCTTCCTCTATCTTTTCCCTGGAAGTATCTAGCTTTGCCATATTTGTGTCGTAAACCACACCAGCATTTTGTACGGCTGGATGATCCTTCATTGCTTCTAGTGCAGTTGATTTACCTGCCCCTGCACCACCAGCAGTAAACAAAACATCACCACCATCGCCCTGGGCTAGTTTCTGAGCAAACAATTGTTTAATGAACTTGCTTGCTGGCTCATGTACGTCACTAGCTTTTGTACGGTCTGCCCTGTAATCGTCTGACAGTTCCCTGGCTATATCTGTATTTAGTACCTTGCCGCCTTCTGTGCCTTGTAATCCAGCGTATTCCGCAACCATCTGCGGGTATTGCTGCATTAGCCTTTGAAATAACTTTTGTTCGATCTGATTTACGCTGGCAGATGTAGCCGGATCAACGCCAGCCTGTTTTTGTTTAATTCCTGCTTCGTAAATGTCGGACAATTTAGGCATTACTATTCCTCTGGCGGCTTATTCTGGTCTATTAACTGTTTGTTAATCTCATACACGATAGGATTACAGACCTTGCCTGGCAATTCGTGCAACCCTTGAAATATAACGTTTATCTGTTCAACAGTTAATTCTATCGTGTACTTAGTCATTTTTTAACCTTTTTTGCAGCATAATTAACAGTTCCAGTTTTTAAGTGATGCTTTGGCTCGTTCCGCTGGGCCTTTAGCATTCTTAACAACGCCTTCCATCCTTGCACAAAATGATTTCTTGCGACCTTCGTCTGCTTTTGTCTTTGGATTTGGGGCTGGTGGCTTTAAATTGCTATTGTTCTTAGCGTTATATTCCGCACGACCTTTAGCTGTCATTCCTGCACCCTTTTCTGTAGGGTTATAGGTTTTGCCCTTGCCAGTAGTCTTATGCTCTATTGGTTTGTCGTGTTTTTTAGTCATTTTTTAGCCGTCTTAGCTGCTTGTTTAAATGCTTGGGTAGTTGGCGCACCTTTAGTTCCAGGCTTACGCATCTTCTCTACTGGCTCACCTTCTGCTTTTTGTCGCTCAATCCTTGCTTGTTTTTTATGAATATTCGCATATAAACCTGGTTTAGCTGCCATTTTGTTCCTCTATATAACAAATGTCTTGCCAAGACATGACTAAAAATCGTTCACCATTTTCAAAATACTCAAAATATTTTAAATATTCATCATCTTTTGATTTGCCCATTGTGCCAAATCTGATTCTTTCACCACCTTTTAGCGGATTAGGAACAAATTTGTTCTTTTCGTCAAACTTACCTTTACCAGCTGCGATAACAATTCCCATATTATCGGCTTCATCCATTATTACATCAATAATAGTGCTTTTTACTCTGGTTTCTGGCTTAACCACAACCTTGTCAAACATTGGAGTTAATCTCATGCTTTCCCCTTTGCCGGTCTGCCACGTTTTTTAGCCTCGATAAACTCGATTACAGGCTCTACAGGCTGTTTTACTTCTTGGATAATAGGGAAATGCTCACCACACCAGTTTGATGCGTGACGCTGTTCATACGAGGGAAATCTGCGGCAGATACCAAAATCGCCACTACTTAAAAAGAATTTACACACCCCACAGACGGGATTAGAATTGTTGTCAGCCATACAAAAAACGTCCTTTTTGGTTGGTTAGAAACCCTAACTTGACTCTAAGCAGGTTAGGGTTTTGTTTATTAACAACCTCGCTTATGCGAGTAGCAAACGCCAGATGTTTTGCCAGTGTTAAAGTTCTTGTCTGAACCAACTGAATCCTGCATACCCATTGCTACGCCACCACGCATCTTTTCCATGCGCTCACCAGTTTTATCCGATGATGTTGCGCCTTTTGGTGCTGTTGCGCCTGTTGTTGAAGGAATGCCCTTCATTGAATCCATCTTGCCCATGATTTTCCCTTTCAGTTTAGGAATCGTAGTTTGTAAAGTGTACTATTTATTAAATCTGCTATTTCGTCAACTATGTTTTGCAATTCTGTGTCCTGCGGCAGCTTTTTGCGATATTGCTCAACATATTTCTTAATGCCCTGCATATATTTTACGGGATCAGTGTCAACATGGTAAACATCTTCGTATCCAGTAATTACTTTATATTTACCCTGGTAACATTCAACAAACTTATCAGCCAAGTCAATAATCTTATCGTAATACTTACCTAACGCTTTATGTTTAGCGTAGCTGTCAGTCTGCCAGTGCATCAAATGGGTATTTGTGCTGCTGTGCAGCAATACCAAAACAAATGCGGCAACGTCTTTATCCATGATCTTCCTCGTTGTCAATAGCACCAATTATAACCACAGCCAAGCCATTTTTGACAATTTCTCCACGTTTTACTAAAAGAATATCTACTTGCTCGTCATCATCAAATACACCGGCATCTTGCAACGCATCTAAAACAGCCTTCAGCCTGTTGTCCAAGTCAAACTTGCGCTTATTAGGGCCATATATCGTAATCGCTAACCCAAGCCTTTGAGAGCCGTATTTGGGGATTTCATGCTCAATGACATATTCTGCCACTGCTTGCTTAAAATCAACGCCAGCCTTCGATATGAACCTTCTATGACCGTTTGCTTGCCAATATGTATTTACTGATGGTGGAAACGGTAAATTAAGTAACATCAAGCCATCCACGCTCAAAGAATTGCCCAATTGTTCGTCTGTGTGCTTCATCCCAAAAATCCATTTTTTCGGATTTATCCCATTTCTTACCTTGGTCTATTTCCATGTGACAGCAATAACAAAGCGCAGCCACCCGATAATCATGAGCTTTTAATCCTCTGCCTTTGCCATCCCGCAACTGGTTGCTGTGGGCTGCGATAACTGTACCATCTTCCAAACCGCAAATCTGGCATGGAAGCTCTTTGCAACGTTCCAACAGTTTTTTATTTCTATAAATCATATTTTTGGATTAAATAGTAAATAGCCGATGCAGCCACACCAGCCAACATTGCTACCCCGAAACAATAACCTATTAGCAACCAAAGAATTTCTATCTTTGTCATCTTAGTTTCCTTTTGGCAACGCAAGACGCACACAACCACCTTCGTCTTTTGCCGCATTCGTGATTCTTCCAGTATCCACCGATTGAATCTTTTGCTTGTAAACAGTTTGTGCAGTATCTAGTCCCTTGTGGGCTTGGTGTTGCTGGTTCGTACATTCGTTAATGCCCTAAAATCTTCTAATTCTATTAAATGTCTAATTTCACTAATTGTTAAACCACAAATTTCGTGAATCCTTAAAATTACTGTATCAGATACAGGATAAATCTTAGTTCTTATTTTGCTAACAGTTTGGAAACCTATGTTTAAATGGTTTGCTAGTTCTCGATCTGTAGCCAAATTAAACTTATCTTTAATTGTATCTAAAACAATATTTGGTGTTTTAGAAATATTCATTAATTCCTTTCTTTTGCGCCACAGTGACGCTTTAACTATGCGCTTAACAACCATTTTTAAAATGGATATTTAGGCGCACAAGTTACGTCAACCGTTACTTCTGCTGTATATCCGTTAATCTTTCTACGTCCAGTAATGACAACAGCACGAGTTTTGTTGGCCTCACATTCGTTAATTGCCATAATTACCTCATTGCGTGTCATTGGATGTTGTTTGCTGTCCAGGATTAATTGTGTGTTTTGTGGCTCTTGTGGCTCTGGCTTACTAAATGTAGAACAAGCAGACAAAACAACAACAGCAATAATTAATAATAATTTCATGGTTTTCCCCTTTGTGGTTACTACGTTAATTAAATTGAACCCTTCCTGCGATTAGCTGACAACGTCTGCCAGATTTCTGTGATGCGTACTTCGTGAATCCTTTTGTTTTCTATCGTTTTAAAATTCTTATATGCGTCAACCCATTCATCAACTGCGTTCTTGTAAGACGGGCTGTCTATAGCTTGCGCGTCCCTTTCTGCTACCGTACCACTAGACAACAGAAAAGCATGGCTCTTGGTCTGTTTAATCAGTTCCTCAAGCCTTTTAACTTCACCAGATAACTCTGCGTGTTGCTCATCTGTTTGCGATAAATACATCAAGGCTTTTTCAACCCGCCCATCGTTTAATTTTTCTAAACTCATTTCCAACCCCTTTTGTTGCCACGATTACCTTTGTTCCATTGTGTGCGGCAATCATCTTCTAACTTTTTTGCCGCTGCTTCACCCCTTGCATCCCTGACCAGGTTTATATGCGTCATGGCCTTATTACGGTCTGTTACTCGCCATCTAAGGATTTGGTTTACTTCGCACTTATGCCGGTGTTCTTCCGACCATTCGTATGTGTTCTGCAATTCGTTTCCTTAATTCGGACCAGCCTTCACCTGACCTGGGCTTAACACCTACCTCTGCTGCTTTTTTCATTGTCAGTTCTTCATCTGCGTACCAGGGTAATGCTGGCGGTGCTTTCTCTTTAAAATCTAACTCATCTTCCCAACGCCATCCGTTTAACCAAGATGATGCGTGTGGAATAAACTCTGATTCTGTTTGCTTCAATTGCCAATATCTAACGTGATCCGGTAATGCTTCTAGTGCTGCTTCCTGATCTTCACGTTTTAGCCTGGCAAATGCTTCAAACGCTTTTTTCTTGTTTATTTTTCTTGGATAAATCGTCCAAAATTTTTCGAACATCGGCAATTCTCCCACTCTTATTTTTGTAAATACTTTCGCTACGTTTTTCTACGCACTTCTGGCAACGCCAACCCCTAAATCCTTTGGGGCTTTCACCATTGTGATCTGGTTGCCTAGATTGGCAGCTGGTGCAAAATCTCATTTATTCCTCAATAGGGTAGGGGCTACGATTTGGGTTTTGACTAAGTCGTAAGAGAAAACCAGAAAATCCTACGAATCACCATCCTCGAATGCTGGCTTAACAGCCCCTAAAATTACGCTATTAACGCTTCTACTAGTGCGTCATCCATTACTTTGTTTTGTTCACAGATTTCTAAGCCAAACAATAACAAACCTGTTTCTGAAAATACATATTCCACTTTGCCGCCATCACCGACAGACCAGCATTCTGCGTATTGCTCTGCGAATTTATAAAATTCATTTTTCATGATTTCCCCTTTTATTTGTTTTTAAATGGTGAATTTGCTTTGAAATCGTAATTAAGGTTTTTTAGTTCTTCTGTTGTTTCTGCCAGGCTCATTGCATTTACTTGTTGAACTGTATAACCCAGCTTGACTAATGCCTTTTGTTGTGCAATCGCTAACTTTACCATCCAGTTACAATCCATCATTTTTGTTCCCCTTTAGTTATTCGTCTATACAAAAATCATTGGCAAATCCGTTACGAATTATTTCTTTTGCCATTCCAATTGCTTCATTAAGATTATCCGAAACAACACCATAATCTCCGTCTTTTGTACTATTTAGTGAAAAGCCATTTTCATCTTTTAATATGTAAATTGTGATTTGTTCCATTTCGTTCCCCTTTGCTAATGCGTTGTCGATGTATGTATATTAAGCTAGGTTAATATCTATGTCAAACGATTTATCCAAATTATTTAATGTATTTTTCTATTGAATTTGTTTAGACGATAGGGCAAGCCAATTAGGTGGTACTCACCCAATTCAGCCATTTGGAATTATTAACTTTCCAAACTACTGCACCTATAAGGACTATGTTCTATTTCCAGAGGGACGATTTTGGATCGCCTAGCCACCACACCACCTGTTTTCCTCTGTTCCTGAGATACCCATAGTAAGTTCTCGCGCTGGCTTGCCAGTAAGCGCATCGGTTTTCTTGGTGGCCGCCCTAACATTAACAATCTACTATCGTGACCAGTACGGGCTAAACGCAAAAAAGCCCTTTAGTCTTGGCTCTTGCGTGTGTAGGGCACGGCTTCCTTTTTTAAGGGAAAGAGCCAAAGCTAAAAGGCTTTGGATTGTCTGATGCCCTACACATAGACGGGCACAGACTAACATAGGTAAATTTAAACTTCAACAATAGGTTTTAGTGCTGGTTGTTGGAAACCTGACCAGCGGCAAGTTACGAAGGAATCCCGTCCAACTCAGGTAGTTTTCCTAAGTTCAGGCCATACTATAAACCAATCAGCTGGAAATAGTTTTTTCCTGCTTAATTTTCCTGCGGTTTTTTCTTCCAACATTGCAGCTAAATACATTAGCTTGTCTTGCGGAATTCCACGTTTACGCCAAACACATACAGCCGGTGGACTAATACTTAATATATCAGCCACAGCTTTAGTGCCACCTAGTAAATCAATAATTTGGTCATCTGTCATAGTTTGCATAGGTTAACAAAATTAACTTGTGTTAGCAATTAATTTCTGTTAATGTTACTGTGTTTTATACGAAAGGGGACAAATGGACGAATACGAACAAGTAATGAAAGAGATTGAGCAAAAACTCGAACTCGCTCTAAACAAATTAGAAATCGGTGGTTTAAACGCTGACGATATTTCTATAATCCGCTGGGCTTGCAACAAATCTAAAACACCATCTAATAAGGAATCTAATTATGCTACTCGCACCATCTAAACAAACTGCTCAATTTAATGAATCTAAAAAATTTAAAATTGTTCCACCAGGATCGCACTTAGTCCGTTTTTTTAAATACGTTGACTGTGGTACTCATATTGATGAGGGCACAAAAATCCGCGAGAACAAAATTAAGTACGTTCATAAAGTAATGTTCTTTTTTGAGTTTTATGGCGAGGATGCACAAGGCCATCCATTAGCTACAGATGATGGTAAACCGCTAGTCTTGGTTAAATTTATAAATCTAACTACGCATGAAAAAGGCACATTAGCTAGATTATTAAAGTCTTGGTTAAACGTTGACATTTCTGTTGAGCCTTTAGAACTTAGCAGTTTACTTGGCAAGTTTGCTTTAGCTGCCGTTTCAAATTACGTTGATAAATCGAATGAAACAAAAGCAAGCATAGACAACCTTAGTCCAGTGCCAAACATTTATTTAAAAGCAGGATTGCCGGAAGGCTTTAACCCTGTTGATTCGTTTGATTTTGAAAAGTATGACGGTGAAAAGTTTGATGCGTTGTCAGACAAAATGAAAGCATGGCTGTCAAAAAGCCCTGAATACAGAGCCGTTACAGGGCAAGCTGCTGCAAAGCCAGCTGAAGAATTCTTTAACGATGACGTACCGTTTTAAGGGGCTACCATGACTAGAGCATCTGAATCAAATCATTGGTACACAAAAGACGGTCAACCGATGTACACCGTTATTGGTGCAAACGGTAAAGAACGTAACACTGACTTACGGGATGCTAAAAAGCATGGCTATATTCCGTCAGTTACAACCATTTTAAATATTCTTGCAAAGCCAGGATTAAACCTGTGGTTTCAACGTCAGGCAATTATGGCGGCATTGACATTACCACGCATGGACGGTGAGGACGAGGAAAACTGGTTAGATCGTGTATTGACTGATAGCAAAGCGCAAGGACGCGATGCAGCTGATCGCGGTACATCCATGCACAGCGAAATACAGAGCCACCTAGAGCATAAAGCTAAAGAATACCCAAGATATGTATTTGCATCGAAAGAATGCTTAGACGCTCATTTTGGGCAGCAGGATTGGATTTGTGAAGAATCCTTTGGTCACGAACTTGGTTTTGGTGGTAAGGTGGATTTACATTGCCCTGGCATCATTGTCGATATTAAAACTAAGGAAAAGGTTGGCGATAAGGTAGATGTGTATGATGAGCATTTGCTTCAATTGGCAGCCTACCGAACTGGATTAGGATACCCAACAGCTCGTTGCGCTAATTTGTTTGTTGATCTAGAAGGTAATACCAAAATGATCGAACATGACGAAACAAAACTAGCTAATGCGGCTGAACGTTTCTACCATCTACTGCGTTTTTATCAGATTAAAAACGGCATCTAAATTTCGGGGCGAACGACCGACCTTATCCCCTTTGTGTCGGAACAATCTAGTAGCCCCACTTTTTTTTCATCTTTTTTAAAATATTTTATAAATATCGCTTGACATAGATATTAACTTACGTTAATCTATGTCTGTGGTGATTAACAAACAAAGGGGAACAAAATGGCAAGATATATTAGCGTAGTAGAAACAGCAAGAATGATTAGAACTGCTTTAAGAGAGGCTTTCCCAGGCGTTAGATTCTCTGTTAGAAGCAGCAGCTACAGCGGTGGTGCAAGTATTAACATTAACTATACAGATGGCCCAACAAATGCCCAAGTAAAAGCAGTCGTTGGTAATTTTGAGGGTAGTTACTTTGATGGCATGACAGATTACAAAGGTTTTAACTACAGCAGCGTTAACGGTGAAGAAGTTAGATTTGGTGCTGATTTTATTTTTGTTACTAGGGATTACAGCGAAACTTTTTTGACTACTAATTTGCAAGCAGCTTGTGCGTATTACGGTTATGAAGTTCCAGAAATTATTGTTACACCTAGAACTTGCTGGGCAAATTTCAACGATTACGAAATGCAGCGGAGAGTAATGTTGCAAGTTGAAGCAGTTAGTTTGTGCGAAACCCAGGTCAGCCAAACGGCTGGAAGTGTAGCGTTTTTAGGTGATGATGGTTATGGTTATGGTGCAGTCGGTAGGTTGGCTGCTTAACAAGGGGGAAATTATGAACTACGATGAATGGACAGATGTTTCGAAAAACTACAGAACTGCTTTAAAAATGTATCGTGTAGCTTTCCTGGCTTATGTTCCTGTGCGTGATGCGTACAGGGCTGGTGAAGTAAGTGATGAAGTATTTTTGACGGCACAAGCAGCGTTTTATGCAGCGTCAGTAGCTTTTGACGTTGTAGCAGCAGAGGAAGCCAGCGGTATTGAAATTAACTAAAAGGGGAAATTATGAAACTCAAAGAACAAATGATTAACTGCCAAGAAGAATTTCAAGACGGTTTAAATACAGGAGTTAATCTCTGCTTAAAAATGATTAACCAATCGCTTGGTACAAATTTCACAGCATTTGGTCACGCTTTGGCTCACATTGAATTTGAACTTGAATCTAAACAAAAAACAGATTGGAAATAATCATGCACATACTTAACGAAATCTGTACCGCTGTTTTATTTATAGCAATTATTTTATGGGCTGTATTTTTATGATTCATTATCATGGCTTGCCAATTACACCCGCAACAGCAGCATTACGGGCAATTTCTGGCGGTCATGCTTTTGTTAGCTTTCGCCATCCAGATCAATTAACTTTAGCGTTAGAAGCTGCTCAATCATTTGCTGTAGATAATGGTGCTTTTAGCGCATGGAAGTCAGGCAAGCCAGTAACAGATTGGACGCAATATTATGAATGGGTTGCTGAATTGCATCGTTACCCATCATTTGATTTTGCGGTAATTCCTGACGTGATCGATGGTGATGAAGCTGCCAATGATGCGCTGCT
>Ga0181355_1000562_pt1 | contig 15898 bp, 28 predicted proteins | sample Fa13VDMM15DN_FD_130099 | JGI IMG/M metagenome (GOLD analysis project Ga0181355, IMG submission 130099) | Freshwater viral communities from Lake Michigan, USA - Fa13.VD.MM15.D.N | ecosystem: Environmental > Aquatic > Freshwater > Lake | place: USA: Michigan | collected 2013-09-23 | reverse complement strand
TGTGCTACGATTCTTGATATGGTGCACCAAAAAATTACTCGAATCTATTCTGTCATGGAAGCAATGGAAGCAGGCGAAACAGCCAACTTCGAATCGCTCGAAGACTCGGCGAAGGATGCCATCAACTACCTATCCTTCTTTGTCTCATACAGCCGTGGAAAAATGGAAGGCCAAGATTCAAAGCGAGATCTCGTAAATCGCCCGAATAAGGAAACGCCAAATGCTGAAGGTTGAAGATATTCGTCAGCACTTCATCAATGAACTTGCAGCTGAACGGTTTGTCACTGACAAGACTGGCGTAAAAACTATTGAAATGATTGGTGCTACGTTTGAAGCAAATGAAAATGCTATCTTCGGTACGCCTAACCAAGATTATATTGAACGCGAATTGGCTTGGTACAAGTCAAAGTCTTTGTATGTTGCAGATATTCCTGGTGGCAAGCAAGAAGCAAATCCTCCTGAAATTTGGACATCTGTTGCATGCATCGATGGCAAGATTAATTCCAATTATGGTTGGGCAATTTGGTCTGAAGAAAATTGTGGTCAGTATTGGAAGGTTCTAAACGAACTAAGAGATAATCCTAATAGCCGTCGTGCTGTAATGATTTACACTCGTCCATACATGTGGTATGACTACAATGAAAATGGCCGGTCTGACTTCATGTGCACCAACACGGTTCAGTATATGATTCGTGGTGATGAACTGGTTGCTATTGTTCAGATGCGTTCGAATGATGTCGTGTTTGGATATCGCAATGACTTTGCTTGGCAAGATTATGTTGTTAAGCTTCTTGGTCATGCTCTTAATGTTAAGAAAACCAAGATCATCTGGCACGTTGGATCACTCCACGTTTATGAACGACATTTTAAAATGGTGAAGTAATGAAAAAGGTTTTAATTACCGGTTTTAACGCCGAACAAAATGAACGTGATTACTTTCAACGTAAGCAGCTTAGAATTTTGAACTCTCAATATTCGCTGATTCGTTGTTTGGAAGACATGGGTTGGCAAGTTGAGCAGCGCCCTGTTCAGCAAGGTGAAGATCTTTCGAGTTATGATGAAGTGATTGTTTACCTTCACTCGATCCAATCTTTTTGTCAGCGTCTTTATTCTGGTCTTTGGGCAGTTGCTGCTCGACCGGATTGCATTTTAGCTTTTGATGACTGGCAAATAAATCAAGTCTTTACTAGTTTTGCTGGATATCAAAAGAACCTTGAAGAAGACGATGGTGAATCTGCGTTTCGTCCGTATCTTCTTGATTTGTACGCCGGTAATGAACCATTAGAAGTTCTAAAGAATAATCGCAATCACTACATTGAGTCGTGTAAGATTATCAATGCTCGTAAAAATCGTCTTTTGATTTGTGCATTTGCTGGTGGTGATTCTGCTCTGTTTGGTCTAGACTGGCAGGCACCGGTCTTTACCTACAATCCAAACCCGTACAACCTGAATCGCTCACCATTCAATAACTATGGTGAAGAGGTTACAGGACTTGCTGCGTTTCTTGATGATGATATTGTCAATCCAAATGATAAACAACGCCAGTGGATTTTCTCGTCTCTTATTCAAGGTAAGACACAGAAGTGGCTAAAGCAACAGAATCCTACATGGCCAATTCTTTCCTTTGGCGCAAAGCGTGGTGAATACAAGGGTGAACGCGTAATTGAGCCAGAAATGTGTCGCATATATAATAGGAACTGGGGATGCTTGATGCCTGAATACTATCATGCCGGATCTGGCTGGTGGCGTTCTCGAGTTCAGCAGGTGGTTGATTGTAAGTCTATCCTACTCTGCTCTGACAAAGAAGGTATTGTCTATGGCGATGCTTTTGTCGGAAACACAATCGAAAAAATTGAAAATATGAGCACAGAAGAACTGGCTCGGCTTGGCACTTACATGTATGAATGTCTATATGACAATCATCCACTCGACAAAGCGGTGCAACGCCATGAACTACAAAGGATTTTAGATGCAAAGTGAATTTAGTCATGCCAGTATCGTTCCACTCATTGGTGGTGAGACACTAGGTGCTCATGCTGCTCATGGTAGAGCACCAGATTATTTCTTGTCGTATTCTCCTTTCCAGGCAAACGACAGTCATATTTTGAACTACTACAAGACTGTGCTTGGAAAAGATATTCCATACATTCTTCTTGATCAGGGTGGTGTTCATCCTCATGCCGTTGACGTAGTACACAGCGTGTGTCCGTGTGCTGGTCTTTCGATGCTCAGTCATGGTTATGGTGACCACAATCCTAATAATCGTTGGATGTCTGAAAGCACCGAGTACGTTCTTACGAACATGAAGCCAAGAGTTCTTTGGGGTGAAAATGCTCCAGGATTTGCCGGTAAGGTTGGCGATACTGTACGTAATAATCTAAAGCGTATTGGACAAGAGAATGGATATACCATGACCGTGTATCGTACTCGTTCTCTTTTGCATGGAATTCCACAAGTTCGTGAACGTTCATTCTATTTCTTTTGGAGAGATGATAAGGTTCCTTTGCTGAACTACTATAGTCGTCCATATACTCCTATCGAACAATTGTTGAATAACATCCAATCGAACTTCCAGACCGATCCGATTAACAAGAAGATTCCGTCACAGGATGATCCATACTACCGCTATATTCTTGAAGAGCTCGAAGGCGGAATCGACCATGCACAGTTTGCTTCACAGATTCCAGCTGAGTCTGCTCGTAATGCTGACGTACTTGCTTATATTGAAACCAAGACTAACTATCTTGAAGTAGCAAAGTGGATGAAAGCAAACGGATACGAAAAGGAAGTAGCTAAGTGCGAGTATCGTTACGCTAAGCTTGCTGCCGGTGGCTCTATTATGCGACGTAATACAATTGTTCCAAGAGACTATATTGGTGCCTTTGTTGGTCATTATCCCGTTATGCTTGCTCATCCTACACAGGATCGCTATATCAATTATCGCGAAGCAATGACAATCATGGGTATGCCAAATGACTTTGAACTTGTTGATGCCAGCCCACGTAATGCTAATATGATTTGTCAGAATGTTCCAGTTCAAACTGCAACTGATATGGCTACTGAAGTTGTAGCATATCTAAAGGGTGAAAGGAAGATGTTGAACACAGATTATATTGTACAATACAATCATTCACAAACCAGTACCTATGAAGAGAAAGCATCCTTGGAGGCATTTTTAGTATGAGTGCATATTATGATATTGAAGAAGAAATGACAGATGCAGGAAAAGCTACAAACATTACAATGCCACACATTACAATGCCATTAGTTGCTGATATGCCGACTTTGAAGCATTCTATAGATTATAAATACAATGAAGGCAATCTCATGAAAGAGATTAAGTCTTACGTTGATGCTACGTACGATCAGCATTATTCCCGAAACAAATTCCAATCAACAGAATTTATTGTTGATTGCGGTCATGGAACCGGTTTTAATATCGGCAACATGATGAAATACACTCAACGGTATGGCCGAAAAGGCGATGCTGCGGAATGGCGCAAAGACCTGATGAAGGTTATTCACTATGCAATCATGCAACTTTATGTACACGACCTTGAACACAAGAAGGATTAATTATGGGTATTGAAATTAATGTTCCAATCGAGAAGCTTCGTGAGCGTAAGCTCTTTGTAGCTGCTCCAATGTATGGCGGCCAGTGTGCTGGCATGTTTACGCGATCAATTGCCGACCTCTCGGCTCTTTGCACTCACTATGGCATTCAGGTAAGGTTCTACTTCCTGTTCAACGAGTCTCTCATCACTCGAGCTCGTAACTACTGCGCAGACGAGTTTATGCGTTCAGGCGATACTCACCTGATGTTTATCGACTCGGACATTGGATTCAATGCCAATGACGTAATTGCTCTCCTTGCTCTTCAGTCGCAGAATCCAGAAGATGATAACTATGACATCATTGCTGGCCCGTATCCGAAGAAGTGCATCAGTTGGGAAAAGATCAAGCTCGCTGTTGATAAGGGCTTTGCTGATGAAGATCCTAACCACCTTGAAAAGTATGTAGGTGACTACGTTTTCAATCCTGCTGGTGATCGCAGTGAGATTCCACTTGGCGAACCAGTAGAAGTTCTAGAAGCTGGCACCGGATTCATGATGATTCGTCGTAACACCTTCGAAAAGTTCCAAGAAGCTTATCCTCAGCAGATGTATAAGCCAGATCATGTTCGCACCGAACACTTTGATGGCACTCGCGAAATCATGGCTTTCTTTGATACTCCTATTTGTGAAGATACGAAGCGCTATTTGTCAGAAGATTACATGTTCTGTCAGTGGACTCGTAAGGCTGGCATGAAGGTATGGTTCTGCCCATGGATGCAACTGCAGCATGTTGGCATGTATGTTTTTGGTGGATCACTTGCCGATCTCGCCTCAATTGGTGCTGCAGCAACCGCTGACGTATCTCAACTCAAGAAAAAGAAGTGATTGACATTTATAAGCAACCAGTATATACTGGCTTATACTACCAAACATTATGGAGAATATTATGAAGTTTGATGCGAATACACTACAGGTCCTTAAGAATTTCTCGGCTATTAATAAGAACATCATGTTCAAGGCTGGCAATGTTATTCGAACTATTTCGGATACTAAGTCGGTGATGGCTAAGTCAACCATCAACCAAGAAATTCCTAAGAGCTTTGGCATCTACGATCTGTCACGATTCCTTGGCACTCTGTCTTTGTTCAATGAAGCAGAACTTGATATTCAGGACTCGGTCGTTGAGATCAAGGAAGGTAAGAACAAGTTCAAGTATGCTCTGTCTGATGCATCTTTGATTATGGTTGCACCCGACAAGGATATCGTTCTTCCAGATCCTGAGATTGAATTTGTTCTGACTCAGGAAGCTTTGAACCAGGTGATGAAGGCGCTGAGCGTTTCTCAGCTTCCTCACATTGCGGTAACAGGTGATGGTAATACCATTCATCTTCAGGCAATTGACGCTGAAGGCAAGACTCATGATGCCTACAGTGTTGAAGTTGGTACCACATCGGCCAACTTCCGTATGGTGTTCCGTGCTGATAACATCAAGCTTATTCCCGGAAACTATAACGTTCAGATCTCGGCAAAGGGACTTAGCCACTTCAAGGGCACGAACGTAGAATACTGGATTGCTGTTGAGTCGAGCTCGACTTACACTGGCTAATTCAATTTACTTGGGGTGGTGTCTATTTGGCACCACCCACTTTTTATGATGGAGATATTATGCTTGAAGAATTTTTGTGGGTCGAGAAGTATCGTCCAAAGACTGTTGCAGACACTATCCTTCCAGAAGATCTGAAGAAGGTATTCCAACAGTTTGTTGATCAAAAGAACATTCCAAATCTCATTCTCTCTGGTACCGCAGGTGTTGGTAAGACAACTGTGGCCAAAGCCATGTGTGAAGAACTCGGTTGCGATTATATCGTAATCAATGGTTCTATGAATGGTAACATCGATACTCTGCGTAATGATATCTCACGCTTTGCTAGCTCAGTCTCACTGTCTGGTGGACGTAAGATGGTTATCCTTGATGAGGCTGACTATCTGAATGCTCAGTCGACTCAGCCAGCTCTTCGTAACTTTATGGAAGAGTTTAGTGCCAATTGCGGTTTCATTCTGACATGTAACTTTGTTGATCGTATCATTGAGCCTCTACACTCTCGTTGTTCTGTTGTTAAGTTCAAGATTCGTAAGTCTGAATTGCCAGAACTTGCCAGACAGTTTTTGCGTCGTGTATGTGGTATCCTAGATAATGAAAGCGTTAGTTATGATAAGTCTGTTGTGGTTGAAATTATCAAGAAACATTTTCCAGACTGGCGTCGTGTTATCAACGAACTCCAGCACTACAGCGCTACTGGAGCTATTGATTCCGGTATCCTTCGTAACTTTAGCGATGACTCTCTAAAGAAGCTGGTTGATTTCATGAAGGATAAGAACTTCACGGGCGTACGCAAGTGGGTTGCTGAATCTGACATGGACAACAATGAGTTTTTCCGTGCTTTCTATGATAAGGCCGAGAATTACATTAGTGCCGGCAGCATTCCGATGCTGGTTCTACACCTTTCCAAGTATCAGTATCAAAATGCGTTTGCTGCTGATCCTGAAATTAATCTCGTTGCGTGTTTAACAGAGATTATGGCTGACTGCCAATTCACATGATCAATCTTTTTAAAAAGAAAAAACAGTGTGATATTTGTGGTGAAAAATATCCTGCAGATGAAACTTTCCACGAACTGAGAATGAACGTTCAGGAAGGTGAAGTTACATTGAAAATTTGTGTTGCATGCACAGATTTTTTTGATAAGTCTGCAGATATTATTAATGGGAAGCGTGACGATGAACCCGTTTGATTTTGTGACTTCAATTAATACGTCAAAAAAGAACTTGATGAAAGGAACTGAAAACGACGAACTAGCCGAAAAGACTTATAGTCCATGGCTCACCAATAAAGCTCTTTCATATTTTGCAGACACCATTCATGCTGCAAACATGATGAACTGTAACCATCATCTCGATCATAAGCTCCAATATTCTTTCTTAATAAATATTGTAAGACCCAGCAAACGGTTTTCCAAGTGGGTGAAAAAAGAAAAGGATGAAGACCTTGAAGCTATCATGGAACACTTCGGATATAACCGACAGAAAGCCAAGACCGCTCTCGAGCTCCTCACACCTGATCAGATAAAAACGATAAAGAAAAAGCTTGATAAAGGTGGGATAAAGAGATGAGTTTAATCGATAGTTTAGTTGAGGTGAGACTTGGTGAAGAAGACGATTTCCTAAAAGTTCGTGAGACACTAACACGCATTGGTGTGGCATCGCGTAAGGATAGCACACTGTACCAATCATGCCACATTCTCCATAAGCAGGGCAAATATTATATTGTTCACTTCAAGGAATTGTTTGCGCTTGATGGTAAGCCTTCCAATTTTTCTGATGAAGACAAAGGTCGTAGAAATACGATCGTCCAGCTTCTGTCTGACTGGGGTTTGATCGCGGTTGTAGAGCCAGAAAAAATCAAGGATCCTGTGACTCCTTTGAGCCAGATTAAAATCCTTCCCTTCAAGGAGAAGGACACCTGGAACCTGGTAACTAAATACAACATTGGTCGTAAAAAATAAGCCATCCTAAACATTGAAAATAATGCACTTGGTTGATTCCGAGTGCATTTTTTTATGTACATAATATCAAAGTTTTGATATACTAAAAATACAGGGAATGAAGGAATACAAAATGAAGATTATCTCGAATCTCTCCGGTGGCGCTTTCGAAATCAAGTCTGGTCGTCCTTGGACCTGGGGTTTCTCCTTCGCTCGTGATCGTGAAGAGTTCAAGATTCGCCAAGAGAATGGTCGTTGGTACTTTGAAATTAATGGTGTGGAATATTCGGCCAAGCGAATTGCTCCTTGCATCGAAGGCATTCAAACCGAAGTTCACTATTGACATTATTTCTCAATAGTGTATAATGATAATATCAGTTAAAGGATATAATATCATGCTTACTCTTTCTGAAGTCAACGCCACCACCGACTCGCACGATGGTGACATCTTCTCGGACCTGCACAAGGATGTGTATGGTTTCCGTCCTCGTAATGTCACCTTCGAATCGGTCGAACATTTCGACGCTGAGTACGAACGTCTTGTGAAGCGTCTTTCTGAGAAGCTCGAACAGGAAAAGTTCGAAAAGGCCATTCGTTGGTCTGAATTCCTCGACCGTATCGATACGATCAAGGAGTTGGTTTCCAATGTCGACACGGTTCGCGCATTGGAAATCCTTTGCGATGCTGAAGGCATTGACGCTGAGGAACGTAGTTTCTATGGTTGGGAAAGCCTAGAATGGAAGTTGGGCCTTCAGTTTGGCTCAATCAAGCAAATGATTGAAGGAGAATTGTAATGCGTGTACGTGCTGTGATTGAATTTGAGCTCAACCAAGATATTTGCGATTTTCAGGAAGATACGTATGCAATTCCTGCATCAGCGCTAATGGTTGAGCTTGCAGACCTGCTTGAAAATGAACACTATGGGCTGGCAAACTATGAATCAGTTAATGTTATCTCATTAGATGTGGAGGCCTCCACCACACTGCAACGATGGAGGAATTATGAATAGATACTTCATTTCAACCAACAACGGCTACATCCACACAAACGATGAACGTATGGCTTTGATGCCATTCAGCATTGATGAGATGATTGCCAATCCTTCCGTTCTAGATCCTCCTGGGACTCCTGAAGAAAAACGGTCTAAGATTTTCTTTGTCACGAAGAATGACAAAGACTATTGGGAATTTGGAGAGTACGTTGGCATCGCTTGACGCATGGCTTGATGACGATCCTATGGTGAATGAAATTCAAACTTTATCTGAAAAGATTCGCCAACGCCGGACTCAGATGCTGGTTCATTCGTATCTCTATTATGTTCTCGATCAGAGTACGATAGACGATGGCAAGTGGCAGCAATGGGCTGACGAACTGGTTGAGCTACAGAAGCAAAAGAAGGTAATAGGTTTCTATGATGAGGCCTTCTCAGATTGGACTGGAGCCACTGGAATGCATTTGCCATTTGATCCATGGGTAATACGCCGATCAAAAAAAATTCTAGATAATCAAAAAAGTGTTTGACATTTTTATCAAAACGTTGTAGACTAAGAATATACGGAATGGAAAGGAATTGCATTATGACTAATGTTCGATTCGGCTCGGCCTCGATTGTCGTTTCATTCAATGACAAGGAAGGTTTTGTGGTTCGCCATCCTGAACTTCCCGACGTCATTCTTGCGTCGAAGCCAGCATCAGAATGCGAAGCTTCTGACTGGGATAAGGTTTGGAAATGCTTTGAGGAAATTGGTCTGGTGAGGCCTGAAGTTTAATCAAAAAAGTGTTTGACATTTTTTCAGAACTATGGTAGACTTAGTCTATACGGAATGGAAAGGAATTAAAATCATGAACCTCACTGTTGCTCAAATCGAATCGTCGTATCCCGTCCTAAAGTCGAATGGATATTCTGATGCCCGTGCCTATTGGGTACCCATGGCTTACCATGCGGATGTCCTCAAGGCCTATCGTGAGGCCGGCGTTCCTATTCGTACTCGGTTCCGTGGTCCTCGTGATCCAAACCGACTGATGAAGGCATATGATGGCCGGATATATCGTCGTGGCAAATATTCGGCCCAGATTACCTGTCTCAAATGTGAGGCGACACATTTTACCGTTTATGCACGGTAATTTCGTATAAATACGAAGTCATGAGGAGTATGATGATGACTGATTATCGTGTCTTTGAATTGCCGACTGTCAATGATGACACCTTTGTTATTGAGCGCACTTGGTGTGCACTTAACACTCGACTTCGTAATGGTGATAGCCTTGATGAAGTTGAAATCAATTGGATGGATAGCGCAAACACCTGGCTATTGGAGTCGAAACAATGGTAAAAGAATCTAAGGGCGGTGTGTTTGCCCTTGCTGATATTGATCTCATTAAGGCGGCTTTATCTTTTTATGTCGCTCATAATGGTAACATCACTGAACATGAAACACGTCAACTGGCAAATCTTCTTCATAGGTTGAATAGCCGCGCGTAAATTTGGCCCCGTAGCTCAGCTGGATAGAGCACGAGACTTCTAATCTTGGGGTCGTAGGTTCGAGTCCTACCGGGGTCGCCAATTTGGAGAATATTATGATGTTTTGGTCCGTTATAACATTCGCGTTAGTAGCGATAAATGTGTTGATTGGAATCAATGATGTGAAGATTGGAAACACGACAAAGCGTTCTGCATTTACATGGTTTGTAGTAGGATGGACGATTGCCTACATTCTTTACGTAGAAGCTTTAGCACTCCTGTAGCTCAATGGTCAGAGCAGCCCGCTCATAACGGGTTGGTTGTGGGTTCGAGTCCCTCCGGGAGTACCAAGGGTCGGTGGCGGAGTGGTCCATCGCAAAGGACTGCAAATCCTTAAAACCGTGGGTTCGAATCCCACCCGGCCCTCCATTTTTTGTTGACATTTTTATCATGTTGTTGTAGATATAATCTATAGGAAATTGAAAAGACATATCATGAAATTGATTTTAACTGACTGTGATGGCGTTCTAATGGACTGGAACACCGTTTTTATCGAGTGGATGGCACTCAAGGGCTTCAAGGAAGTCCGGACAGATGTATACCACATCAATGAACGATATGGTATTGACAAGCAACTGAGTAAAGATCTTGTCAGGGAATTCAACGAAAGCGCAGCTATTGGATATCTAAAGCCATTTCGTGATTCTCTTTATTACGCACGACGTATGTATGAAGAACACGGTATTTGTTTTCGTGTGATTACCAGCCTCAGTTTGAACCCATGGGCCGTTAAGGCTCGTGAAGCCAACCTTAAGCAATATTTTGGTGATGCAATCGAAAGCGTCATCTGTCTTGATACGGGTGCGGACAAAGACGAAGCACTTGCACCTTATAAGGACAGCGGTCTTTTCTGGATTGAAGATAAGCCTGAGAATGCTATAGCCGGTATGAAACTTGGTCTTCGTGGCATTCTAATCAACCACGAACACAACAACTATACTGTGCCGAATGTCGGTTGGAAGTCGGTGTTTCGTGCTGATAGTTGGGCCGACATTTATGATCTTGTGAGAGTATAGTTTATAAATAAACTCAAAAGAGTTTAGTTTATGCTATCATTTTCCAATTTTATCAATCTTGTAGAAGAAACCCTAGAAGAAGGGATTCATGATCCTGCTAGACGTAAAGCTATCTTTTTAGCTGGCGGTCCTGGTTCAGGTAAATCTTATGTGTCTTCAAAGACCACACACGGTCTTGGTTTCAAACATGTAAACTCTGACGATCTTTTTGAAAAGAGTATGAAGAAGCATGGTTTAGAATCTACTCCTGAAAACATTTATTCAGAAAAAGGTCAAGAGATTCGAAAGCATGCTAAAAAACTAACTCAATCGCGTGAACATCATTATGTTAAGGGTCGTTTAGGTCTAGTAATCGACGGCACCGGCAAAGATCCTGAAAAGATCAAGCAACATTCTGATCGACTTCGTAAGTTGGGTTATGATACTCATATGGTATTTGTTAACACTTCACTCGAGACGTCTAAAAAGCGCAATGCTCAACGTGACCGTAGTTTACCAGACCATGAAGTCGAAAGAATGCATAGACAAGTTCAAGGTAATATTGGCCACTTTCAGCAACACTTTGGACGTGAAAATTTTCATATTGTTGATAATGATAAGGCTGATGAAAATTCTCTTAATCAAGTTCATAAACATATTCGCAAAATTGCAAATGCTGAAGTTCGCAATCCAATCGGCAAGAAAGAAGATGCCGCTATTCGAAAATAACTGAAGGTTCTTGAAAGACTATATTTATGATTGAAGAAGCAAAACAAGCAATTTTAGATTCGAGTAAGACGTCATCAGTTTACATTGGTTGTGACTCAATTCGGTTCAAAAAGAACAAGCAGTGGTATGCTAAATACAGCACGGTTGTGATTGTCCATATGGACTCGAACAAGGGTTGTAGGCTATTCCATGAGTCTGTTGATATGCCTGACTATGGTAACCTAAAGCAGCGTTTGCTGATGGAGGTCCAGATGGCCGTAGCAACGGCAACTGAAATTGTTGATGTGATTGGCAACCGCCATATGGAAATCCATCTCGATATCAATCCAAATCCTAAGCACAAGTCGAGTGTTGCCGTGAAGGAAGCTCTTGGTTGGGTAAAGGGATCTCTTGGTCTGGACGCTAAGATTAAACCTTCGTCATTTGCTGCTACTCACGCAGCTGACCACGCCGTTCGTCATTTAAACTAAGAGGCCAAGCCATGACCCGCTTCCTCTGCTTGTTCGGCTTTCATCGTTGGAAGCATAGCCGCTTCATAGTTCGCGGAAGCCGAGGCCCATCCTACCATTGCCATCGACTCAGCAAAATCATCTGCACCCGGTGCGGAACGCGCAAATAAACCGCTTTTTTTGTTGACATATTTCCAAAAATATAGTAGAACGGTATAAATACAAGTTCAATGGTCTAGTAGCTCAGTTGGTTAGAGCACTCGCCTGTCACGCGAGAGGTCGAGGGTTCGAGTCCCTTCTAGATCGCCAGTTTATGTCGGTGTGGTGAAACGGCTATCATTACGGTCTCCAAAACCGTCGTTCCAGGTTCGAATCCTGGCACCTTCGCCAAAAAAACGGTTTACATTATTTGTAAACTAGTGTATATAGAATAAGTAAGTTGCTCTTTCTCATTGTTGGAATTTTAAGAATACACACTGGAGGTTCCCGTGGTGACCAAGCGATTTGGGGGAAGATGGGAACGTAAAGAGCGAAATTACTGCCGGTAGCGTGGCAACACCTCAGTAGCCAGTGTGTTTAATATTGCGTCTATAGCTCAGTTGGTAGAGCACACCCCTGATAAGGGTGAGGTCGTAGGGTCGGAGCCTACTAGACGCACCATGGAAGCGTGGTCGAGTGGTTTATGGCCTCGGTCTTGAAAACCGATGTACCTTCACGGGTACCGTGGGTTCGAATCCCACCGCTTCCTCCAATTAAAGGAAACTAATATGAATCCTGATATTCGCAATTATGTAAGTGATAGAGTGTTTGACGGTGTTCGCATTCTTACAAAAAAGCAGAAACAAGATCATTTAGCAAGACTTAAAAAGCAACTTGAAAAGAGAGTTAAAAACAGGGTATAGCGCTTCCTCCAGTTTGCGGGCATGGCGTAGAGGTAACGTACCTGGCTTCCACCCAGGGGTCTCGAGTTCGATTCTCGATGTCCGCACCAGTTTAAATGTCCTACATAACCCAATAGGTAATATTGCCGTAATGTCGTGTAGGAGGTGCGCTTACAGACCGCACTAATAGCCGTCTGTAATTGCGGGTGTAGCTCAGCGGTAGAGCACTTGCTTGCCATGCAAGAGGTCGAGGGTTCGATCCCCTTCACCCGCTCCAATTTATGCGGCGTGCATGTGCACACTAATACCTTTTGAATTCTAGGATAGTATAGAGGAATAAAGTAGGTAGTTCATAACTGCCTCGCCGCTCCAATGGCCCCATAGTTTACGTTGGCTAGAATCCAGCTCTTTCACAGCTGAGGACCGGGATCGACACCCGGTGGGGTCACCAATTTTAAGGAACGTGGGCAGGACGGTAATGCAGCAGATTGCTAATCTGTACTACTTGTAAGAGTAGACAGGGTTCGACTCCCTGACGTTCCGCCAAGTTTATGGTGGATGAAGTGTTGATTGATACATGCCGGCCTGTGAAGCCGGAGTAGCCGGAGCGTTACCGGTCGTCCACCCCAATTTTATAGTTAAAGTCAAGTATTTCTAGAAACTTGTGTTTGGATAAATAAAATACAAACCAAGGAGATTTTTATGCTTGTAGAAGAATATTTAAACCTTAAACAATCAAATAGACAAAGTCATTTGGAAACACAATCTGCTTGTATTGAACGTGGCGGTAACAGCACAAATCACCGTGGGGTACTAGCCCAATATTTAGATACGCCCATATATGGTAGACCCGCAGATCTGTGTCATGCATGTGGAAATGATAAATGCTCAAATCCCAATCATTTATATTGGGGCACTAGATCTGAAAACGTTTTAGATTCAAAAAAACACGGTACATGGAAATCTCCATATGAAAGTCTAGTACTTAAACATGGAGAAGATAAAGCGAAACAAATTCTCAAAGAAAATCTTAAAGATGGGTGTTCCCGCGGCGGTAAAGCTGGAAAGGGTAAACCAAAAACACCAGAACATGTGGCTAAAGTTAAAGCCTCTCTTATCAAGAAGTTTGGGGGTGTGGCGTAATTGGTAGGCGCGCGAGTCTTAAAAACTTGTGGTTAATCCGTGCGGGTTCGAGTCCCGCCATCCCCACCAAATTATTTTTCCTTTCCTACCATTTTTTTGTTGACATTATTTTCTTTTTGTTGTAGACTTAAAATATAACCGGAAAGGAAAATATATGCTTGGTTCCTACACTCTGATTATCCGTAACGCCAAGACCAACCGCCTCCTTCGAAAGGTTGAGTATAACGATCGCTATTATAGCGGTCACGCGATGATGGAAGAATCGGCAAGCTGGCGCCAGTTTTATCGCGACAAAGGAATTCAGGTTACCACTCAGTGGTAACCACACGGACACTTAGCTCAGTAGGTAGAGCAACGGGCTTTTAACCTGTAGGTCCTGGGTTCGAGCCCCAGAGTGTCCACCAATTTAATGGGTGAGCGCCGTAGTTGGAGAGACGGGGCAGACTGTAAATCTGTTGCGGCAACGCTGAGTTGGTTCGAATCCATCCTCACCCACCATTATTGCTCCTTCGTCTAAAGGTAGGACAACAGATTTTGATTCTGTTTATGTTGGTTCGAGTCCAGCAGGAGCATCCAATTTGTATATATAGATAGCATATAACGGGAAGTAGTTCAAGTGGTAGAGCGCGCGGTTTGGGACCGCGAGGTTGCAGGTTCGAGTCCTGTCTTCCCGACCAAACTTATTAGATGAGCACACTGGATGGTAATTCACCGGTTACTTTGGCGAGTAGCGAACGAATGGTGCGCCAAGATCATTTTATATCTTGTGTGCTCATCTAATAAGTTTAATGCCCGTATAGTTCAGTGGGGGCATCAGCTTGATAGAGGTGCTGTTAGCTTATAAGGAAAGCCCGTAAGTCTACAGCGCAGGAGAAGAAGGTCCATACTTCACAGCGCTTCTATCGCCATTACATTGCCCGTATAGCTCAGCAGGTAGAGCAGTTGCCTTGTAAGCATCAGGCCAGGGGTTCGATTCCTCTTGCGGGCACCAGTTTAGTCAAGGCAAAGTAAGCCCTAAAGCTCTTTGCCCCCGCCCTTGCAAGAGGATATAGAATGGTTTAGGACATTCTATGCAGGATCGTTCCCTGCCAAGGGTATAGTTTAGTCGCGGTAACTCAGCGGTAGAGTGGTGGTCTCATAAGCCACTGGTCGGTGGTTCGATTCCATCCTGCGGCACCACAACATTTTATAAATACTTGGAGTGATCACACGAAACCAGAATTTCTGGATGATAGTATATCATATAACACATGTCAAACTAAAAACATAGGGGACTAATGTGAAACATGTTTTACTATTATTATTAGTTCTTGTTATGACTGGTTGTGATGATGTTTATCGTTATCCTTGTCAAGACCCAGAAAATTGGGATGATGAGTATTGTACCAGTAATGCTTGCGTAGCTGCAGGTGCTTGTGCTGTTGATGTAATGGGTCCAGATAGGGCTGCTAATGAAAAGTTAATAAAGGAATATAACGAATCTAAATCGGAGGTAAAATAATGGCCAGATATTCTTCCGAGGAATTAATGTCAAGACTTAAGTTCACCGTTGGTGTGTGCTTATCTTTTACGTTGATGGGTATTGTGTTTGTTGTTCTTTATGCGCTTATATTTGTAACACAACCAATTGGTGTTCAATCACCAAATGATGCTGAATTTTTTAAACTTATTACACCAATAGCTACATTTTTAACAGGCATATTGTCAGGTATTATGATAGGCAAAACATCTGATGATAAACCAGTTAATGATAAAGAAGATGATAACAAACCACTTCTTGCAGATTAAAACAATTTAAAGTGACGATTTATATTATTGGGCCCTTAGCTCATCTGGGAGAGCGCCTGCTTTGCACGCAGGAGGTGATCGGTTCGAGTCCGATAGGGTCCACCAATTATTTTTAGTTGATGTGCATTTTTTAGTTGACATTAAATGCATATTGATATAGACTGGAAAATAAGAGATGGCGGTATAGCGTCATTAGGGTAAGATCGGGTAACCGATCCTAAAGCAGGGACTCCTACGTAACTGCGCCGGCAACGGTCCATCTATACAAGCCCAAGTTAGGGTTGACTCGATCTCGG
>Ga0181355_1000560_pt1 | contig 15916 bp, 21 predicted proteins | sample Fa13VDMM15DN_FD_130099 | JGI IMG/M metagenome (GOLD analysis project Ga0181355, IMG submission 130099) | Freshwater viral communities from Lake Michigan, USA - Fa13.VD.MM15.D.N | ecosystem: Environmental > Aquatic > Freshwater > Lake | place: USA: Michigan | collected 2013-09-23 | reverse complement strand
CCGCCCCGCTGACCGGCCGCCCCGCTGACCGGCCGCCCCGCTGACCGGCCGCCCCGCTGACCGGCCGCCCCGCTGACCGGCCGCCCCGCTGACCGGCCGCCCCAGAACGCAAAAAGGCCCGCGGCGCAATCGCACCACGGGCCCGGCCTAAAAATTAGGATTGGAACTAAAGGAGGAAAATCATGAAAAGGCACGCGCCGCATCCGGCGAAAACTAAGAGCATCCCCAGCGTCTCAAAAAAGATTTGAATAGGGGATTTGAATTGCTCGATAGCGAAGCCAATGGCGAGCATCCCGACGAAAAGAAGGGAAACGAGAATGATGATTGCTGGCATGATTAAAATCCGTTTGAAATGGCACTCGCTTTACGCTTGGCTGTCCCATGAGCAGGGAAGCCGATGATGATGGAACGACTGGAACGAGCGCACAACCCGCAAGTGGAGCAAGTTACATCATTGCGGACCGTTGCGGGGCAGACAACTATCTTACGTCCCGCGGGAGTAGTGGTGTTTTTTGTTGTGGCCTGATCCAACACGCAGACAACCGGGCCGGCCCCAGTCTCAGCTAGCTCATCGGCGTGCTGCGGACTATTTGCGGACAGATTGACGACGAAACCCGCATCATTTGCCGCTTTGATATGGCGCAAGTTGCCCCGCTTTTTATACTTGTGCGTATAGGTGAACCCGCGCTTGCCAGTATTGGATTTTGCAATTTTGCGCAAGGACACGCCGTCGATTGTCTCGCCCTCGCCCGGTAAATCCCCGGCCTGATTGTGCCTCCACAATTGCCCCGCGGGGAGTGACCCGATAAATGATGTAAGCGCATCTAATGAGCCCCCGCGGGCCCCTTGGCTAACTTGTGACCAATGGAGCGCTAGGGGCCCGGATTTTGCGTAGCAACCCCCGCCCGAGAACGGGCAGGATGGCGGGCAGCTATCGGCGGACGTTGTGGTCACGGGGATGGGGCCCGTTTTTTTATTAGATGATTTTGGTGTGATATGGTAGTACATGATTTTGATATTTTGTTGGTTATAGATGCGGGAGGGAATGAGCGGGAGGGAATGAGCGGGAGGGAATGAGCGGGAGGGAATGAGCGGGAGGGAATGAGCGGGAGGGAATGAGCGGGAGGGAATTAATTATTGTAATTACAACGGGAATAGCGGCGGATAGGCGCGTCGCTTTTATAATCGATATATTTTACGGAAAAAGTGATGCCGCTTTCTTTGTAAAATGACACGGCTTTCCCGAGGTCGTCATCCTCTTCGAGAAACAAGGAATTTCCCTTTTTAAAGGAATAGGGGGATATCGTTTTACGGATTTTAAGAGGTAAATCCCCCATTTTAATTTCCCCCCAAGAATGTCCCGGGTCGCAATGGAGAGTAATGTTGACGTGCATAGTATCAATTAGTTAGGAGTTATGGGACACAATGCGCGCCAGCTTTAGGACTTTAGTGGGCACAGGCTCGCCCGTTGCGACATAGCGCGCATGGACTTTATATTTATGTCCGCCTCCAGCTAGGGAGCGCCCCCATGATGACCACGTAAACACGATATCCTCGTGCACGTAGCCCTCCCCCCTCCATGCGGAATGGACGTACGTGTGACCAAAGTCCCGCGTCGCAAGCGCGGCGTTTGTCCAATACTGGAGAGGCGTAATGGTGGTAGTTTGCATTTTAGTTTTTTATTGGGTTGTGAGTGGGGGAGGAAAGAACCGATAAATTATTGCGAGCAGAGTTCTAAAACCGCATCGAATGCCTCCGAGTTGCTCTTATTGCGGCGTCCTGTCGCGGATGTCGCTTTAGCAACGTAACCCGCTTGTGTCCACGAGAGCGGGCGGACCTCAAGTTGACTCGCCAGTGACGAATGAAAATCCGAACCCATAGCGCGGAGCATGTCGACAAGCTCACCAACCGTCTCACGACGCGACGCAATGAGTGCAGACAAGGCATCTTGCTCCGCTTGGCGTGCACGTTGCCACTCCGCCTGATTTTCTGCCCGCTTGGCGTTGCGTGCGGCTAGTTGCTCGTCCGTCATGCGATAGGCGACCGCCTCCGCGGAGAGCCCCACTTTGACGGCGCAGGACGTGCCGATAAAACGCTCCCGCCCCTCGCCGTCGCGGATGATAACATGGTGCAGGATGCCCGTGCCGCAATGCGAGCAGGAGCCCGCGCCAGCGGGAGCGGATGCCATGGCGGCGTTGTATGCGCTAGGGTTATGCTCTGCGAGCATGGCGGATGGAAGGCTGAAAAAGCCCGTGATGCGGGCGGATGATAACGGTGACATGATTTGATATGTAATTGCGTCGGCGGGATTGCCAACAACTCCAATATACGCACAAGCTCCAATATATCAACGCTAATATGCAAACATAAAAGTAACCATTTAGTTACTTTTCTTTTTATTTTAACGCTAGGCGCGCATATGAGTAATGTTCAAACCCCAGCCTAGTCTATTTTACGCACAAATGCTCCTAGGAGCGCGGGTGACCATTCCCCCTTGTCACCATACTAGACTATCGTCAAAATGCCCGCCAGCGCGATTTTGACACCCTTTGAACAGCTATTACACAATTTTTCTGTGAATTTGCGCTTTGTGTCGCAAAGTGATAATTTTTAGGCATGGCAACCACCGGACCGCGCTCCACAACTCAATTGACCCTACAACGGCTGGCAACCACAGCCGTAGACGGCAAATGGACGGCAGCACAACTAGCGGCCGCGGCCGGATGTAACGAGCGGACCGCGGACCGTTTTTTAGGACGGCTGGTAACGGCAGGAGCTGAGATAACGCAACGAGAGGTGCTAAGTCTTGCGGATGACTATAGGCATACGCTTACCTTAACTGCCGCCCGGAGTCGTGAGTATTTGCAATCGATCAGCCACCTTGACCTTGACGCCCTAGACAAGGATCAACGTTCCCTACGCAAGGACGCACTCAGCTCGCTCAGCTCGCTTTCATCCATGCTCCGGCTTGAGATTACTGGCGATTCAAGCGCCAGCGCCCCGCCTCGCCTCGGAAACCTCTAATTATAGTAATTTAATAACTACATACAATGCACATAATATAAAACTGGCACTGTTCAAAGGCACCTGCTGCCCGCATATGGGGCACGGTGCCCCCGATACTGGGTGACGATGGGGTGGGGTGGGGGTCCATTTTAAGGGATCCGTTTTCTGGCTGGCAAGCGGACCGGGCCCGGCACCGGCACCGTGGACACCCAAAACGCAGCGACCCTTTTCGCGCTATAGGGGTGGTTGCGTGAGAGCGAAGGCTATTTTATTCCTTGATCCCCGAACACTTCAACCGTATTCCGTCACCTGTGAAAGTCTACACTCTGCTAACAACCACGAACAGATTTGGTCTACCCGCTTTCGTAAAAGCGTGCAAAGCATTGAATACCACTGGGGTAACAGTGTTCGCGATGCCCCAATCCTTTTCCCCGGACACGGAAACCTCCACCAGAATCTCTCAACAGATTTCGGATCTTACGCGAAAGGAATCTGATGCGGCGACGCAAAGGGACTATGTTTTGGCATCCCAGATCCGCGGGGACATCACATCTTTGGAAGGCCAGATCAAGGAATTGCAGGAGCAGGCGTCGGCGTATTACGTTCAGCAAACCACTCCGATCAAAGACATTTTGGCGACGGTGGTTTTGGATCGTGAGGCTTGGGAGGGGGATGATCCGGTGACGGAGGAGTTCTTCCCGGACCAGATCAACCACATTTCTCAACGGCTGCTCTCTGCCGGAATCCGGAACCAGAAGCACGTCACCCCGCTGCATAAACGGACTTACATCCCATTGGGATCCCTTGAAATTTCTTTTTCGCAGCCTGTGGCTCAGGTGGCGGTGGTGCCAATGGCTATGGACTCTGTGGTTGGGGACTTCAGTCAGATTGAGACGCCGCCATCTGGGCCACAGGTTGTGGAAGAATCCGACAAGTTCATCTCCAACACTTTGGATGACGACGGACTCCCTGATTCCCTCAGCCCGAACCAGAGATCCTTTGTGCAAGCGATCTTAAACAAGGAGGCGACGAACTTCGCGCAAGCGAGTAATGTGGCTGGTCTCTCTCCGTCCTCCACCAAGAAGGTGATCACCGACATCACGAAGAAGTGGCCGGAGTTCCCCAAGTTCATTTCCGCTTATATCAAGATCGAAAACGAAACCCAAACTTTGGAAGCAGCATGACCGACGATTTTCGTTCTTGGGTGTTGAAATCCAAGGAGCAAGGCCACCTTATTACTCTTTCCCAATTACTAGACAGTGTTTGGGGGAATCAGGGCACGCAGCCGAAGGACGCGACGGCTGCAGCTATTGCCTTGGGTGAGCAGTTGACGATCCGGAGGTGTGTCCATTTCATCAACGACCCGATTCCGAAGCCTCAGACAATTTTGCCTCCTCCCAGTTATGGAGTGACCCAAGGATAATTTATGGATACCAACCAACCACCGACCTCAGAGCAGGACATCCCTGAAGATTTTCTTACTGACATTTCGGACGAGAACTTTGTTGCCACGATTACGGCGGCCCGAACAGGTCAGGATGCGCCTTCTGACATGGATCTGTCTGACCCTGAGTCTATTCTGAATCAGGCGGACAGTATCCCGACCAAGGCTAACCCTACCCCCTCCCCCGAGGCTCAAAATAAAGGTATTGGTTCGCCGGAAAAAGCAAAACAGGAGCCCCTCAACTTTGCCAACCTCAGGAAGGCCCGGGAGTCTGCTGAGAGGGAGCGGGACCAGTTGCGCGAGGAGCGGGATTCCCTATTGCAAAGAGCACAGGAGGCTGACCTCACAAAAGCGGAAAAAGCGCAGCTTTCCCAAGATTTGGATGCCGCCCGTAAGGAACTGACTGAAAAGTCCGAGGCCATCACGCGGGTCAGCGCCCGGGAAACCCCCGAGTACAAGCAGGTATATAATCTCTATCAGGAAGGTTGGAAGCAGCTGAACGAGATCGTGGCATCGGATGCGATCAAGGAATCCGGTGTGAACGTCAGCGCGGCGGCCCTGCTTCAGAACAACCGGGAGGCTATCAACGGGACGATCCGGGCGCTTCAGGAATCGGGGGACTACGCCAGCGCAAATGACTTGCAGCAGACTCTCAGCGCGATGAATGTTTGGAAAGCCGACTTACAGAAGATCGAGCAGTCTTCCGTCTCGAAGGCGCAGGAGTGGCAGAAGAACCGTGACGGGCAGATCTTGCAGAGCGTCAGCAAAGCCCAGATGGAATTGGCGCAGGAAGTTCCGTACATGGATTTCCGCAGTTCTGCGTTCCTTGGGTTGCCTGAAGCCCAGCAGCAGGTGATCAAGCAGGTCCATGAGGAGGCGACGCAGGGTGTCCGGCAGGTACTCCAGTCGGCCAATGACTTTGGGCAGCTCAGTAATTTGGCGTACCGGAACTCGGTGATTGTCCGAGCCCAAGCCTTGGAATTGGAAGGCTTGAAGCAGGATCTCCCTGCTAAGGAAGCCGAGATCACGAGACTCCAGAAAGAACTCGCCGCCTATCAGAAAGCGGCCGGTTCCTCGATGCCTAACGGGAGTAATTCCACATCGAACCGGTCGTCTCGGCCGACGAATGCGGACGAAGAGTTTGAGGAATTGATGGCGGCGATTCAGACGTTATAAAATAGTTTGACTTAGGTAGAATTTAACCCCACCGTTATAGCGGTGATAATCTCGGACTCACCATCCGAACTCGGTGGGGGTTTTTCCTCGTGGCCTGCTCGGCCACAATCATGATGTGTACTACGAGGCACGTTGTTTTGAGCTTTGATTAAGTCTCAGTCAACAACCCTTACATACGTACAGTCATGTCTAATACTACCGATATCTTTGGAGTAGCCGATACTCCGTCTAAAATTAACACCTTGTATACTCGTGCGGCTCGCGTCGTCGAGATGTTCCCTTCTGCCAAGAAGCTGAATAAACCACTTTGGTGCAACATGTATGAGGGAGCTGTCTCCTCGTACGACATCACCGGAAAGGGGGTGCAAAGCCGATTCCTGTTTCTCGAACAGCGTCGCGTTAATGCCCGATTCACAACCGATTGGAAGCAGCACGCCAACGGCTGTGACCCTCAGAACTTCTCGACGGAGACTCTGTCCCGTCCGGGTGTCAGCGAGAAGTGGGCCTACCTCTTCCGGATGCAGAAAAACACCCCGTTTTATTCCTTGGAGAATATTGCGGCGAATACCCTGAATCTTTCCAAGCGGATTGAGCAGGACATGGAGTATTTGATGGAAGCTCGTTACGACATTTATAACGAGTTTTTCATGTTCAACCACTTGGCGAACGCGGATCGTCACTTTAGCACGATCAAGACCACGTCCACCACCGGCTACTTTGCGGAGAAAACCTCCACGGGTGCGCCGTTGTTCCAGTGGGCTGACAACACCACCACTGGGTGTTCCAAGTCTACGGACATGTTGTTCTTGGCTCCCGGCCTTGACAGCGCGAACGTCCAGCCGTTGACCATTCCTGCGATCAAGCAGCTCCAAAACGAATTGGCTACCCTGACTCGTAACTACGATTTGGGAACTATCACCATCATCACTGATGCGTTCACGCAGGAGCAGATCATCAAAAAGGATTCCGGTCTGGTGAACGCCTTGCTCTGGCAGGCGATTCAGAAGGGCACGGCGCTTCGCAGCGGATTGGCTTCTGACCACAACATCGTTGAACTGGTTGAGTGGAAGATTGACCCACTGCCATGGCGCGGGTATTACTTTGCCGCTGGCAACCGCAACCTTGGTGGCGGCCTTGAGCATTGCATCAAGCGCATCGACCCTTGGATTGATGTGGCGACTGAAGAAGGTGTTGAGACCGTCCCGAATCCGGATTACCTCAACCCGAACGTGGCTGCCTTTCAGATCGACGTTCCTTGGGTGGGTGAGACCTACAGCCCGATGCGTGCGGTTGTTCCGGACTCGGTCAACAAGATCAAGAACACTCCGCAGAATTGGGCGCAGTGGGAGTGGCTCAACATCCGTGACAACGACAACAACCCGTATGGTGACAAGGGGTACTTCTCGTTGCGGGACAACCTGATGGCTGCTCCAGAGCCGAAGTCCCGGATTGCTCCGATCATCTTGAGCCGTCGTTATCCTATGGAATCCAACATCATCACGCTACCTACATTGGATCTGCCGACGTTCACTAACGGAACGGCTACCACTTCGTGTGAGAGCATTCAGTTTAAGCAGAACTCGCCGACGTGCTTGTTCAATGCGGCGGATCCTGCGTATCCTTCGGCGTACTCAACGTTTGCGTACGGTGGTTGTACTGCCTGTCAGTAACCCTTGAGTAAAGTTTAGAAACGAGCCCTGCACTAGACAACGAGTCCGGTGCAGGGCTTTTTTAGTCCTCCCCAATTTTTCCTAGGATTTATGTAAATCCGTAGTGTATAGTGTTTTGGACCGTCAATCTTTTGTGTCATGCCGAACTACCCTTATTCCATCCAGCTTCCTCCGGTCAACGAGCAGGACATTCCGAGCGACGGTGTGGCCGGACAGTTTTTAGGAATCAACGGCGGCGGTCAGTTGGATTGGTTGTCGGTATCGGCCGGTGCGGGGGACATGTTAAAATCCGAGAATCTGATCGGTCTCGCCAGCTACCCCACGGCCCGCACGAATCTAGGATTGGGACTCACGGACACCCCGACCTTCAAGAATTTAGTAATCTCGACGGGGTCAATCGTGACCTCCGCTCCCGTGACGATCAGCCAGACGTGGAATGCTGCGGCGGTGGCGTTCACGGCGTTGAAGGTGAATGCGACGAGCACGAACAGCGCGGCAGATTCTAAGCTGCTGGATTTGCAGGTGGGTGGGGTGAGTCAGGCTAGCGTCACAAAAGCGGGAAATTTAACGGTAGTTGGCAATTTATCCGCTAACGGAGGTAATTCCTTTCTTTCTGGAACAGAATTGAGGATTGGAAACAGCAATGGAGTTATTAGTCTTAGCGGCGGCAGTTTGCTAATTCCAACCGCAACAGCGTTTGGTTGGGCTAATACGCTTCTAGTCCGCGACGGAGCCGACAACACCCTAGCCCTCCGCAACGGCACCAACGCGCAGACGTTCAATGTTTATGGGACGAGTTCGTCGAGCAACACCGTCTACTCTCGACTCGCCATCGCCTGCGACACGTCTGGCAACGCGACGCTGACGACGCAGAGCACCGGAGTCGCGGGCACGGTCTCGATCAACGGGGTGCCGGTTGGGCAGGGAAAAGGAACCGCTGCTTATAATATTGCCATAGGATTAAATTCGTTAATAAACAAAATAGGGGCCACCCAAAATTGCGCGGTAGGAGTAAACAGTGGTCTTCTTTTGACAAGTGGCGATTTCAATACTTTTATAGGAAACGATACGTTGTTAGCAAATACAACGGGGAGTTATAATATAGCGGCGGGAGTAACGGCAGGCCGTTATATCACAGGAGGAGCAACCGCCAATGCTATAACAAACAACAGCGTTTATCTAGGTGCACTAACGAAAGCTAACGCCTCCAACGAAACCAACCAGATCGTCATCGGCTACGACGCCACCGGACTCGGTTCCAACACGGCAGTCCTCGGCAACTCCAGCATCACGACCACGGCCCTGCGCGGCAACGTCGGAATCGGAACAACGGCTCCTAGCTCGAAGTTGCATGTTGCTCTGAATCCGGCGACCAACTACACGACGGAAAAGGTTCAATTTGGAAATGCTTTTTTTGGGAATGGAGTAAGCGATTACTCTTTTATGTGGATGGGCAGCATATCCACTCCTCTTACTCTCTCTAATTTAAATTACGTATTAGGAAGTGATGGTAGCGGAACAATTTTAAATTCTCCTTCGACAAGCGGTATTACTTTTCAAGTTGGGGGTTCTAACCGATGGTCCTTGCCAAATACGGGTCATTTACTCGCTGCAACAGACAACGCCTACGACATCGGAGCGAGCGGTGCGAACAGGCCGAGGAATGTTTATGTGGGGAGTAGCATTGTTGTGGGTGCTAGCGATGGGGTGGCTGGATCTATCACTGTTGGCATCGGTGCCAGTAAAGGGATAATCTTTGGAAATCGCGGACAAATCGGAGCAGTAGGAGATGGTGTCTTTGGTTTTGTTGATTTTGCTGGAACAAGTTTTTCCCGCTTGCAACTAGGACCAAATACTGATGCTGCTCCCGCCATCGCACGCGATGGCGCAGGCATCAAGGTTACGGGCGCAGCGGCAGGCTTAACGTCGCACATTAAGGTGCCTGCGGTTGCGGTCGGATCGCTTCCGCTGGCTGGAACCGCTGGCGTTGGCGCTCGTGCTTTCGTCAATGATGCAAGCTCGCCAGTCTTTGGAAGCGCAGTTAGTGGCGGTGGCGCGGTAGCTGTGCCAGTCTACAGCACCGGCTCCGCTTGGAATGTCGGCTAACCCAACACACACTTTTACCATGCCAATCGAACCTGAATCACCAATCGTCACCCCTGCTGTTCCCGAAAAGACATACACGGAGCAATGGGTGTACAACCTCGTCGTGCACGCGCCGACGCTCACCACCGGCAACGTGCGCATCGAACTCCTGCCCTACGATCCCACCACGCAGGAGATCGGACCCGGCACGCTTAATCAGCCGGTTTACACCGACAAGCTTTGGGAAGCCGTCGCCGCCGTCCCCGAGGTCGCTGTAGCGTTCCAAGCGGTCATTAACTGCGTCGGCCCGCTACGCTCATGGATCGACGCACAGAACGCGCTTCCACCTGCTGAGTAAACCATTTTGCTGACGCCAGCAATATGGTCCGCCTCGCACTAGCCCTTCTCCTGACCGCAATGCCCCTCTCGGCATTACCGGTGTCGTTTGTCTGGGACGTACCGGACGCCGAGCAGGTCGAGCTGGTGGAAGGATACCGGCTGTACACCCGCCTAATCGGGGAGGACGGTCCGGTCTACCTACTCCAAGGCACGGTCGTCGGAGATCTGTACAAGTATGAAGGCGAGGCCGTGCCCGGCGAGGTTTGGATCTTGCGTTCGTACAACTCTTCTGGTGAGTCCCCCGACAGCGGCTCGATCACGATTCCCAAGCTCCCCGCCCCGCCGCAGGGATTTAAGAAGCTCGTCCTCCAAGTCCAATCTTCCTCAGATTTGGACGTTTGGGAAGACCACGCCAAGCTTTTGGTAGCGGCCAAAGAAGCTAACAAATTCTTTCGCTTGACGATCCACCCGGAGCATTCATTCTAAGGCCGCTATGGAACCAACCGCAACACTTCAACTGACGGAAAAAGAAGCCGTCATCCTTTCCCAGCTCATCGACATCGCCGTCAAAAGCGGTGGGATTCAGGTCGCCGGTCCGGCCGCGGAGGTGCACTCAAAGCTTTTTGCTGCGTGTGCGATCTTCCGTCCCGAGACCAAAGACGCTGAATTGGAAGTCGTCAGTTAGGGTATACCCTTTCTTGGACCAATGGACTACGGCGCTTCTATACCTATTGAAAAAGAAGCGTTCAATGGTAAGTTGAGGCTATTTAATCTTATGCCTCGATTTTCACCTGAGATAAATGCTGGTCACTTACTGACGGCTGCCACCATCATCGTCTCGGTGGCTGTTATTTACGGCACGCAGTCGGCTCAGTTGGAGGCGCATAAGGAATGGTTGAAGCGGCATGACGCGCTACTAGAAAAGCATTCCCTCAATTTGAGTACGTTGAACGCCCACACGGCCGGAGTAGAGAAAGTCATCCTCAATTTTCAGGACCAGTTTAAGAGGTTGGAGGAGAGTCAGCGGGAGACCTCAAAAGATGTGAAGGAGATACTCCGGAATACATCGAAGAAGTGAAGCATCTCACCCTCAGTCTTTGGTTAGGACTGGCATCCTGCAGCTCGCCGACTTACGTGTTTGTGACCGTGGGCGATACCCAAACCCAGTTTAAGTCGTCCTCCAGATTTGGTGGGCGGGGTGGCAGCCGGGTAATCGCCCCCAATTTGGAGATCGTCGAGTTCACGATCAACGAAGTCTCTCTACGGGATTCCGTCGCCGCTGTTCCCGGAGCATGGGGCGCTGTTGCCAACACAATCTTGTCTGCTCGATCTGCACGCTTGCACGCTGCTGGAATGGGGATTAAACTGCCAGAATAATGCCTGCTCCCGGATCCTCATTCATCCCGAAAAAGCCAAAAGTGGCCACCCTTACAGATTTTGTGAGCGGTACTTCTCCGGCATTAGAGCCCAAACTCCCGTGGGTTCACTCATTTCTTTTGGAATCCGGGGTCAAGTTGATCAAACATTGGGCGCCGAGGCAGATTCTCAAACTTCTGACGGCCCTGACTGCCGCAATGGGTGGAAGTATGGTGTCTGACGGGCAGACGACCGAGGCCGCCGCCACTTTTGTCTTGGGATTAGTCATCGGGCTCATCGAAATGCTGACCAGCAGGCTCGCAAAGTCTCGATATTTGCGGAAAATTGAAGAGGCCAAGGCGAAACCATGAAATTCCTCCACATTTTACCCATCTTCTTCGTATCTTTGGTCTCTTCGTGCACATCCCTTGATTACGGGTACCCCCGAGGCTATAAAGACGGACACGCAGCCGGTGTTTTGGATGGGATTCAGTTGACCACACTCTAAACCAATGAACTTCTTTGAACGCATTTTTCAATCTATTCAGAAAATTCGTGAAAGCGCGATTCTCAAAGCGGCCATCAGCTTTGGGTTACAAAACCGCGAGCAATTCGAGTCCGTCGTCGAGCAAGTTCGCATGGTGGATAAAGCCCGAGACCCGGCGACCAATACCGAGATCAACGGTTACCAGAAGTCGATCCGCGTGGCTGAGTATCTGATGGACCATCAGGACCGGCTCAAACTTTCAGACGATGCGGTCCAGTGGATTTCGTTGATCGTGAAACTGGCGTGGGCTGTGGCCAAAATCCGTAAAGCAATCTGATGTCTAACGTCAAAGAACCAGCGAACTTTTTTATCCGCAAGCTCTTGGTCGACATTGCGGCCTTGGATGTCGGGCAGATGGAGGTCACCCGCAACCGCGGGGCGGCGATCAAGAAGTTCTGGCCTGCGACGACGTACCCGGAAGGCTACGCGAATCGCGAGCCGTACTGCGCTGCGGCGGTAGCGTATTGGGTGCGGCAGTGGCTACGCGATCCCTTGGTAGTTCAAGCGTATGATAAGACCCCCGCGCAGCTAGAAGTTTGGAGGTGCAAGTCAGCCCGTGCCTTTGACTGGCTTGACTGGGCGAAGAAGGGAAAGCTCCGTGTTTTTGGGGAGAGTGAGTACGAGGACGTAAAGTTTGGTGACATCATGGTTTTCGACATGTCTCATATTGGGATCGTGACCGGCCGCTTGGGTAAGAACATCCTGACGATTGAGGCGAACACGGGCGAGCAGGGCACCCGGGACGGTGAAGGAATTTTTCGGAAGTCGAGGCCGCACACTCTAGCCAAAGCGTTCATAAGTTTGTTGCCGTGAACAAAATTAGGATGTACCCTTGGATATGTCCTGTAGTTCCACTGACAAGAACGTCCAACTTCTTCGCCAACAAATCACGGCGAACTACCAAGCTCTGCACGCGGAGATTGAGGACGTTTCATTGGCCTCCCTTCCAGAAGGGCAGATCTTCATTGGCAACAGTAGCTCCGCTGCCACGCCTCGATCAGTTTCTGGAGACGTAACGATCAGCTCCACCGGGGTCACGGCGATCACTCCGGGCGTGATCACCAACACGGATGTGGCGGCCGGTGCGGCGATTGCCACGACCAAGTTGGCCCTCGACGCGATCAACACGAAGTACTCGTACCTCAACGGCGTTGGCTCGTACACGATTCCTTTTGGGGCCAAGGTCGTCGAGACCGACGCCGAGCTGCGTGCGGCCATCCTGCTAGGTGGGACGATTTTTATCAAAGGGACGATCACGCTGACAGCGGCGCTCACGCTCACGGTTGAAGGGACTACCTTACTAGGATTCAACGCGAACCAGTCGAAATTGGTCATGTCGTCTTCCGCCACTACGGCGACTCGTATCATCTTTCCAAATGCTCCTCGAATCACAATCCAAGGAATCACGATTCAGGGCAACACCACGGCCGCAACTCGGCAGCACGGAATCCTTTCTGAGGGCACCCGAAACAATAGTAACTTGTCGATTATCGACTGTGAGATCAAAACCGTGTATTACGGGATATTGCAGACTGGATCAGAAGGCTCTGTATCTAATGAAAACATCCGCATTGTAAATAACAAGTTTAGTGATTTTGTCGGGGGTATTTATTGGACTTGGGGAACGATTGGCTTGGACGTAATCGGAAACACCATCATTGGGGACGGATCTGAGTATACTAGCACTGGTAAATCTGTTTGGAATTGTATCTGGATTGGATTGGGAATCCTGAATCTCCATGTCTGCAACAACACTGTTGGTTCTGTCCAGCGGATGGGAATTGAAATTTTTTGGCCGCATAAATTCAACCCAGACACGGCTGGAACTTCGGATTTTGCGGATGCGTCTAAAAGCAAAGCGGATGCGGGGATCGTTATTTCTGGAAACGTCGTTTACGACTGCGGCAGCATGGGTATTTCCCTTGGCGGAAACAGGAACGGCATCGTCGCCAACAACAGCATTTCCAACGTCCGTTGGGTTGGGTTGGAGCTTGTAGGAGACGCGACTGGCTCCGCTGGGGGAGTGGCTCGCCCGAATGCCAACGTCAACATGACGGTCATCGGCAACAGCATCTATAACGTCAACGCTCAACCCCGGGGATTGAAGAAGGCGTACAAGCCAACGCACAGCACCACCTCGACGTCAATCAACACGCATTTCGCGGCCACGGGGTCGGTTGATTTAAGCGCAGTGGTCACTGGAACCACGGTAGTCACGATCACTTTGACTTCCCCGTACCCCGCGTTGCAGGTCGGCAAGCAGCTAATCGCCCGCGATACCTCGGCGCTTACGACGAATACGTTTACGGCTAAAATTGTTACGTATGACCAAACCACCGGTCAGATCACAGCTTTAGTTAGCGCGAAAACCGGCACGGCTACGGTGAGTGCTTGGACGGTATTTATCCGCCGCACGGTTATTTTGCAGTTGGATTCCACAACTGCCATGGCTTGGGGAACAAGCGCGGCTTCTGCTACTAGTGGGTGGACGGTCAATAGTTTGGGGCAACAAGTTCTCAATCAGGACACCAACTCGTTAGTAATTACCGTAGACAGCACCGCCTCTGCTGCGGATCAGCTGGCCGGATTTTTAGCTGCGTATAATCCTACGACGCAGCAGGCTACGATTGAATTGACTTCTGCTTCGGGAAGCAACACTTCTGCTATTTCTAGCTGGAAAGCGTTCAACCACAATGTCCTTGTGGCCGTCAGTATTGACCAGATCAACGGGGTTCTTTTCTCCCAGAACACGATCAACACCATCGTCGACACCACCCGTATTCGGAGAACTGACGGTTCGTTAAACAACGTCGCGTACGGTGTCCAAGTTTATCTCTCTAAAAACATTCATGTTTTTGACAATGTGTGGACTCGTTGCGGTCAGTTTGCCGTTTTCGTAAATAACTCCTTGGACGTTTGTGTTGAGGGGAATAAATTTGTGTCCCCTGTGGTTGATGGAACCGTAGCTGACGGGATCAGCGTCACACGTACCAGCTCTGGAGCGAATATCGGAAGCCTTGTGTACGATCCATCCAACCCAGTGACTGAGCTGGGGGAGGATAAAGGTGAAAACAATGGTGTTTCTGTTTACATAGTTACCTCCCAAAAAACGATTGTTCGTAGGAATTACATTCGTAATTCCACGGCTAACGATTTGGTTTTCCTGACTAACGGAAGCGAGATTTATTCCGACAAATTTAACCGACCTGAGAGCGGACGATTTGGGAATGACGTTTATCTGAAGACAAACGACTTTCGGGATATCTCAAACTACGATACGGCTTTTCCGTCTCCTCCAGTAGATCACACCGTTCGTTGGGCAAACACTACTCAAGAATTTACTGGGTATCGTTTTCACGTAGATCCGTTTCAATCTTTGGCAGAATCTAAAGCTTTTGCAGTAGCTGTCGGGGCTTCTAAATATATCTACAATTGGCCGTGGATTTCTCTCAGCACTGCAACGGCTCCTTTGCCTGATATCACTTTACCTTTGGCTGCAAGTGTAACTATCAAAATAACCAGTGGATTTGCATTACCAGCGTTGAAGGATACATATCTGGCAGACGCAAACTGTATTGTAGCCGGTACTTTTGTCCGAGTGGTGGCTGCCCCTGCCGGAGTGTTAAATCACGCTCAGTATTTTGAGGGTATTGTTACCGCCTACAACGCTGCAACGACTACGGTTACAATTACTACTTACTACAGTACGTTGTCCGCTGACTATAACAGCTGGTATCTGTACTGCGACCAAGACGCGATTTACGTTTCCAAGACTGGGGATTTGGTTCTTCGGAATGACCTTCGGTCCGACAAGACGGTTGGGACAAAAATCGGGCAGACCGCTTTGGAAAAGTTCTCTTTTTGGGGAGCAACTCCTGTGGTGCAGCCCGCAACGGTTGCCAACGCAACAGACGCGGCCACGGCGATTTCCCAGCTCAACTTGGTCATTGGTCGACTCAAAACGCTGGGGTTAATCGCCACCTAGTTTGACTTCAGGGCCAAATAGTTCGATACATTACATCGAACTATGTCCGAGTCCCCAGCCTACAAGTACCCGCGTTGGGTGATCCCAACGGAGCATCTCCAGCAGACGGTACAACTCCCGGGTATCGTTTGGCGGGATCCGTTTTTACTTCAAGGGGAGAAGGAACCGGGCAAGGTGTTGTGCTGGCTGAACGGGGCGTCTATTGTCCACAAGGGGAAACGCTGGCTGGCTTACCGGATCGAGCTGAAAAGGTGGTTTTTGTGGTCTCGGGTCTGCCTTGTACAATTGGACGATACTTGGACGCCCAT
>Ga0181355_1000557_pt1 | contig 15923 bp, 25 predicted proteins | sample Fa13VDMM15DN_FD_130099 | JGI IMG/M metagenome (GOLD analysis project Ga0181355, IMG submission 130099) | Freshwater viral communities from Lake Michigan, USA - Fa13.VD.MM15.D.N | ecosystem: Environmental > Aquatic > Freshwater > Lake | place: USA: Michigan | collected 2013-09-23 | reverse complement strand
TTTTTATCGTAAATTCTAGCTGCTTCATCTAAATAATCACTAGCAAGTTCATTAAATTCATTATTATCAACATCCGGAGTCCAATAATCGTTAATTCCAAATTTAGGTCTTTCAATATATTCATCACTCTCCATATTTGAATAAGTATTGGTTAAAGCTCGTCTAATCTCCCAATCATCATCATACTCCTCAATCAACTCTTCAATGTCCATCTCATCTATATTAACATTATCATCCTTCACCAAATTTTTAATAATTTCACGAATTTTCTCACTATTACTTTCATTTAAGTTAAATTCAACAATTGATTTCCAATCACTATAATCACTTTCCCATAATTCCCAAGCTTCGCCAGATAATATTGTTTCAAATAGTCTTGTTTCAATAGTGGCGTCATATTCGGTGCCCGCAGGAGTTCTTTTTTTAACTTTTCTCCGACTAATTACATAATCACCATTAACATAATCACCAACATCTTCAGGAGAAATTTCCAACTTAATATTGTAATCAATATCAGGTTTTTCAATTAAACCCAATTCAACTAATTTTCTTTGTAACCCTCTAGTATTGAATAAATCAGGACGATTTTTATATAAATCAATTATAACATCGTTACCCAAATCACTTAATTTAAAGTCTCTCTCGGAAGCATATTCAGTTCCGAATCCTTGAATTAAGTAATCCTCCTCTTCACCTCCACCACCTAAAACATAAAATAAAGGTAAAACATATTTGTGGTATTCATCTTTAGGTTTGGAGTTCTTCACACCTTTCATTTGATATAAAATACCATCACCACCTATTGATGCGGTAATATGACTTTTGTTAATTCTATATTTTGGATTTAAAGTTTTAACTTCACGCAATGAATATAATGTTCCATAACTTGACCTACCACAATGTCCCATCCTGTTACACTCACTTTTTGATTCATTTGTTTCTAAATCCGCCCAATAGAACCCATCACCATTTTCATCTCTAAAATCTAATATTATCGGATTATTTTCCACATAATTTATATCGCCACTTCCAAAATCTAATGAGTCATGCCACTCTTTTGATTTTCTTAATAATCCATCAACAGATAAATTCTTGTTATCACCCAAATTACCATTTAATCCAACACGAACCCAATCCATAATATTAACAATATTTTGACGAGCTTGGTATATTGAGTCAGCATCGTTAATTTTTTTTATTGTAACTTTCTTTAGTTCGTCCGGACTTAACTCTTTAGTAAACTTACCATATTCTTTTAAATAATAATCAATAAATTTATTCGCCAACCAAACTGATAATGGCCCCGCCAATTCATCCAAAATTTTAGCGTTTTTCTCATTCAACCCTAATTTATCCATCAAGATTTTCTTCTTGGACGCTTCCAATAACATCCTTTGAGTTTCTTCCCTTAAAATTATTTTTATCCTATCTTGTATTCTCATCTCAATTAAATAATTTCATTCTCTTCAGCAACTTTCATTGTGATATCAAATATTTCATCAATCATATCATCACTCAAATCCTCATATGGGACTTCAAACTCTCTAATATGGTTATTATATTCATATCCACCATACACATCAATGATTACAACTTCACTCGTCATATATGCAACTTCCTCATGTGTTTCGTCGTTGCTCGGATAATGTATTGGATTTTCATATACCTCACTGAAACTTGTTCCACCTATTTCACTATAAACATATTTGATGAATTCAATTTTATTTTCTCGACTAAATTTAGTTTTTTCGAAATAATCTTTAAGTTGTTCATAACCACCAAATAATTTGATAGCAGATGAAAGTCCAACATTTTCAACCGCATGATTAAATAATTGAACCATTCTCGAATCATTACTAAGATTTAACTTAGATTCACTAATTCCTAGTATTGAATGAATTCTATTTATTTGTTCTTGTAGTTTCATATAGATAAATACCTAAACTACCAAAAAAATTATGTTTTATTAGGTTTTTCCTCACCCAATTTTATAATCTCAATTTTACAATTAGTAACTCCCTTTTGGGTTAAGTTAATTTTCTTTGCAGCACCATAAGATAAGTCAATATGTCTTCCACGAATGTAAGGCCCTCTATCAATTACCATAACAATAACGCTTAAAGAATTGGATAGATTGGTGACTCTTAATAAAGTCCCGAAAGGTAATGTTTTATGAGCACAAGTTAAGTCATACATATTGAACCTTTTACCTGATGCGGTTTTTCTTCCGTGAAAAAAATGGGCATAATAAGAACATTTTGTATTTAGATACAATATGCTCGATTTGATAACATCAATGATACCTGTTTCGGTAGTGTCGGTCTCACATCCAATCTCGACTTTATTGATTAGGAACGGAATTTCTTGTGAATAAATTGAACCATAAGACAAAAATAAAATAATAAATAATAGCTTTTTCATATATAATATATACAACAAACTACCACTAAAATCCACAAAAAAATTCAAATGTGGTCGCCAAGCTATCTACATCGTGGTTCATCAGTTGAATATAAGTCCGTGACCTCACCAATAACATCGTAAACCAAACTCCAAATTTCATTCAACCTATTAGAAGTTTCAATTATATTTTTAATTATTTTGATGTTTTCGTTCAATTTCATAATGATAAATACCTTTATAATTTTAAAGTATATACTTATATTATATTAAAATAAGAAAATGAATTGTAATTTAGAAATTATTGAAGGTCATCTAAAGAAAGATTTTCCATATGTTGTTAAAGTTAAAGATATTATTGAGAATCCCTCTAATGGTTCCTCTCAACCAACATATTCAATCAATGTCATAATTAAACAAAGTTTTTTCGACCAACTACAAAACAACGGACCTCTTAGGAATATTATATTTCAAGGTTTTTCCAAAGAATTTACCCAAATAGTTCAATCAACATGTCCTGAAGTTAAAGTCATTGAATTAAACAATAAATCCAACTTGGATATATCATTCTTGTCAGATTCGGATTCTTAATATATTTATTGATAATGAAATACATTATCAACGAGAGACAATACAGATTATTAACCGAAGAAGAACAAGAAGTTCTTCAAATTTCCTCATTAAATGTTTTTGGTGGTTGGGAAGCCTTGCAGAAATTTTTGGAGAAGAAAGACAATCCATTATATTCGTTTGAAGGTTATTTGAATTTAAGAGGGACAAACATTGAATCTCTTGGAAGTCTAACATCGGTTGAAAATAGTTTGGATTTGAGAGGGACAAACATTGAATCTCTTGGAAGTCTAACATCGGTTGGAGGTAGTTTGTTTTTGAATGGTTGTGAAAATCTAACATCCCTTGGAAGTCTAACATCGGTTGGAAATAGTTTGGATTTGAGAGGGACAAACATTGAATCCCTTGGAAACCTAACATCGGTTGGAAATAGTTTGGATTTGAGAACCACAAAAATTGAATCTCTTGGTAATCTAACTTCGGTTGGAGGTAGTTTGAATTTGATTGGATGTAAAAAATTAACATCGCTTGGAAACCTAACATCGGTTGGAGGTATTTTGGATTTGAAAAGAACTCCAATATCAAGAAAATATTCTAGAGCAGAAATAAGACAAATGGTTAAAGTTGATGGTGACATATATTTATAAATTATGAAATACATTATCAACGAACACCAATACAGATTACTAACCGAAGATACTGAAATTGAACCTTCAAAATCTGCAATTAAAAATATATGTGATAGTGAGAAATTCTGTAATGCTCAAGGTAAAATCACTTTTGGTCAATTAAAGTCTTTGGTTAACACCGCAATTAAAAATAGAGTTCTTAAGCATGTTGGTGAAGGTGGATTTAAAGCAACCATACGTCTACTTCCTTGGTTTTTACCTCAGTTGATGTTACCGGGAGTTATCGCAAGTTCAATTAGAGCCGTTGGGAAAATATTAAACCCAAGTTTAAGTGAAACTGAAAACTACAAGACATTTTGGGGTAAAGCAATTTTAAAAGCATTTAAACTAGCGGAAGGTGAACTTGGGTTGAATGACCCTTTCTCAAAACTATTCTTTATTTCCGATGGATTAATGACCATGTTGGATGATAAATATAAAGTTAAATTTGCAAGATATATTGCAGATTTAGTTAATGACAAGCCAGATAACGAGGAGGTTCCGGAATATTTCGTAGAAAATGAATTAAGAAATTGGGTTAATGATAAGTTTATATTATCCCCACCTCTTCCACCGAAAATAAGTGATACTGATTCTTTACCTGAGGATATCTAAATACCGAATATTTTTTTTCTATTGACAGTATCTACAATATCTAAATAAAAATCTTCAAGGTCTCTTTCACCCGATTCTATTTTTTCAATAACTTCAGGTCTACGATATAAAGTGTTATTCACGATAAAATCAACCATCTCATCATCAGTAATACCTTCAGGTTTTGTAGGTTCAGGAATACAATCATGTGTTCTTTCAACGGTATCAATTAAATTAATATATAATCCCGATTCACCAACTATTTGTTCAAACTTTGGTATCATTGTATCTTCATACCATTCTTCAATAACATGTAGAACATACGATTGTTTTACACTAACTAGTTTGGATATGGTTTCTACTATTTCTTTATCAACCATTAAATGACCTTTATCAAATTTACCCTCGTCAAAATAATAATAAGCACTTATTGTTTCTTTACCATCAACACACCAATCTTCACTAAGATTACCATAGCTACGAGATTTTTGTTTAATCTTTCTATTACCACCCTCAATGTAGTGATTCAAATACTTAATAATCCCATTCTGTAATGCAGGACTACTTCTATTAAATCGATTAAATTGTTCTTCTGTAATTATTATCTTCATAATCATAAATATATCTAAAAATAAAAACCCCCACATTTCTGTGAGGGTTATTTTAGTTACTTTTCGTTCAGCAAAAATCGGTTTGATATTACTTTGAAGGAGATTTTTCTATCTACGCTTCTAATAACCACTCCTTCTCTATCGAAACTTGAGTTTAATACCGATTTACTACCCATTAAAAACCGTTTCATTAATACCGTAAATCATCGCAATACACCATAATGTGAATAACGCAACAAAATATAGGGTTGTAAGTGTTTTTTTAATAAATTTACTCGTGTTCTCCATATAATAATTTTGAATGATTTGGATATTGGTTTTCAAATTGTTTAACAAAAATTCCGGACAATATATTTGCCATATTTTCTTCAGGTCCTCCAATATTTTGAATTTTTTGATCGTCTTTTAATCCCATCTTTTGGTGTTGATACTCATGAACCCACTCATGAGCTAATGTTCTCAAAATATCTATTAAAAGTCTATTACCACTTAAAACAAATATTTTTCCTTTTGGGAATCTAACACCCGTTGTCATCTTCACATCTCTTTCCGGAACAAAATTAATATTAACATTATTTGTTAACGGCAATTCGCTTTGAATCATACTCACAAAGTCTTTAACGACTTTACTTTGTTCCAAAGTTATTGAATTATTATTTTTTATACAAACTTTCATGATAATAAATATCCGTCATTAGAAAGTTGACCAATCAGTTAATACAAATTCGAGTTGGATGTCAGAAATTCGACCATATCGATTCTTCCATACTGATGCTTTTAATCCACCACTTGAGCAAGTGTAAGTTTCCCTATAGGAATGAGTTTTATCCGACTTAATACCTTCAATAGCGTTGTTAATCCTATTTCTAGCACTTTTTTTCAATTCTTGGATTGTTGGGACCTGATTATGATTAAGCAACCCCCAACCCCAACGCAAATGGTCCATCACCGACTTACATTTACCAAAGTTAAACTCTTTTAATACTTCATCAATAAGTTCTTCTTCAATTTTGAGTAGTGGTATCATTTTCACCAATTTTTTTAATTCTATACTTGTGTCCTGAATCCGAGTTAATTTCAAATCGGGCTCTCATATCTTCAGTTTCCTCTCTTGTATCAAATTCCAATACTTCTCCTTCGGTATCCAAAATGATTACCGGTAATTCTTTTTCTGACCTAAGGTCTTTAATCATTTTTATTATTATGTAACTCATAATGCAAATATAATATATTTTTTTTAATATCCAACCCAATTTTTTTGATAATCTTTATTAGTAACACAAAACCGGGCATAATCATTAACTCTTGGGTATCCGGTGTTATAATATCCACAAATTAATCCCCAATCGTTGTATTGTTTTCTCAACTTATTTAATAGTTTCATCGAAATTTTAACATTCAAATCAATGTTATGTAACAATTCTTTTTGGGTAATGTTCTTTCCTGTTATCCAATCCGCAGTTTTTGGCATAATCTGCATTGGGCCTTTGGCACCAGCATATGATGTTAATTTGCCATGGTATCTCCAATCAAATGGTCCTTGGTATGTTGTTTCAAGATATGCGATATTATATGCGATGTATTTTGGGATGTTGTATTGTTTGGAATACTTCTCAATTGAGGTATAAACTTGGAGACTATATGGTGAAGTGGAGTGGAGATTTTTATCTCCAAAGTGATATCCTCCACCATCACCCATTTCTCCCAATAAATTGAATCCCACCAAGACAATTCCAACTGCAAACAACAAATAAAGATACTTAAATCCGTTTGTTATCATTAATTAGAATTGTTTTTAGGTGAAGCCTGACCCCAAATATTTTTGGCATATAGATTGAAGATGGTATAACCTACCGAATCCTCATAAACGGTATATGAACCATCCTTTCTTTTGATTACCAACAGATTGTTGTTCTCATCAATTGCAAGTTTAACTTCATTTCTCTTCACCGATGTTACTGAAAGTTGGTTGGAGAAACTTGTTTTAATTATATCATAGTAATACCCGATTGATATGCCTACGGCAAAACTCAAGGAGATGATGATATACATCGATAATTGTTTGAATGTTTCGTTTACTTTTTCTTTAATATTTTCCATATGTTTTAATTTTATAATTTAAAGTATAGGTAAAATTTTCCTGATAACCAAATCAATGATTACTAGTGTCGTTTGTTAAACAATTCTTCTTATTACAAGAACATTTTTTCCCACATTTACATAGAACTTCCTCATCACCTGTTGATTTATTCATTTTTTTTCTAACATATTCTCCCAAACCATAATCGTTAGGGTGGTTGTTAACTTCTTCTTCAGTTATAATAATTTTTTTAGTCATAATGTTATATTTTTTTAATTATAAAAAAACTAACCGAAATGTCAAATGTCAACTATATTTGCGTTAAGTTTGAAAATCTAAATATTTATAAGTTATGGACGGAAAAAAAATAGCTGCAAAACTCGAATATTTAATATTCCAAGAATTAAACCCAAATTTTGACGATATCGTCGTTGATGTGGATTTAAATATCACTCGAGGAGAACCAGTAGAAATTGATAGTTATTTTATCATGATACAATGTAACTATAAAGGTGGTATTGATAGTGTTGATAGTAGAACTTTTTCAGGTAATCTGAATAAGGTGAGCGATTTAGTTCATTCAGCCGCTTCAACATACATCATAAAACCTGATGGCAAATTAAAATCACTTAGCACAGATGATGAAGTTTATATTGGAGAGCCGAGAATAGATACAATTGAATATGTTGTGGATGATACTCATAAATTTGGATTTAACGTAATGGTAATCTCAAGATATGAATGATAGATTAAAAAGATTATCAACAAAGTTGGTAAAACAATTTCCGGTTAAAGAATTTAATGACCCTCAGGAAACATACACAATGTTTTCGGACATTTATATTGAGCACAAAGATTTTTACAAAACATTTAAACCTGAAGACATTATCAAATTAGTGATATACATTTATTCTTATAAGAATACAAAGGATTTTGATTATGGTGATAAAATACTTAACAATTTAGCATTCTCCGATTTATTGTTAATCACCGATAAAGAACATATTGCGACTTGTAATGAGTGTAATGGAAATGGCGGATGGGAATGTGAAACTTGTGGTGGAGGTGGAGAAGTTGATTGTGATACCTGTGAAGGTGATGGAACAGTTAGTTGTGAAACTTGTAACGGATATGGAACAGTTGAAAAGAATGGTGAAGAGGTAGATTGTGACGAATGCTCTGCTAGTGGTGAAGTTACTTGTGATGGATGTGCAGGTCAAGGTAGTTTCCAATGTGATACCTGTAAAGGAACCGGAAATGAAACTTGTGATTACTGCGAAGGAGATGGAGAATATATATCTGATGAGTCCGAATATGATTTATACACAATAGCGTGTTGGGATAAAGATATGAATGAAGCATGTGAACAAAGCGAAGGAACACCATACGGCGCATTTACTTATGATTATTTTTTAAATAGGTTTGAAAGATACATCATTTTAAACATTGAAAATAACCACGAAAGACTTAATGATGATTTAGAAATGGATAAAATGTATGCAACATCTTATGATGATAATCCAAGATTATTCATTTCAGGTCAAAAGACATTAAAAATATTTAATATGGATAATTCACTAACTAGTAGATATATAGCATAATGATAGAAGTAAAAAATTTTTTGAAGATATTACAAAAAGCAGGATATCCAAACACAAATCCTGACACAATTACCATTGCAAATGCCGCATCATACCCATTAGAAAGTTTTATCAAAAACTTATCCGAAGAGATAGGAATGGAAGGAACTCAAGAGTTCATTGAGAAGGTATTCTCGTCATTAGGTCTAACTTATCACCCGGGACTTAAATTAGAACTCGGTGGTGGTGATTACATGCATCTTATTATTAACGATTTTGATTTGGTGGAAGGTGAAGGAGAAGATATCACGGAGGTGTGGATACATTATAGTTTTGGTGAGAATCGTTTAACTATAAATGAGACTCCTACAACATTGGCAGATATATGGGATGAGGCAGATATGGGCGATATGGGAGAGGTTGGTGAAATTCAAGATGAAATTCAAGATGAATTTAGAGATTATATTTACACCAAAACAGGAATCATAATACACTTCGATTCACAAATATAAAAAAAAAGAGAGACCGAAGTCTCTCTTAAAGGGCTGACATAAAAGTCAAGCGTCCACCACCAAGTTTTACTAAACTTGGAAACTATCGTTCAACACTTAAATTTTCTCTTTTAATCACAGAGTTTACTAACTCTTCAACTTTTTTTGCCGACATATACCCAATAATATCGTCGTCACCATCAGGATAGAAAAAATTAGTTACAAATTTTTTTGTTTTCGAGTCGATAATCGCCACTTCGAAAGTAGTCTTAAAATCACCATAAAATCCTCGAGCACCTCCGAGAATTGAGAATTCAATCCGTCCATCACCAAATCTTGAGATTCTACCATCTTTCTCCATCGGATGCGGTTTAGACCATTTAATAATATCGGCAATTGTTATCATATTTTACTTCAAATTTTCCAACTTCTTTCTTAATTCATATACCTGCTCCCTCAATTCCCTCATATCATCAAGATTTTTTTGGGTCTTGTTTGGTTCGTCTTGGTGTTCTTTAATTAGATTTGTTATGAAGTCTATTTCATTATGAATGTCCTCCCTCGCTTCTTTTAACAAATCCAACTCTTTGTTTTCACCATTACTTTGTCCAACTTTATATGCAGTATAGACAACTCCAGCACCAAGTGCTATTTTCAATAAATTACTTAATATTTTACCCATTTGTTTCTAATGCTTCGATTTTAGATTTTGTGATTAAATGTTCTGCCAAACTATAACTATCAACACTTGTAGTGATAATTGAGTTAACCAAATGTTTGTGTGGAATGTGAATCAAAAACTCAACTCCATTGAAGAATGTTAAATCTTCTTTCATTTCAATACAACCTTGAACCATTTTCAAAAACAATTTGAATTGGGTTCCATTTACAAATGTTTCGTTTAATAAAGCTCCAAATGTTTCGTGTTGGATTTTAATATTGTGTGATGGCATGTTCATATATTTTTATTTAGACAACAAAGATAATACTTTTTTTCTAATTACCAAGAAATATTTTAAATAAAAAACCACACCGTATGGATGGGGTTTAAATAAGTTTTTAGATTAATTATATTTTTTTAACATATTGGTCACCTAACCAAACATAACTTACTCAGTATGTTTATTGTTGTCCCCACTTTAATGCATTTAGTTCCGCTTGTTTTGGACTAAGTTGTAAATTTAAAGGTTGACCATTAGTTGGTAGTGTATCAACTGTTAAAGGTTTTTTATCAGGTTCCGTAGTTTGTGCTGTTGGTTGTTCAGTTTTTGCACCACCTTTTAAGTATTGGTCTTTATATGTTGTCCAAGCCTTTTGAGTTCTTGGTCCAAATTTACCATATCCAGCACCATTTTGTCCTTTATTAATAATACCTTCGTTATACCCTGTAGCCCATCCTTTAGCATTAACATCTAACCAATCTTGGAATGCTTTAATGTTTTTAAGTTCAGGTGGAGTTGCAACGGGTTTTGCTGCGGGTTTTGCTGCGGGTTTTGCTGCGGGTTTTGCTGCGGGGTTTGCTGCGGGGTTTGCTGCGGGGTTTGCTGGCGGTGTTTGAGTTTGTTTCATAAAAGTTTTTTCTCCTTTTAAGACATCTTCACCACCATTTCTATAAAATTTAGTGTAAGTATCCGCACCAAACTCTTTATTTATTTCCGCTTGTTGGGCAGGAAACAAATATGAACCTCTAAGACCTTTTTTGTTTTCCGCAGAAATTGACATAATTTTATCAACCGCTTGTTGTGACACCCCATTTGGTAATGGTATTTGAGGAGTGGTTTTAATTTGTTTTTCTTGTTTTGGTTCCGTAACTTTAGTCATTAATATTTTTTCACCACCATTTCTATAAAATTTAGTGTAAGTATCCGCACCAAACTCTTTATTTATTTCCGCTTGTTGGTCAGGAAACAAATATGAACCTCTAAGACCTTTTTTGTTTTCCGCAGAAATTGCCATAATCTTATTATACGCTTGTTGTGGAATTCCTCCAGGTATTGTCTGCTCACTTAAAGTTTTTGAATTATCATACTTTGAAAGGAGTTTTATTCTTTCAATTTCCTCAGATATAAGTTTGTTCATAATATTTTATTAATAAATATCTCATAAATTAAAAAACCCCTCACATAAGTGAAGGGTTAGTTAGGCTTTGTTTTCATATGTATCCGGAGAGTCGATAAAAAAATGTAGGCTGAGAATATACCTTATTTTGAGAATCTTTAGAAGTATTATTGTTTCACTTCATTTCCACATTCTTTTGGAATGTAATTCTCATCGCCGATTGGTTAGACCAATCACTCCTTGAGGTTTCAACTACTCTTTTATTACTTAACTCTCTTCAATCTTGCAAACTGACTCAGGATTCGACTCCTTAGAGGTTTTTGGTAAAAATACACTTTGACTTGCGATCTTGGTGTGCCACGAACAACCCGTGACTATGTAGGCGACTTTCGTTAAAACCTAATGGACATTTTTGCTTATATTTTTTTTAGAATACTTTTACATTTTCCTTAATAATGATAAGTTTTTGTGTTGTGGATGATAGAAGTAGTAGTCCACTAAATGCTCTCTAACCTTTTGAGTTAAAGAATACAAAACTACCTCTTAAGATATCCCTATCTTCATATTTCAAGTTTACTTCAAAAAGAGACCTTGGTAGGTCATCCTTAAGGATGCTAGCGACACCACTCGTTCTTCATCTTACCTTTCGGTTTTAAGTTAACTATAATATTGGAACTCGCAATAATATGATTGGATAACCATACTTTTTACATAATTCCTATGGGTCATTTTTGTTGGTGTTCCCACCTCAAACAGACAATCCACATTGCCCATTCAGTTTTCCATTTCCCTACGAAGTCATCCTCGGTACTACAGGCTCACTGATATCCCACTTGTATACTCGAGCTCCGTTCCCGAAGCCGCAAACCTATTAACACAACAGATTCACTTTATATTGGCTTTCACCAAATTTATTTAACGACCATATACGGCCGATTATCGTTTCTCAAGTTAATATAATCCCGAAGAATCAAATTAACCTGATGGATAAATAATATTTTTCAAAGAACTCGTTTCGGTTATTCCCGAATTGTTTTACAAAGATAAGACATTTTTTTCATTTGTCAAGACCTTTGTTGTTTTTTAACATTTTCATTCTGAATAATTCTTTCGACTTTTTCAGAATTGTTTTACAAAGATAAGACATTTTTTTCATTTGTCAAGACCTTTGTTTTTTTACAGAGTTGCAGTGCCTTGGAATCGAACCAAGCTATGTGAGTTTATGAGACTCATGGAACGCCATGCCCCCCGCCTGCTGTATATTTTTTATTTCTAAGAACTTATTTCCTAATTGGACTACAAAGATACAACATTTTTTTCATCTGTCAAGACCTTTGTTAAAAATACCCCACCTAATATTTTTGTTTTTACACTCGATACCGGTGGGGTTGTTTTTGAGACTCTCATCTCATTTGTTCCGCAAATTTAAGACAAAATTCTCATCTTGTCCGTATTTTTTTTGCGAGATATAAAGTTGGGGGTATATATCCTTACGGATGAGAATATAAATATACGATAGTTTATGAAAAATCCAAATTTTTTTTATAATATAATCAAATATTTTTATATTTATACTTATGGAAGTTAAAATTAACGACAATATCTTTAAAGTTAAGACCTTAATTGACGAGAGGTCCAAGTATATTGGAATGATGGGTAAGAAATTCGACGAGACCTTTAATGGACTATTATTTTTAATGGGTGGTAGTAAACAATGTTTTTGGATGAGGAATTGTATTCAAAATTTGGACATCATCATCATTAAGAATAATGTTATTGTTAATATCCATCACAATTGTCCTCCTTGTAATAGTAAGGAATGTTCAAGTTATTGCGGAAATGGTAATATTGTATTGGAAATTGATGGAGGTGATTGTGAAAGACTTGGTATTGAACCAGGTGATAGTGTTGAATACCTATTTTGATTCTTTAATCTTTTCTTTCAACTTTCTCTCAAATTCAGTTGCAATCATTTTGGTAAACTTAACAGATGGAGAATCATCTTTCTCGGAATCATATTTGTATTTACCTTGAGGTGGTCTTTTACCTCTTCCAAGATAATTTAATCCAGAGATATTTGTAATACACTTATGTCCACCACTATTGGCTTGAATTAAATCCCAAGCGTTGACACCAATTTTGTCCAACATTTCTCTATGTTCTTCAGGTAATTCAGTGAATGGTATTTCCATCATTTCTTGGATGTGGTCTAATACTTCTTCTCCGTTCTCCATTGTGGTAAACTTATTACCATACAACGCTTTGAAATCTTTGAATGTGAATCCAACACTTTCAGTCCCAAAATCTTTTGATGATTCTGAAATCCATTTTATTGTTGATAATGGAATTGTTCTTTGTTTTAATTGACCTTCAAATTTTTCTAACACTTCTTGCGCAATTTCTCCTAAATTAACTCCTTTTAACTCTCTTTCTTTTTTGAATGGGTTACAAGATGCCTGAACCAAACCTAACGGCCATGCCATGATTAGGAAATCGGCTTCAGGGTTGTTTCTGAATGGTGTGTATCTATCATAAGAACCTGGCTTAATCATTGAGCCTCCACCATATTGAAATATTATATTATCCTCAACTTTAGGATATCCTTTCATTGTTTCTTTATATGCTTCAGCATTCTTTTGTAGTTCCTCCGGAGCTGGAGCATTTGTTTTTTTCATCCAGTCTTTAATGTTCGTTAATATCGACATCAAAGAAGGATTGGAATTCATCACTAAATTGTCTAAAAACCCTGGTTTGTTTTTAAAGGCTAATATTAATTTATTAATAACAAAACCAAGTAACATTTTGTTTTTCTGTAAACTATTGTCTTTATCAATTCTGAATAAATAATTGACTACTTCATCAGGCGTAATATCGTATTTGGCAAAATCTGCCGAGTCGACAGTACTAATCAATAAAATGTCTGAAGATGGGAATATTTCTTTCGGAGAAACTATTTGTGATATTGTTTCAACATTTGAACGAGATGACCTGAATGATGTAGATTTGGTTTCTTCAGCACCAGCCTGTCTATCGTGGTGGTCGGTGTGAATAACAAACATCGGTTTACCGTGAGCAAAGTCAACTAAAACAGGCATTGTATCTCCTGTCGCGTCATTTTTCTTAACTGCAAATTCCTTATCTCCATATTGAATTATATGTGAACCAACAACATCAATACCATTATCCTCAAGGTATTTTTTCATCGCAATTGCGGTGGTTACACCATCTAAGTCTTGGTGAAAATAAATTTCAGCCTTTGGGTATCTCTTAGATAACTCGTTGATATCTCGTAATCCCGATTCTTTAATTAGTTTTTTCATCTTAGTCAAGCCCAATCCAATTCATTCCTTTATCAATTATGTCTCCGTGGTCAGAAATACATTGTTTGTATATCATTTTATCTTTTGGTGGCATCTTAGTAATAGTATTTTCACCCCATGTTCCATCCGCCGCAACACCAATTGTTCCTTGGTACCTTGCAATTGCTTGTGCGCTTTCAGAGTTAGGTAAATTACCGATACTACCATCCATTTTTACTAATTTTCCTAAATCATTTTTAATCCCTTTTTTATTTAAAAAACATTGAATCGCCATTTTTTTATTATAATCAAGTAAAGTTGTTTGTTCGCTGATAACTTTTTTTACAATTTTGGTTAAATCAGTTTCTGTTAATCTTATAATTTTCTTTCCCATATTACGAATTTAATGTTAATAAGTATTTTAATTTATTGATTTCAGCTAACATTTCATCTCTAAGATTAAGTAAATCAGTGTCATATCTTGAATCCAATTGGTCCGTCATGCTAACCAAAAATTCTGTAATACCATCCAAGAAGTCTTGAATACTAATTGTCTTGATGTCTTGGAACATAATTGAAAACTCAGATTCAAACTCAGGTCTTCCGTATTTACCCATCATTGATTCGGTAAATGTATCAATTAAACCCCCCAAATTATCATATATTTTACCATATGCTTTATGTTTTGAATACCCAAAAGTCTGCCAATGTAAAAATCTAAATTGTAATTGGATTTGGACTAGTTTTAATATTAATTCTTCTTTCATTATTTAATAGTTTTTTTTTATTTATAATGCTTTCGCGATTCCACCTGTCATTTGACCTGTAAATATATTTGTTAAAAAATTTTGAATAAAATCAGGTTCTTGAGATTTTTGAGTTTGGCCTTCACCACTTTTTGTCGGTGTTGAACTCGTTTGACCTTCTGTTCCAACAAAATCTTCTGCGGCGTATTTTTTAGCTTCAGGAGTTTGATTATATTCATTCATTTTTTGAGTTATCATTTGTTCGGTCATTTTATTCGCCAATTCTTCGGGCCCAACAAAGTTACCAACACCTATATAATCCAAAAATCCTAACCACCACTTAGTCCTTCTCATTAATATTCTCATATTTCTATTGCCAAATAATCTTGGAGCTCCCCCTAAAAATATACTTGATAAACTACTTCTCTTAGTAAGATTAGTTGCAATTTTTTCGTTCTTTAAGATTGATTGGAACGCTTTGATATTTTCAACAGGTTTACTTACTCTAGCCATTTTTTTTGCCAAATTACCTGTGGCTTTTTGAAATTTAATACTTTTAGCTCCGGCGTTCTCAAGTAATTTCAAGTAATCTAGTATCGTATTTCTAAAACCTTTAAGTAATCCTCCGGGTAATAATTCAACTTTTGATGCAACTTTTGGTGCCCATGTTTTTGCACTTTGTAAGAATTTACCAACAATTCCCGGACTTTCAGCTAATTTTGCAAGACTTGCTGCTGCTTCCGTAGTTTTTCCGGCCTTGGCTAATTTCATCGCAGAACTCAAACCTTTAGTTGCATCTCCACCTATTTTAAGTGATCCCATAACG
>Ga0181355_1000555_pt1 | contig 15946 bp, 23 predicted proteins | sample Fa13VDMM15DN_FD_130099 | JGI IMG/M metagenome (GOLD analysis project Ga0181355, IMG submission 130099) | Freshwater viral communities from Lake Michigan, USA - Fa13.VD.MM15.D.N | ecosystem: Environmental > Aquatic > Freshwater > Lake | place: USA: Michigan | collected 2013-09-23 | reverse complement strand
ATAAGACCAGACCATACAAGTACATGATTGTAATCAAATTCTTCTACAAGATATGCTAAAGGTTTCATGATATAGCTACAAACTTTGGACTTTTAGCGGCAATATTTTCTGTTCCTCTAAACCAAGCCCCACAATCTTGACATTGATATCTATTATATTTAGTAGATAAGTTAACTCGTATACCACGTTTCTGATAATGTTTACTACCACAATTAGTACAGACAAGACTATTTTCAAATACAGATAGATTAAGGTGATTAGGAATCCAAGGTTTAAAAGCTTCATAGACAGATTCTAATAGAATAACATCTTGTTTATTATATGTTTCCATTATTTTCCAAGCAGCTGTATCTTTATTCATACATTTAATCCATAACTCATGACCTTCATGTTTATGTTTTTTACCAAGTCCTAATGACTGTGCTACATAATCTAATTTATTAGATACAAATCTAAATTTAGATTTAGCTACACGAAGTAAATCAATTTGTTTAACAGGTGATGGTGGAAACATTCCTGCCATAAGAAAGGCCTTATTTAATGTAGGGATATCAAATCTAGCACCATTATAATGTATTACTGCATCAGCTTCATCTAATAACTTATGAATAGATTTAAGCATAGACTTATAAGTACCATTTTTAATAGATTTAAAAACAATATCTTTTTCTCCAAGCCATTTTGCAGCAAAGCATAAAATTTCTGATGACTCAAGCAATTGATTAATAGCAATATTTTGTTGCCATATACCCCAGACATGTGCTGTATTAGGGGATGTTTCTATATCTAATAATAATATTTTACTCATGAGACTTTACCACCTTCTTTTTTAAATAAATCTAGTTCTTGATTTGCATCCATAGAAGCAATATTAATTACCCCATGATGAACTAAATTTTTTATTGCATGATCCATAAGAAATGCTGCTTCTTCAGGGTCAACATGGAAATCAAAATCATAACTTCCATCTTCATTTACTACACAATTTGATATAAGCATTTAGCCAATCCTTTCTAAAATCTAACCAATCAAACCCATTTTCTGTAGCCCAAGTACCATAGGTTGTTTTACTTCTTTTTGTAATCTTATTATCAGGATTCTGAAACAAAAATATAATTTTAATACTAGGATTAGACTCTCTAAACCATACCATCTTTTGTCTAGTATCTAAATCTAATTTACCTTTAGCTTCAAGATATATATTTCTACGACCTGTTCTAAAATCAGGAATGTAAGTCCGTTCTTTTTCAGGTTGTATATATTTATAACGTTTAGGTTCATATTTAACAGAAGGAAAAGTTTTTTTTAAAATTTCCCAGACTCTTGCTTCTAGTTTACTTTTGAATAAGGGCATAAAATCTATCTTCCCAGTTATCTTCTAAACTTCTTAAAATCCATAACACTCTGGCATTCATAATAAATTCTGAATCATTATTATAGGCTGCTCTTACAGCATTAAATAACTCTTGCTCATTACTACAACCATTTAAAATTTTTTCAGCTCCCTTACTTCCAATTCCGGGAATACCTTTAATATTATCTGATGTATCACCTTTAATACATTGCAAATAAAACAACTTCAAACCCTCAAACTCCGTTTGGTCTATAAAGATATCAGGACGATTCCACCCTTTACCGTTAATTTCCCACGAAAAGTGATGACCTGGAACCTGCAACAAATCTTTATCTAAGGTACAAATTATGGTATCATCTGTTTGATGTATGGCTAAAGCATCGTCAGCTTCTAATGTATCAGGAGCAAACTCTGCATTTAGTTTTTCAATACTATAATTTTGTAAATCTTTTAAATGACGGGGTCTAGGTTGAGTTCTATTAGCTTTGTATTCAGGATAGATTAACTTTCTAAAATTATTAGGACCAGTTAGAAAAGCTTTATAACTAGTAGCATTTGTTTTAGTAAGTATGTTATCTAATAGATCATCAATACGATATATAGCTATGCCAAGGTCGTCATTCTCGGCACTAGCTGCACATCTATAACATAAAAGATCTTGATCAATTAATGCTAACATTAGTTAGGAACATCCTCATCAGTATTATTTTCTTGACCAAAGACATATTCTTCAAACTGTTTAGCAATAGCTATAACATTTTCAACAGTTGAAGGTTCTGTGGAAGTTGCTGCTACTAATTCTACTGCACTAGATATAGAAGACTGACGGACAATAAGAATTTGTCTTGCTGCTCTTTCTTCTTTAGTTTCATATGTACTTCCAGTTACTCTAGTTGGTGCTGTAGATCCAGTTGTTGTAGCCACAGGTGCGTCTCCTTGTCCAAAGCCTATCCAATCCCAATATCCAGTTTTTTCATTTTTAATAGCTCTAATATCTACAACTGCTCCTTTTTCCCAAGTCTTTGCTACTTTAAATACTTCAGGATTACTAAAGGATACTAACTTTTTAGATTGAGTTTGACCTTGATCATTTTTATAAGCAACTTCTAGTTGTTCAAAAGTCTTACCAGTCTTTGATGCTAATGTATTTTGTGATACATCAATTATTGTAATTTGCATTTACTATCTCCATATTTCCCCATGTGGGGCCAATTTGACACTCAACTCGCATTGGTAAGTTGAATGTTTTACCAAATAATTTATTAAAATTACTTGGAATGTCATTAAAACACTTGTCTACTAAATTTACTAGTATAGTATTATCCCATACTTTTGGATTAAAGTCAAGTATTATTGAATCATGCACAGTATTTACAAGTAGTACTCCTTCCTTATTTAAAAGTCTATTCCTTAAAGATACTCTAGCAAGTGCCATAAGATCCGCTCCTAGTCCTTGTACAGGATAATTTAATATCTTTGTACGGGGCCATTCAGCTCTTCCATTTCTAATTTCAGGTTCAAAATTATAGACTCGTCCTGTAGGCATAGATAATTTTCTATTACGTTTAGCGTCTATTAAAATTTTATCGTGCCACTTTCTGAGCCCAGAATATTTCTTATAGAATTCATCAATAACTCCTTGCCAGAAGGATTCGTTTCCGATTGCTTTAAAATCTGGATCGTTTGCATAACTATATGCAGATCCTCCATAGATAAGCCGGAATACGAACGTCTTAGCAATAAGTCTAGATGGAAGACCAAATCTCTCTTGGTTATCTGTGTGTTGATCGACATTATTTAAAATCTCATTTAGGGCTACTTGATCTTGACTTAGATAGGTAGCCCCCACCCATTCTAGTTGTTTTGCATCAGCTTGTAGTAACATTAAGTAAGTTATTTACCTCTTCTATTGTTTCTTTTACTTGCCAAAAATCTTTAGTTGTACTGTAAATTGTTGTTCTAATTTCAGTATCACTATCAAGTAATTGCTCATGATATTCAACTACATTATCAAAATTAATAACTAAAGCTTTATCTTTAAAATCACTTGCTGCATTTGTTAACTTTAAGAACATGCTTGTCTCCTAAATTCTTCTTCTTCTAAAAGTTCTTTTTCATTCTCTTCAAGAAAATCTAGATGTGAACAAAGATTTGATTTCTCCGTCAAAGTTTTGCAAGTTAGGTTTGCTTGATGACAGTCGTCCCGTTCGTGTAACGCATTGATTGAGTTGCCCATGTATAACTCCTTTTTTCCAGTTAAGTTCATTGATTAAATTTACTACGCCTCTATAATAAGTCGACAATCTTTTCTCTAATGTAGTTCTTTTTAACAATAATTCTATAATACTTTTTGCTTTATTAGAACTACGTAAAGATTTTAAAGTCTTCTCATCTGTTGAATAAAACCCTTCTTTAATTAATTCTGATCCTTTTATAGGAACAACTAATCTATTGAAGGTGATTTTATATTCTTCCCATTTCTCTTTCTGTTCACCCATTCTAGTGCCAGTTTTAAAAGTCCCACAAGAAACTCTACGACGAAGGCTAATATCCCCACCATAAAGCAAAGCACTAATATGATCATTGCTATTAGGGTTAAACTCTCTAAGTTGATGAAGTTTATACAACTCTTCATCCAATGTTTTAATTTGTTCTTCAAAGCTATCTCCTAGTGTAATACTTAAATCTTCATTAAATAAAAGACCATTATATTCCATTTCTTGTAAGCATAATAGATCTTGATTGTGTAAACTAATTAGTCTAGCTAAGTGTGGATTATTTTTAATGTCTTCTAGTTGTTTAAAATAAACTAATTCAGTTAGTTTAATATCCTGTTGTAGATATTCACGAAGAATCTCCTCAGGAATGTCTGGCGTATCTATTCCATTTTTCCAGTATTCATTTGCAACTACATCTAATTTTGTTTCTAAATTATAATGTGCACATACACCATTTAAACTAGGATATGGAAACTGTTGGCCAGTTAATATAAAATGTACTAGTTGACAATCCCATAATCTTTTGTTGGTAAAGGTTATATTATACCTCTTTAGCCAATGTAAGTCAAATTTAATATTGAATCCAATTAATAAATCAACATCATTTATTTTATCTTGTATAAGATCTAATTTATTTTTATAAGGATCTAAATCATACTCAATATTATACAAGCCATGCCCTTGTAATCCAACATAACAAAGTTTATTTGTTTGATCAAATGGATTTCCTTTATTAGATGTTGTTGTTTCACAATCTAATACTAAATAATTTTGCATTATATCTCTTCGTAACGTGCTATATCTGGTTTAATTAATACTTTAAAAGCTCCGTGTCTTAAGTCAGGTAACGTATCTTCATCTCCTAATAGTTTATTTTTACTAATGTTTAAGTATCTATAACGACTAGTATTATCTTGTTCTTTACCAATGCCAATAATCCAATCAGCTTCTCCTTGTTTAGCTGTTTTACTACTATCAACCATATCCATAGTTAACCATAGTTTACCTTCTGCTTCTCCATTTGCCTGGCATACTGCTATAACAGGGGCATATGTTTTAGCCATTTCTCTAGCCCATTGATAGATTGCTTTTAGTTCTAAATCATTTCTATCTGCTTTAAACCCTTTAATTTTATCTATCTGGTCAAAGATAATTAAGGCAGGATTAGTATTTTTTAATATTGTTTCTATCCTTGAAGCCCGTGATGAATCTTCTAACTCTAATAACAATTTAAATCTACCTTCTGTTTTTTCATAAAACAGTTTATCATACTTTGGTCTATCTGCAAATAATTCTTTTGCAGTAATGCCTAACACAGCTTGATAACAACGTATTGCTACTTTGTTACCTTGTTCTTCATTATTAAACCAAAGAATATCCCCTTTAGTTTGTTCAATCATATGGGATATTTCACTAGCTAAGAAGGTAGTCTTACCTGTTTCAGGTCTAGCAAATAAGAATCCAAAATCTCCCTTTCGTAATGATCCTAAACTTTTATTTAAAGAATCAAGTCTCCATCTAAGCCCTTGTGTTTCTACTTGAGAATGATATAGCTTATCTAAATTAAATTCAATAAATTTAATATCTTCTACTTTAACTTCTTGATGTTCAAACTCTGTAAACTTATCTAACAGCTCTGTTATATTTGCTTTACCATCTTCAACATCTAAAGCAAGACGAGCTACATCACCAGCTAAACATCTTCTGCGATGCTCTTCAAGCAACGCAATTACAGCTTCTGGGTTAGACACTTCAAAAGAAAGAATCCTATTAAGAAGCTCAGAGAATTCTTTTCTTTCAGAATCTTTTAATAAATAATTACTATTGTAAGCTAATTCTAAATCTTCTTTAGTTATATTATTATTATTATATATATTATAATATGATTCTATAGTTATAAATACTCTATAAATATTACTATAGTTTATTTTAATATAATTTATGTTAACATATTTATAGTATTTTGTAAAGACATTTCTATCAGTACAAAATAATTTAATTATTTGCTCTTCAACCACTCGATTAATTCTCCTTTGTTATATTCTTTTGGATCTTGCGGTGAGATTACTACATGCGTACTAACTCCTTTTTGTTTTAAATTACTAGCAATTTTAATAGCTTCTTTTGCTTTATCTCTATCTAACCAAATTGTAATTGATTTAAATTTTTCAGATAATGCTTGACTTGTTTCTAAATTCATGCTACTTCCTAGTAGTGGTGTTGCACAATAGTTTGGCGATAGTCTAGCTAATTTAATAGCTGATATAACATCTTCTACACATACTATTGTATCACCATTACCATAGATTGTCAATGGTTTATTACCTTTAGATAAGTATTTAAGTTTTTGATTTCCAAAGCATCTTCCTTGCCAATAATTTTGCGTTTGTAACAAAATTAATACATGATTATTTGCGTCCCACGCAATATTATTTTTCTCAATTTCTTCATTGGTTATTTCGTATTTTAATAGCCATTGTCTTGGAACAATAGGAATATCTTTTGTTGTGTGTAAAATATGCTCATCAGATGGCATCGCCTGCTGGCTCTGCAATCTGCTTCGCAGAGATCTTATATCATTTTTAATTTTATAATACTTGCATCCAAAGCACCACATATGATCATCATAGTCTGCTAAATTATCTTTACTCCCACATTTGGGACAAGACTTGTGCCCTAAAAATTTACTCATGGTAATCCTTAGATAATGTTAAGTGTTACACGCATGACTGTTTTCATTCGTTATGTTATAATAATTGTATAGAGTGAAAATTCTATATTAACTTTTATAAAGGAAAAAATTATGTGGACAACTCCATCAGCAACAGAAATGCGTTTTGGCTTTGAAGTAACTATGTATGTAATGAACAAGTAATATAATATGCCCTTTAGATTGCATCGCTGCCACTGGCAGCTCTGACAATCTAAACGGCTATTCTAATAATTCTTCGGGGTCATCAGTATTGTCATAGGAATCTTCATCTGAACGTAAGTCTTCTCGTTCTTTACTTGGTGTATCTTTTTCAATCATATGGTAACATGAGTTACACATATCTAAATATTCATCCGTTAACAATGACTTTCTGGTTGACTCAAAGTCGTTTAAATTTTTATTACATGCAATACACCTCATTTAAATTACCCTTTATAATGTTAAAGAGTAATTATATATAGCTTTTGCATATTTGTCAAGTGTTGTTTTTTCTAATCCTGGGGCAGTATTAACTTCAAACACAAAGAATTTATTATCAATAACTCTGTGGCCTATATCAACAGCACCAAAGTCAAGCCCTAATAACCCAACTGCTTCAACAGCGATAGACTGTAAATTAGTAGGAATAATAATATCCCCCCTACAATATACCCAACCATTATTGGAATTCCGTATTCCATTAGAAATAAAATTATTTTTTCTTTTCTTTTTCTTTTGAACATCTATAGATCTCCCTTTAAAAACATGAACACGATATTCATCTTTATGTTTAGTATGAAATGTATACAATGGTGCAATTGGAAGTTTATCACCATCTTTACATATAACAATACCATTACCACTATGAGATGATAGTAATTTACGACAGTATACTTTATTGCCTAGATTTAATATATGTTGTGCTTCTTGTGGATTAGTAGTCCAATCTGGTACATGAATAAAACTTGCATTACGATATTCTAAAAAAGTATTAAGTTTATTACTAGCTAATGCAATAGCATGGGGTTTGTTTAAGTCTTGTTCCATCCATTTAAAATGTGGTGGTGTAGAATTGCCCCAGTTAATAATAATATTGTTACGAAGTGGCGAGTATGTATGACCGACTACCTGAATACGTAAAGCTTTTGATAGTTTTCTAGCTGATAATGAATTATAATTGTAAGGAAAGATTTTTAAACTCATTTAGTTTTTCCTTTTAGTAGATAAGGTGATGGATATTTTTGATAGGCGGGAATTCCTACTGGATCTACAGGGCATTCTAAATAGCTTTCATCATCTTCAAAGTCATCTACAAAGTTTAATGAATGATAAGGAACATTGTAAATAAATTTAGGTGTATCTTTAGCGGATCCATCACTATCTATCATAAGATCACATGTAAAGTTTTGATTGACTGCTACAACTTCACATATTTCCCCTGTTTCATGTACAGTTAAGGTACCTGTGTCAGCTATATCTTCTAGTAATTCTACCATATCCCCAACTACTACTGTTGTTTTAGTTTTTATTTTTGCTACTGGTTTTCTATAATAGTCATTAACCCAGTCAGTGTTATTCCAATTATATTCTTTACCTACATATGTAGTAGATATAGGTGCTACATAAGGTTTGTAACTACTATTACTATACCACACACCATCATTCCACTCACCTTTAGCTTCATTCATGATTTTATGGTTGCCATGCCTATCAAGGAAGACAAGCTTACTGTATCCTATACGACCTTCAATAAGATTGACAATTGGATCTTGAAAGAGAGCCAAGTTACCCCATTTATGTACTAATGGTTGAAGAATTTCAGTATTAAATCCAATGGTATCGCTATGATTAGTATCACCGAAGCCACTAATAATCCCATTATGGACAAAGCCAATTGTATTATTAACTGCAAAGGGATGACAATTTGTTGTATCAATTTTACCATGTGTCTTTATCCTAAAATGAATTACTACTTGTTTAGTTTCATGTTTCTGATAAGCTTGATAAAAAGAATCATAGCTGAAGAAACCTTTTTCTATATGTAATTTCTTATCCTGTGCATACATAAAACCTGCACCATCTGGATTAGAATCATAACATTCTTTAAGTGTGTCTTGAGATAATACTTTACCTTCTGGTTTATAGATTGCAATACACATTATTTACACTCCTTTAAATGATAACTAAGTTCTGGAAACATACGCTTTCTACTAGATAACCAGTGCATGAATGCTTGATAGTGTGTCTGTTTCTTTAAGGATTCATTGGACTGGGCTGGACTACAATAGTCTACTAATGCTTGAACAAATTGCAAGCGACTAGCAAATTCTTTATAGTTCATTGGTGTTGCAAACAATCTAACTTCGATTGTCTTTTCATTAAGAAGATTTAGTGCATTGTATCTGTTACCACCATGCCTATGTTTTCTTAAGAATGTAATAGTACGATCACTTTCCATACGAGCATAGCTATTATCTATACGACCTGCTATGTGATGTATAAAATCTTTATTATCTAAACGATTTAAGAATTCAATCAGCTTGCCAATTGTCAACTGCGACAAGGGTTTTCGACTGATATGCACATGCATACCTACATTGTTTGCTACCTTAAGATCAGGTGGCATATTGTCATAGAATTTTTTGAAGATGTCAAGATGTATATCTAATGTAGCTGGACATGTAACAATCTCAAATCCATTATGAATAGAACCATCTGATTTCATAAGAGCATGACCATGCATTAATTTACCAACACTTAGTTGAGCACGATTACGATTGTTTGTTTCGTATTCTAATTCACAACCTAGATATACTGTGTTGGGTCTAACACGAGTAGCTTTAAACCTAAGTAGTTGTTCTACACGAGTAGTATAGTTATGAATTTTAAATGATCTATCTAAACAATTATGACATACTTTGTTAATCATAAGTTCTGTAACAGTTTCATTACCACAATTAGTACATGTTTCTATGTCTACTTCATCACGATTATATACATTACCATCATGATAGAATTGCTCAGGCTTGAGCCATATGTCATAGCGATCATGGAATAGATAACCATAGTCTATTGCATCAGTATTTCTATGTATATGTACCCATTCTGTACTACCAAGCCTTACTCGTTTTTGAGTGCCATCTATATAATATTCTTCTGTTAAAAAGTCTTTATAGTAAGACCAATTTGGTATATCTTTATTACTAAGATAATGTTCTAATCTATCAAAAGGACCTCTTTCATCATCTCTATCAGCTATTTCTACTGCTTTGTTAAGCATATGTTGAGTAACCCAACTAGGTCGTAGTGCATTAGAACGAAGTCGTCTACGTAATGCTCCCCAAAAACCTTTCTTTAGAGTTCCATTTTTATTATGAAATTCCATTGGATTAACAAGGTAATATAAAGCATCAATAATTGTAGTCCCATTAGCTCTGTAACTTTGATGATCTATTAATTCTGTTTCTCTACAGGCATCACGATGCACATTATATATACTTAAGCGTCTGCTTTTATTAGACTCATCATTAGTATAAAATTGTAATACACGCTGATCTTTATACCAAATAGTAGATAAAGTATAGGTATTACGAACAGTTGCCTGTTCTTGATAATCGTAAGCTGTATCTTCTTTTGTCCAGAAACTTTGTCTTATGTCTGGATGTTCCCATCTAAACATATTAAATACTTTATTGAAATCATTAAAGCTATATGGTTTCATGACTATCCCCTTTTATGGTTTCTAGGAAATCTCTTGGTGGTTTTTTATATGACCGGACAATGATAAATTCTTTTCTGTCTTTAGTCCATTTAACTCTAGCACAATTATCCCACCCATCTCCCCAAAATACATCAAAGAGACTGCGAGTAATATACTTGTATTTTAATAACATAATAACTCCATTATTACGGGCAAAGTTACCCATATAACATACTCAAATGAATATGTTATAAGAATGCTTTATAAACATAAAAAATATCTTGGATTAAACAAACTTAATAGCATTAATGTAGTGCATATTGCAATTGTAATAAGTATAAATGTTAATACAATTCTGTCAAACAAAGTGTATTTATGTTTATACGTTTCAATTTTATCCCAATCATGGTCAATTTCTGGCATCATATTTTCCTTTTGATTTGTTATTAAAAATAAAACTTTCTTGTACATCTTCTGCGAACATCTTCGATATTACTTCATATGGGTCTAACGTCGTAGCTTTTAGAGCAGCATATGGTATTGCATTTTTTATAGCATAATAAGTATAGAGTTCTTGATATAATATTTCATCTAATATTTTATCTTCTATAAAATTGTGAACACTTAATGGATAGTCAATTAAGATTTCTTCAAAGGTTTTTATTTTCGGGTTCATTTGATAATTCTCTGGTTATGTTGATTATAAAATCTGTACCTAAATCCCCAAATACTTTTCTTGCTCCGTGTGTTTTTAACAGGTGTTCAAATTCTTTTAATGTCCACCAATAGTGTGCTTCTTCTTCACTTTGAGGATCTCTTTCTAATGGTGTTTTGTCATCAAAATCTATTTCATAATTACACATGATACCTCCTTAGTTTATTGATACGTCGTAACAAGTTAGATTTATTAAGTTTAGTTGATTTATTTTTAGGAAATTTAGTGTATCGTTTCCAAAAATAAAATGCGTAGACTTCGAGTAAAGCGTTGACATTGTATGTTGAGAATGGCATATGTTTTCCTTTTTATATTTGAGTTCAGAATCTACTGTGAGTGACCGACTCACTTGGTTTTAAAAAAAGCCCAGAGACTTTATAGGTCAGAGCCAACGGGTTTGGCGTTTGAGAATGCGTAGCATTTGAGAACGCCATTTTAATACTATTTATAAATAGTTTTATCATTTATAAATTCCTTAAAGGGTTTAGAAAAAGTATGAGCGACAAGCGAATACTCTATGGTTTTAAATTTTTTTTTTGCTATAACCCTTTGAATTGTAGGGTTAAAAAAATCCCCAATTTCTTGGGGATTAGTTTATGACCGACTAGATTAATTTGAATTAGCAAACAGAATTACTTCTGCGTCAATTCTTGTGTAGTCATTATTTAAAATCCTTGCTTTTGTTCTTGCAACTTCTGCTTGTGCTGAAAGAATTGCAACTTGGATAATATCAAATGCTTTTCCGTCAAGGTCTAGCAAGATGTCAATTAATTGTTGCTCATCTTGTTTTAAGATTGCTGGGTGTGTTGCTGAATTTACTTCTGCAAGGGCATAGGCAAGTCATTCTTTGTTTTGTTGTTCGCTTTTTACTCTTGCATTGGCTTCTAATTCTGCGACATTAGGAAGATTAAGCATTGTTGCTTGGACACCAATTGTTTTTGCCGTATTGGAATAAATCCAATCAAAGCGTTTAATAACTGATGTATAAGGCGTTCTTACTCTTTCAAGTATCCAAGCATAAGGGCGAACTATTGAGCCTGTTTTGCTTATGTCTTGATGTTCTGCGACATCTTTTAATAATCCACAAGAAGCAAGGGAAGCACCACAAAGAATATCTAATTGTATTGCTTCTTTTTTGTCAAACTCACCAAATGAAACCACATCACGAATTTCATCAGGTGTTGAAACTTTTGTTGTGGGCATTTTTAATTTTGGGTGATTAGCAATTAAAGAACTTAAATTAAAATTTAATGCCGTTAATGTCAAGGCTTTTAATGCAATTCCTTCCTTACCATTTAACAAAGTTTCGGGGGTGTAAATCTTTGCTATTGCTTTTTCTATTGGTTTCTTTTCCATGATATCTATTTCCTTTAAGTTATAAATTAGTGACCGACTAATCAACGGAACTACAATACACATATTAACAGATTTTAAGCTGTGCGTATTTCTGAATTGTAATACTTTGTAACATTTTGTAACAGACCACAGACAGACAAATCACCCTTTTAGAGACAGAGGTTTTGTGAAAGCCCTAACGGTTGTCAGTCTAACTGCACAAGGTTATTAATCATCTAGCGAACAGACTGACAGGGCTGAACTGTTTTTGAAGTTATGTTACAATGGTTGAAATGTAGCACCAAGAGATGATACTAATTTAGTTAGTTTACGAGAGGGACTTTCCGTTCGGGATTGAAGCCCGTTAGGGCCGAGACATTAGGCTCGGTTTACGAAAGCCCGTGTTAACGGCCTAGTGTTTAGGTGATACTATGGAATAGTTATTAGAGTAAGCTATATGTCCTAGGGTTTGAATAGCTTTGTATTCTTTTAAATCAACAACATAGATGTGAGAGAGTAGGTGATAGGTAAATCCACACACCATGATAATTAATTAAAGGGGTAATAATTATTGTCTCTCTCTTGAAAAGGGTATCAAGGGGTTCGTAGTTGCAGTTCTTAATTGCACTACAGCTTAAAATTATCTCATAAAAATTATGGAGATCAAGGAATCACATCCCCTTAACGGGGACTAACTATCTGCTCGAGGTTGAATTTAAGTACAACTATGTCAACCTCTCGCATGGTTCATTTCATTCCCATGCTCGATGTTATTATATTATATATATATATATATATTATAATTATAATTATAAACTATAGTATAGATGACTATAGTATTATATATTATATATATATATTATATATATTATAATTATAATTATAAACTATTAAGAACTATTATGAAATAGTACTTGACAATTTAATAATTCTATGATATAATTATTGTATTAGCTAGTAATACGTCTTAAACAATTAACAATCTGTCTCGAGGAGTTCGAAAGAACGACGCCCAATTTGAATATAAATAAAATACATGCGTCTCTAAAAGATGACATGGGTCGTTTTAGGACTCAAAGTTTATTCTGGGAATTACGTTATGGTGTTGACGAGAAGTATCCCCCTGTCTTCACTCTCAAAGCAGAAGATATTGAACGTGAAGGTATACAATATCTTTCCCTCAAAAAGATTTATATGACTTATGACCATGTTCCAGGACTTGAGTATGACTTCGCGATAGATGTATTCAATTCCTGGGATCACTGGAATAAATTAGCTAACGATACTATCCCTGGTATCAAAGATGAAATTAAAGCTTGGCGTGATGAACTTGATATTAAAAATAAAGCTCTTGGTATTAAAGCCCTTATGAATGCTGCAAAGGACAATGATGCTAAAGCTGTTAACGCTGCTAAGTATTTAACTGAGAAAGGTTACATCTCTAAACGAGGAAGACCTTCAAGTGAAGAAGTAGAACGTGAACGTAAACAAGCTGTAGGTTTAAACAAAGAATTAGATAAAGACATTGAAAGACTTGGAATTACTCTAGTGAGGAATAAATAATGTTTAAGTATCCAAACGCTGTTACATTCAGAGCTTACTGCATTACTAATAGCTATCCTAAACAATACAACGATGGTTTAAAGAAAGCACTTGAAACTAATCTTGGTGTTTCTGGTTTATCACTCTCTGACTTAGGAAGGTTATACTTTACGACTAACGGTCCAGTATATCTATACCCATAATGCCATTCATGACTAAGGGTCGTAGAGACTACAAAAAAGAACTTACTTGGGAACATCAAGAAAAACCTAGTCGAGTTAAAGACAGAGCAAAAAGAAATCAAGCAAGAAAAGCAGTAGGTCTTAAAGTTGGTGATAGTAGACAAGTAGATCATAAGCGTCCTCTTAACAGTGGGGGTAGTAACAAGAAATCAAACCTACGAGTTGTATCTGCAAAAACAAATTTAACAAAAGAAGCAATGAGGAAAAAACGCAATGGCTAAAATTACATTACCATCTATCGGTGGTGGGTATGCAACCACAACACAACTGAATGCTGCTTTTACACAGCTACAGAATGAATTCCAAAATAAAGTCTTGTATCGTAATAACACTAGTGCTGAATCTAATGTTATGGAAAATGATATAGATTTAAATAATAATGATCTTAATAATGTTGCACTTGTTGATTGTGATACGCTTACTGTTGCTGGTGTTTCTTTAACAACACAAGTAGCTGCTGCTGCTGCTTCTGCTACAGCCGCTGCCGCATCTGCCGCTGCTGCTGCTGTAAGTGCTTCTAATGCTTCTTCCTCTGCTTCATCTGCTACTTCAAGTGCTACATCAGCAACTTCTTCAGCAACTAGTGCTACAGCTTCTGCAGCCACTGCAACAACTCAAGCAAGTAACGCATCTACTAGTGCTACCAATGCAGCAACTTCTGCTTCAGCAGCTTCTAGTTCTGCTTCTGGAGCATCTACAAGTGCAACTAATGCTGCGTCTTCTAATTCATCAGCAACGACTCAAGCAACAAATGCAGCAACAAGTGCATCCTCTGCTGGAACAGCTTCAGCTGCTGCTGCAGCTTCCGCAGCTTTAGCCCTTGCTGCTTATGATTCATTTGATGATAGATATTTAGGACCTTACGCAACAGCTCCTACAGTAGATAATGATGGTAATCCTCTAGTTGGAGGAGCTTTATATTTTGATTCTGTAGGTGGAGCAATGAAATTATGGACAGGCACTGTCTGGGTTGCCGCTTATGTATCAGGAGCAGGAGCTCTTGTAGCAGCAAATAACTTATCAGATGTAGTAAGTGCTCCAACATCAAGATCTAATTTAGGTTTAGGAAGTTTAGCAGTTTTAAATAATGTATCAACAATTTTAAGTGTATTAAATAGATCTATAGCAACTATTTCTGTAACATTAACAAATGGAAATTTACCTGTTACAAATAGAAGTTTAGCAACAATTAATGTACCAGTAATCTAAAGGAGATTTAAATGACATCCCGCTATGCCCTTGTACTTAATGGTACAACAATACAAGAACTTCAAACCACTGATGAATTACAATTAGGGACTCCCGCATCAGGGGTAGATACTAACCTAACTGGCTTACCACTTACTACAGGTGTTACTGGCACACTTCCTATTGCTAATGGTGGTACTGGCACAACCTCTACAACCTTTGTAAATGCTGCAACTAACATAACAGGAACGCTACCCATAGCCAATGGTGGTACTGGTGCAACATCTAACGCTACTACTGGCTTTGCTTTAAAAGGTGCTAACTCTGATATTACATCTATTACAGGGCTTACAACTGCTCTTACAGTAGCTCAAGGTGGTACAGGAGCAACAACTTTAGCAGGTGCTAATATACCTGTTACAACTGCTGCCAATTCATTCACAGCTTTACAATCATTTAATGGTGCAACAGCATCTTTAGCAGCATCATTTAAGAATGCCGTTGAATTTTCTACACAAACAGCATCTGCTCCTCCAGCTACAGTTCAATATGATGTTACAACTCAATCAGTTATTTACTACACATCTAATGCGTCAGCCAATTGGACTGTAAATTTTAGAGCATCAAGTGGCACATCTTTAAATACAGCTATGGCAACAGGCTCCTTCTTTCTTTTCTCT
>Ga0181355_1000554_pt1 | contig 15960 bp, 27 predicted proteins | sample Fa13VDMM15DN_FD_130099 | JGI IMG/M metagenome (GOLD analysis project Ga0181355, IMG submission 130099) | Freshwater viral communities from Lake Michigan, USA - Fa13.VD.MM15.D.N | ecosystem: Environmental > Aquatic > Freshwater > Lake | place: USA: Michigan | collected 2013-09-23 | reverse complement strand
TTAACAAGAACATGCTTAAAGTTCTCACTGAAGTTAACACACCTAGAGCTAATGCGATAACTCAATCTCTTAAAGGCCCCTACGCTGAGAGGATGAAAGAGTTGATGGGAGGACAGATAGCTGATTTAGATAGCCAGTGACAAACGACAAAGCCCCAAGGATGTGAGTCCAAGGGGCTTTTGTTTTGCCTATTGTTTTATGGTCAGTGCAAATGTCCTGCACCAAACTTCCATTCTTCTCCGGCCCAGTCATCTGACAATCCTCTGATGGCTTCTCGTACTGCCATTCCTTTAAGTTTCTTTAGCAGTGTTTCTGCCAGTGCTTCTAACTGTTCTCCATCTAACTCGGCATTGATAGCATATCCACAGTAGTGGCACACTTCAGCAAAGATAACTTCCACACCTAGGGAGTGGTGTTTCTGTATACGCTGCACAAGTCGTGGATGGTGGGAGATTTCTCTGTTAAGTTGTATGAATGGTTCAGGGAAAAACTCTAAGTAGGCCATTTAGATCATCCACCTTTCTAATCCATCTTCGCCTGAATAACTTTCTACAATCGTATTCATAACTTCTGCTTCCCAGAGTGCATCACCTAGTGCTGTGTGCTTAGCGAGTCCCAATGTCCTCACTACGATCTTATCTTCCTGCCTTTCGGTCAGAGGAAACAGGGCACGTAGTGTACGGAAACATCTGTTATTTTTATATGACCAGACATTATGGATACCATGTGCATCTAGAGAATGTCTTAGGATTGTGTTATCGAATCCAACATCATTACCCCACACAGCTACTTGCTTATCAGATGCTTGAGTAATAGTCACCAGCCAATCTTTGAAACTCATAAGAGCATCTAGGTAAGATGACTGACCGGAGAACACTGCGATACGTGGGCCAGCTTGTGCAGGTAGGTTCCACCAATCCATTGTTGAATCTGACATATCTAAGACACCTTCGGCAACTAGGGCTAGAACATCTTCATATCGAATAGTGGCATGGAAAGTTGTGGGGAAATCGGAAGGTAAGTAGTCATGATCGAATTGGGGAATTGCTGCACCAATTTGAAGGATACCTGCATTAGGTTGGGTGGATACAGTCTCCAGATCGAGGACTACATTGATTAGCTTAGCTTTACTCATTCCTGTACTCCCAACTCTTTGTCTGCTCGTGCAATCGCTTGTGCATCTGAGTAGTTACCTGAGGCGTATCGGGCAGATAGTTTCTTTAGGTTATGTGCAATGGTTTCTTCTCTGGTAATTCCGACTGCTTGCCTAAACGCTTCCATATAAAACTCTATGTCACCTAGTTCTTCCCTAGCATTCTCGAAATCAAGTGGCTTTCCATATGCCCAAAACTTCTTAACTGCATCTAACAATTCTCCAGCTTCTCCTGAGATACCAATGGCGCCATGCATTAGATCATCACGATGGGAACCCATAGGTTTGATGAGGCGAGATACGAATGTAGGATAGAAGTGTAGATTGATTGCATCCTGATCTGCTTTAGCTGTGCTGGTATTGTACATGTGAATATTTGTGGTCATGATGTTATCCTTTAACTGCTAGTTCTTCTGGGGTTAAGAAAGATAAGTCGGTAGTTCCATGCTTATCGTCGGTGAGAGTTTTCTTTCGCATTGGCAAGAATATACCTTGCACTGTTTGTATCTTCTCTGCTGTTGCCAACTTCCTGATGATATCACCTATGTCAGAAGTTTTCTCTAGGTCAGATGACACTAGTTTAATTAACTCTTTCAGGGTGCAACCATCTTTGGATTCGATATATGAGAGTATCTTATGAGTTACATCTGAGTTCTTAGATTTCCCGAATTCTCCTAGTGCTTTACTCATTAGGTTCTCTGCATAACTTAGGTATGTATTGGCTTCGACCACGCATCTTTCAGTAATGATCTTCTGTCTGGTAGATGCCGCGACAATGAGACATAGTTTGAGAAGGTGCGTGAACCTGCGATTGTAGTATGAGTCGAATCGCATGTCAGAGGGCGCAGAAGATACATTGTAGATGTGAGTAAGAAGTTTCTCTGCATCGCTGGTGTATGTGAGTTCTCCATAATGGTATGATTTAATTGCTTGCAATGATGTAACAATGTGGTGAGTCTCCTGTGGATCGGGGGTTCTTGGGAATGCAATGCGGCGTCCGTTTGGTTCACCATACACTAACAAGAGTCTTGAGAAAAATCCTTGCCCGAGAATATCGGGAGGGAAGGCAACAGAGAATCCAGTTGGAGTATTACCTGCTAGGATAGATACTGTTGGATTAGGGATAGATACTGACTTGCCTGTCTTAATCCGATTAGAGTAAGGTGGGCCTGTCCAATCCCAGAGAGAGCCGAGTATAGAAAGGAACTCTAAGTTACCAATACCAAAGAAGTCATTAGCTTCGTCGGCACCGATAAATGTAGATCTGATTTCTGAGTCGGTATCTGTTGCTGAACCCCATAGATTTTTATCTAGTATGTTTTCATCGACTGGCCTATCTTCATCGTCACCTGCTAAGTCCATTAAGAATTTCTCTTTGGATGTTCTCTCAGCACTTATGTTATTGTAACCTGCTTGCTTTAGGAGATTCTTCATCAGCTTGATAGCTGTAGATTTCCTTGTGCCTGCTGTTCCAATAAGCATTAAGTACTGGTTAGGGTAGATGTGTGAGTGACCGTGGGGGATGAATATGTTTCTCTCTAGTATAGCTCCAATGCCTGCAATCGCACTCCACCGATGGAACGAGGTAGGTACCTCAGAATCCTTGGTGTATGCTAGATAGTCAGTCAGGAAGCTAGTGGTCATGGTTATAAGGTTGTTATTTTATCTACAGCATCAGAGAGAGTTAATACGTCTGGAGGAATATCACCGTGAGTATTAAGCGAACGCTGGAGAATCATACGAAAGTCAGCTAGAGAAATCACATATAGCTTACTACCATCTTGAGTAGGTAATAGGATAGCTACATCACTCATTTCAGTGACCATGGTTGACCTCCCTGCTTTGCAGCTCTAATATCATATATGACTTGTTGATCGGTTACTTGGAAACTATCTAGCACGATAGCAGCAACAGGCTCATTCTGATACAGTCCTGTTTTCATGGTGTGCAACATAACCTCTGGTGTCATATCTACTTTAGTCCACATACCTTTGAGTGCTTCGAACTGCACAGAGATTTCATATACGGGTGGTGTCATTCTAAATCGCTCCAATATTTCTTGCCACATTTTAATGCGGCGGGTACGGTGAAAGTTCTCTCTACGCCTTTGATATCTTTTATAGTTACTGGTATTTCCATAAGTTCCTTTACTTTGTGTGCAAGATGTTCGTAACCCTCGCGATATTGAAAGAGAATTGAATCGTGGATCTGTGCTAGTAGTTTGAAGTTGTTTGGGTTAGGTAGGGCAACTTGTAAGAATACTTGTATCCAGGCTTTGTTGAGTACACATGCATTTAAAGATTGTGGTGGATGTGAGATGTAGGAGTTAAGAGCAGGTTTAGATTTAGTTGGATCAGAGAAACAGTAACGAGTCCAGCCTGTCGCACCTACAAGTTTCTTATGTAAGGTGACTTGTGTCTTGATCCATTGCTGGTAGTCAACACGGACAACAGGATAGGTACGAGAGAATACTTCGAGCAAGTGTTCGGCTACTTCGCGGAGAGTGTAACGTGGGGGAAGTTTGAGAAGTGTTCTGGCTTCAAGAATCTTGTCCTCTCCCATCGTGTCAATAAGGACAGCCCATCCCATATTGTAATTTGCACCGTGATTAACTCGCTTCGCCAAATCTCTGAGCTTTTTATTTTTAGTTTTCTTAGTTGTGTCATCGTATATGTCTGTATAAGGTACTCCGAAAAAGCTACTTGCATTTGTGGAGTGAAAGTCTTTGCCGGATGACACTGCCCTAATAAGGTTAGGATCTCCTGTAATATACGCTGTATCTCGGGATTCTGCCTGTTCGAGGTCACTCTCTCCAAGTAGAAATCCGTCATCAGCCATGAGTGTTGACTTAACGTCGTTGCCTCCTGGGATATTCTGAATCTGGAGTCCGCACCAGAAGTGGTGTTCTTTACTTGCCAGCCGTGCGGAATCCGTTCCATGCGGATTAAGTGCGTAGAGTATTCTTCCATTTAATTCCTTAGCTCCTTTCTTAGAGGTCTTAGTTATGTCGGCATCAGTCCGAAGATAAGTAGAAGTAAGCTTGCGGTCACCACGGATATCAAGTATAAGATTAAGAATGCGCGAATTAAGTGGATGTAATAGAATGGCTTTCTTAAGGTCTGTTTCATCCGTTGATTCCAGATGGCCACAGCCAAGTATAGCGAGTAACTTCTTAACTTGCACTGGAGAATTAGTGTTGAAGTCTGGAGTTGCAACCATGGTACGAAGTGTCTCATACTTATCCTCAATTCGTTGATCTATAATTACTCGGGACTCTGCAAGTCTTGTGAAGTCTCTACGGATTCCAGTCATCTCAGCTAAGATGCAAGGGAACAGAAGGGGAAATTCTTGCTGATAATTTTTATATGCCCAGAGAGGGGCTTGTGCAATCCAACCTAATAGGACAGCAGCAGTTTGGTGTGTATCTTTTGCATTGTATAGATAGTATTGCTCTAGGTCAGTAGTCTCTGCGAGGTCTTTCCAATACATGGAATCGCGCACGAAGAAAGCAGATAGGGAAGCTAGGTCTTTAGGGAGTTCTGAATACCAGGAGTGCATCAGGGTAGCAGTATCCCAGACATAGTTGTGCAGGATTAGGTTGTAACGCAGGAGATAGTTAATGTCATACTTACCGTTCTGGAGAATCTTTTGTGCAGGAGTTTCTAGGAATTTTTGCGCCCACGCCAGCGCCCAATCTGAATCCAAAGCGAGTACAGTGGATCGACTAACATAAGAACCAGAGACAAGGGTAAGAGTAGTGAAACCAATACAACGTATTGCAAGATTTTCACGGTAAGTTTCAATGTCAACCGCACACAGTGTTGCCTGAGATATGATATTGTATTCATGCTCGATGTTTGCAGGGGTGAGGACACACCAGTTGAAAGCGGGTGGGGTAATCCACGCTCCGGGGTTGATTAACTTGGAGACATAGCGTGAGGTAAGAAACTTGCCGTAGGGTACGGAGATTAGTTGGTGGAGAGGGTTGAGTATAACTATCTCGATACCATCCTTGCGGAATAGGGAACCTGCATAGTTATCAATAGATGGTGTCTTACGTGAAAAGTCTACAGGCAAGAGTTTGTTTAACAGGGTGGGGGAGGTTGTGATAACTTTAGTAATATCACGAGCCTTACAGTATGAGGATATTTCATACCATGTGGAGATTTCTTCAGTAATCAGAAAGACTTTAGCCGTACCTACACAGCCTTTCAGATGTGGGAGGTACGGCTTGTCTAATTGAGTACCTACAAAGAGTAGGGAATCATTCATTGCAGTAGTCTGTGAGAGGTTATTTCTGACAATCCCGATAGAGAGCATCGGAACATACAAGCTTATTGGTCACGTTTTGTTTAGCCCAAACTAACCAGCCTGGGTCTTTCTTGGCAACTTGTTCAGGCGTTAGACCCACGTGTTTACCAAATGTGAGTGGAGTCTGATCTAAATCATCAGGCTCATTAGTATCTCGTGGAATAACTATGCGTGAGGTAGGAGGGATACGTGCATTAGCTGTTGGTAAGTTGTCGTCATCAAATAAATCTTGGGGGATCATAGTAGAAAACCCACCTAAGTTATTAGCCTAGGCGGGAATCAGAGTGGTTAAGTTGCTGTCTGCCAATCTTCAGCTAACACATCCCCATTACTGGGAGACCAGGTTGAAATGGAACCATCAACATTCTTAATATCAAGATGGGAGTTGTATGTAATCAATGTACCTTCAGGATAGATACCCAATAAAGGAGGACGATTGACCACAAACTTACTACCTTGGACAAGGAACACGAACATTCCTTTACCATTCCAGCCAGTGCGTTGCATCTTAATACCATTCTTCAGATGCTCAAGAGCTTGGGAGAAAGTTAAGTTAGACATTGTTATGACCTCAAATGACTTCCAGAGAAACTAAGCGCAGCTTGTCATCTGGGTATTGTTCGTTACCTTTCTTGACCTTAGTTACGATGGCAACTTCTGCGTTCTGTGCACCATCCAAGATTTCCCGTGTGGAATTACCTGGGAATGTACCAGATAATGCTTTGACAACTTCTTTCAGTTCTCCTTGGCCCATCTCATTAGCTGTGCCATCTTTCTTACGCAGCGAGATGAATAGGAAGTTCTTGTCATCTTTAGCAGGTGGGACAGCAGTAGGCTCAGAGAGTTCCAGAGGTTCTACATAAGTGAATGTGATTTGCACTTGAAGTTTCTTGTCATCAATCTTAGATGTGAACTTAACTTTGTGGGCGCCAGCAGGGAAGATTTCCGTAGATGGTGCATCAGCCAGGTCATCGAGAGTTGCGTCAAGGATGTTGTCGAGGGAATCAAATGCGTCTTGTGTCATGATAAGATAGGATAGTTAGGTGGATTGATTGAGAAAAGATTTGTTAACGGATGAATTGTTTAGGTGCTAATGCTGTTTCTGGTGGTTGGTCTTCCTTTACTAGTGCTTTCATAAGAATCATGTAGTTAATCATGTCGTCGAATCGTCCTTCGATAGGCTCAGATAAGACTTGGGATTCGCCGCTTGCATCTTTACGCACATACGTGGCGATTGAATCATAATGCTTAGATGCATAGACCAGAGCAACTTGGAGGGGAGTGACTCCTGTAAGTTTGGCGCCTCTCTTAAAGTTGGCAAGTCTGTCTGCTGATCCTGCATATTCTTCTCCTTTGGTTATGAGTAGTTCGGCTGCTGATCTAACAGTGGAGTCTACCAGATTGTTAAAGTCTTCGATGTTCATACCTTGATCCCTGCTTTCTTCATTTCTACTTTACGATTCCACTCAGAGATTTCCGATTGAGGAGAACATATCATTGCATGTGTGTAAGAATCTGCTCCATTGTTTTGTGACTTATACCGTTCAATACGTGGCATACGATGTACTTGTTTTGTTGAACGTCGTGATGTACTACGGCGGGGAGCTAAAGAACCTTCTGTGCTAATAGCTGCACCCATAGCTGCAATGGTCGCAGCTGCAAGAAGAGAATTGAGGGAAGATCGAGAAGATAACATGATTGATTTCCTTTAAGTTGATAAGTTATTTGGGTTTGTTTGCGTTGATACGATCCATTATTGATCCGACTTTAACACCTTGTGGCGCAGTCCCTGTCGTAATAGTAGTTGACAACTTTGTAAGGGCGTCAGTGGCTTTGCTATTTTCTGAGGGGCCGGACGGTTGTCTAAACATTTGTATGAGAGCTTGGGAAGGACTAGATTCAAGTACAATGCCGGTGCGAGAACCAGTATTAAGGTTAGCAGCCGACGTAGTAGATGAATAAAAGTTATGCTTTTTGTTCTTAACTTCTGCGTACACAACATGGTCGAAATACTTAGCAGTGTTGCGAGAGAAAGCGCGGGTGCCAGCAACTGGTACAAGTTTAACCTTTCCATCTTCCAACTCCGCTTCTGTTTCATGGGAGATACATACTATGTTGAATGGGGCTTGCTGCACATGGGAGAGAAAGATTTCCATGAGCTTACCGAGATTTCCCCAGTCTGAGTAATCTAATTTGTAATCATCAGGCTGTCCTTTAGTGATGTGTGCAATTGCTGATGCAGTAAGTTGGGTAAGTGAATCAAACACAACAACTGTGTCCTCTCCAAGCTTAGATAGTTCGAGCGATGTTGTGGGTGCATTTGCCTTCTTACATACGGGGCATCCAACTTTTCCATGTTCTTCACATATGTCAACCGGGCCTCCCTTGATAAGTTTAAGGCAAGTTTCAATTGCAATGGGGTAGGATCTGGTATCAGGTAGGGAGATGATTTCAATTCGTTCCTTCCATTCTTCAGGTAATTTAAGTAATGTGGTGTAACCGTTCTCCATATCTATCCAGATTAGATTCTTGAACTCGGCTAGGGCACCAGCTAGTTGAGTCTTACCTGTTTTAGGTGGGCCATAGATTAGTACACGATGAACAGATGAGACAGCTTTTTGTGTGAGTTTCATATTAGACCCAGACTTTCTCAGGTAGGGTAGTTGCTAGTATCTTATTTACCAAAACCTTGCCTCTCTGAGCTAGAGAGTAGTTACCGTTTATGATTTCTATCAGTTCACATGCTTTGAATTCTACAAGAGCACGCTGTTGTGCTGGAGAATCTAGATGAGGGAAAGTCTTTGCAAAATTAGGAGAGTATTGTAATGCCATTAGCATTTCTACTTTAAGTGGTGTGAGTTTCATGATATTCCATACTCTTTGAGTTTAGCTGCTTGATTTTTGTTAATCATTTCTAGTGCCTTAATGTGGTAATCCTTGGTACGAACTTTGTGTTCCAGGCTTAACTGATACTCGTTAAGAGTGTCAATTATCTGGGTGTGTGAAGATGTGCGACACATGAGTTTAGTATATTCATACTCCCTGAGTTCTCTTGTACCTTGCAAGTAGGCAAGGCCTTGGGATAGTTGTTGTGCCATCATGTCTCTTTAGTTAGTTGTGATTGGATCAGATCATTGAGAGAGATATGAATCTGATACTCGGCATTCTTGGTTTGTATTTCCTCATACGCCGATACGGTCAGTGGTTTCTCTAACCTGTCAGTGGACATATGACATAAGTTCATGTACTCACACTCACGGAAATAAGAGAAACAAGATTCGCCACGGGTAGGATACAGGTCAGATGATTCGTAAGAGGCTATTGCATCTACATCTAATACTAACTCTCTTATCCAGCGTGCGCGTTGGGCATATGATTTAGAAAAAACAAGGTGCTCGTAGGAGTATTCTTTGGTGGAATAGACAAGGTATATGACCTTGTAAGAAGATAACTCAGGAAAGATTGCATCGAGAACGATGGAATATCCAATAGCTTGTGAGGAGTTCTTATAAGTTGCAGGGTTGAGAGTGAGTGCTGAAGATGTTTTGCATTCCAGTACGATGACCTCTCCTGTTGTGTCATGTTGCAAGACTGCATCAACAAAGCCTCTGTACTTAAAATCATTTGGGAGATGTATGATGAAGGATAATTCGCAAGCAGGCTTTCCTTTATAACTGACGAGGGAATATCCATCTAAGAAACCTGCCTCTCTTAATGCAATGAATTTTTGCACAGCAAACATGGCTGATGCAAATGATTTATTTTGTTTGGGATTCTCTGCAAACAACTCTGGTGTCCAACGTAGGAATAGGGCCCAGTAGATTTGCTCGATTGTCTTACCTTCCAGGACTGCCTGTATTCCTTCACCTACAATGTGTCCGTAAGCAAAGGTAATTGATTCTGTCTCTGTCTCAGATGTTTCTCTTACTGATCCTAGTTTCTGGAGCTGAAACTTACGGGGACACGAGTGTAGAGTTAAGAGAGATGAATAGGAGAGATTGAGGATTCGGGGATCAGTCTCAGTTGGTTGCTTGTCATAGAGTTCAGACTTAGGCGGGGTGATGGGATCGTCGAACATAGTAAGTACCTAATGATGTTAGATTGTTCTTGTGAGGTGTAATGTGATTCGAGCAGAACAGTGAACATATAAAGAGTGTAGACTTTAGATGTGGATTCAGATGAGGGTTGTATAGATAAGGCAGAATGATTTAGTGTGCGATCCGCTGGTAGGATGTAGTCATAACAATCTAACCACTCAGCTAGGACTCTATACTTATTCTCTAGTATTGATTGCTTATAAGCTAAGACTGCCAGAGATTCTTTGAGAGTAAGATCATACATCACAACTCCTAAATGTCATCCAAAGATATCTTCTTCATCGACTTACCTTTACCTCCTGAGAGAACTGAGGTTGCAATGGTTGTCTGAGTTTGTTTCATGAGACCAGAAACAATAATGCCAACTTGCTCTGGTGAAAGTATCGTAACTAACTCAGGGTCTTGTTTGATATTAGCGCGGATAGTTCGCAAGAGAGTTGGCATCGAAGGCAGGGAGGAGATCATAGATGCAGATAGTTCTGCTATCTTAAGGGAGATTGTTTCGTGTGGTGTCATTGGAATAGTGCTCCATGATGGGTTAGTTGGGAGGTGATGAAGTTGTAGTGATCTAAGGAATATATCTTGTCGCCACTCGAGAGATAGATAACTGTTTTGAAATCAGCACCTTGATCTGCAGGACGATAAGATTGTATGTGGGCAATGCTTACCACCTGAGTGCAATGTCTCGTGTTAACTTTTATATAACGGGGCTGGGAGGAGCATGTCATACTGAATCCATGTTAGAGTGTTCGAGAATCTGTCTGGTCTTAAGTCTGAATTTAATAACAGTACCATCACGCTGAGAATATAGGATGGCAGAGATAGGGGGGTTAGCTTCTGCACAATCTAACTTATAGGCCAAGTCTAAATCCTTTTCTTTCCAGAGCGCATGAATTACACGTTGGTGGAGGCGCCTGTGAACTACTACATCACACTTTCCGTTTAATTTTATTTCATTCCAGATGGGAGTGTATTGGCGCATGGGGATGGGTGATTATATTTAGACAACCTAGATTTCTGCATTGATCTTCACAAGACTACCAACGCCCATCAGAATCTAAGAAGTTACCAGCTAAGTTGTCTAAATATATACACATGTCGGAGATACTAAAATGCCCCCACAGGTTCTCACAGTTAAGGATGTTCCCGTGGGGGCAAGTAGACAGTTTACAATCATGTCCAGGATCTCCCTATTACTACCTACAAACTAGGCTTTGACTCGAGTTGCACAAGTCCGAGAAGATAGTAACTACAGGTATCAGAGGCCCAGAGAGTCTTCCAAGTTAACTTCCTTAGCTGCGATCAGTACGTCTGCACGTTTGAACAACAACTCTACGATCTCTGCGAAGTCACTAGCGCGAGTCGTATGTTCCATGTAAACAGACAAGCGGAGCTTGAGTTTGCCGATAACATCTTTCTTAGTCTTGATAGGAGCAAACTTGGCACCGAAGATTTTCGCAGCAGTAGCAGCTTGCTCTTTAGTAGATGTTGTAACGGAAGTGATAACAGTAACATAGTCAGCTTGGAAGTCATCCCACACTTCCTTAGGAATAGCAGAGCGGCGATCTTCTTTCTCCAGATTGGCAATTGTATTCCAATCAACCATAGAGTAATCGAAGTTATCAGATGTCAATGTTTCGTTTTCATTGATAACATCACGGGCACGTGCGATAACTACGTCGGAGACAGCTTCCAACAAGAGAGACATAGCTTTCTCATTGCCAGATTCCAAGATAGCACAAATACCTTCGACAGATGGGACAGGTAGTTTAGCCAGTTCAACTGTAGCACGTTTAGTTACAACGCCAGTGTCTGTATCTTTGACGGAGCGGAAGTTAAATTTGACAGCTTGATAATCCAATTTGTTATCGAAGTTAACTGCGATGGGTGCGATAGTGGCTTGAGTGGTTGTGGTGTCGTTCATTTCATTTGCTTTCAGGTTACGCTAGTTAATCTAGCAGGGTGGGGAGACAGAGATACTCGATTTGTTTGCGAGTGAATGGAGTATCTCACAGGTGGCGATGGTTGTCAAGGGGTATCGGATTCTATTATCTATTGGCTTGATTTTTTATCTTAAGATTGCATCTCCCTGTTATCTAACTTGCCTTTAAAATACTCAGCTTTTTCAGCCAATGTATTACCTTTGATTCTCTGAGATTGGATAGCTTTAGTGAATGTGTCTTGTTCACATATCACGTAGAGTTCTTTCTTGGCACGGGTCACCGCAGTATACAACAACTCTCTTTGCATCATAGTTGAGTGAGAATTATGTAAGAGGAGGAATACCTTATCCCATTCAGAACCTTGTGACTTGTGAACTGTTAGGGCGTAACCTAAGATGAGTGCGTTAACTTCTGCTGCTTTCGTGATCGTCTTTTCGGTGTCTGAATCCATCATACGCAAGCGGATGTGGTGGGATGATTGAGTTACTCTATCTTCTCCATTTGTGTCAGCTACTTGAGCAAGGATGAAGTCGATATCTGTTTCGCTAGGGTCTTTGATGGTTTGTGAAGTATCTTCTATGCCGGAGGGTTTATTATAATGGCCCCAGTAGTCAAGATAGGTGGACTCAGTTTGTGCAGCAGCGCCAGTGTATGATGGATTGGGGAAGATATCTAAGATGATTGCATCCTCACGATCATATAGGACTTTGTCACCCACTGAGTAGTAATGTTTCACGAATCCTGCAACAACTTCCCAAGTTACGAGAGATGATTTGCGAGCGATCTGGTTGGCAATAGATTTATTTAGTTCGATAGTGCCATAAGATTTATTAAAAGGGATGAGGATGATATCGGATTCTGGATTGTATTCACCAGCGTTATATAGCTTGATGAATAGTTTCTCGGATACGGATAGGGCAGATTCGGCATCTATCTTTTTCTTCCATGCTGTTATCTTAAGTTGGTCAGGTACATTCCATGATTCTAAAGATGCTGGTTGGATAGGTAGGCCAGATAAGATACGGTGCGCTAATCGGATGATAGGAGACTCTAGGGCTTGGCGATATACTTCTGTTAGTTCTACCACCGGCAACTCCAACAACTTGAATCCTAGTATAGCTGCTCCGAATACAGGCGGCAACTGTTGTATATCTCCAAGGAATATGATCTGTGGGTTGTGTGGACATGCTGCGATCACTTGATTGTAGAGTTCTGTACCTATCATAGATGATTCTTCAAAGATGATAGTTTTGATTTCAGGTGGCAGAGGATTTAATATACCCCGAGATGGCTCGAATGCCATAGTTGTTTTAGTTTCCCCTGAGTCTGTGACAACTTCATGATAGACTGGCCCATATTCTAATAGCTTATGTATTGTGATGCAATTAGATTTCATTCCTTCATCCATATTGCGCCGGATGTTATTAGTTGCTCGGCGTGTGTATGCACAAACTACAATACCTGGGACACCTTGGGGAAGGTGTTTATGATCGTGGTTGGATAAGATAGGAGTTAGGGAAGATTGGATAAGAGAGTTAACTGTACCTTTCATGCAAGTTGTCTTACCTGTACCTGCTGGCCCAATCAAGATACAAGAGACACCAGAGGATGCTAGGGAAATGAATTCTCCTTGTTTATCATTGTAGGTTATTGAGTTTCCGTATTTGTCAGTGGTATGTAAGAACTCTGCTTTGCGTAGAGATTCGATAGATTCGGAGGGGATGATAGTTGGTTTAGGTTGGAGAGATGTGAGTGTATCTATGAAACCATCAGCCCCCGAATCTATCTCTTGTTTCTTGGCTCTTGCTGCTGCTATGATAGCTGCGAGACGGGATTTGTCTATTGTGGTTGCCATTGCTATGCACCTATGAGTTGTAGAGATAATATAGATTGTGGAGATAATATAAGAGAGATGCGGGGTAACCTTCCATGCTCGCTCCCTTCGGTCGCTATCTGTGTGAGGGAAGATAATAGAGTCTGTGTGAGGGTCATTGTAGTTCTCCTGATAAAGGCGACGGTTTATTCTGGTAATTCTGTGCCATATTCCATCTTGCTTTAGCTTTGATGAAAGATACTAGATCAGGGTAGTTCTTACGTTGGGGTTCTGAGATAGGTGCAATATCTATCATGTTCTGGATGTTAGCATCCTCTGCTGATTCAGTAGGTTTAAGGATACGATATGATGTGCGAGTTGCAGATGCTAGATCAATGTCACCCAAACCAAGATAGTTTTGTTGCAGCTGTTTTCCTCTACGTAGATGGCGCATGAGAGCCATTGCATGTATGGAACCTTCTGCAACTATGTTATCTTCACAATGCTCTATTAATTCATTCAGGTCGGCTTCTGGTATTTGAAAGATAGAAGATTCTTTGGCACATTTGATAATGATTTCTTCCCAGTAATCTGCTAGTTCCATCTTAGTACCACGAATAGTTACATCAAAGGTAGGGAAGTCGCCAGCGATACGCGCCCAATCTGCTAATATACGGGGATAATCTTCGATACGTTTGTGGGATGTTTTAATTAGCTTTTCGAGAGATAGTTCTCGACGTTGTAGTTCTTGATCGTTGGCATGTGAACGGATGTTATCTGCCCAGTCATTGTAATTTTGCATCCATATCTGTATCCAATGATATGAGTTATCTAGGGATGCAGTGTCAGGAGAGATAGAGAAATGAGGCAATACAAATGATGGATGCTTGATGATTTCTATCTTGCCTATGATATGGATTAGTTGTTCCATATTATTTGCAACGATTTGGGAAGTTACAGTGCCCATATAAGTTGCAGGACAACGCCACTCGATAAGATTAGTTGAATTAAGAAGGGCAAGATATGTTAGATAAGATTCGGTAGGTGTTAGTTTGTTAGCTGCCCACGCTGATGCAAGAGATAAGAGTTTCTTTTGTGGGATGTGGAATATCGGGTGGGTAACTTCTCTGGATGATAGAGATAAGGGAAGATGTTCACAAGAGAATACAACACCTGAATAGGCGCAAGTTATCTTGGATGGGTGTGTCATCATAAATCTCCTAATATTTCTTTCTCATATGCGGCTTCTTGTTCAGGTGTCATATGTCCTGACTCGTATGCACGTTGGCGAGATAATTGTTCTTGTTTTAGTTGATGTGTCTGTGATAGTTTATATGCGGGTGAGATAGCTCCGGTTTCTACTTTGGCTATCATAGGCACCACCACTTTACGCAACTGCTCTTTCATACGTAGTTCATACAAATCTCTCTCATCTAAGATATTTGTACATAAGTGGGCGATGTATTGTAGTTGTTCTAATGTAAGAACTGGGCGGAATTTGGTGTATTTTTGAATGTCAGACATGATAGAGAATGTCCTCAGAGCGGCAGATTAGGAGAGCGAAAGTTAGACGGTCATCAAGGGATAAGTCAGAAATAAATTCATAAGGTGCGTTAATATAACGTGAGTGCCAAGTGTCAGGCATGATAGCAAATAGGAAATTATTTACATGAGCATAAGAGGATAAGTTAGCTAGTAGTGGGTGCATGATAGATTCTCAGGATGGGAGAGAGTTAATGTATCTGCGGCACGCAGCTGAAAATACATCTTTCATAGATTCTTCTGGGGTCAGAAACATAGAATAGTTTGTGACACAATAGGTATATAGAGATGTTAGTGCCCAGTGATGATGTTGGAGAATGAAATTAGATACGAGAGTTGCTCCGTGTGAGGGAAGTGTTGGATAAGTTATATCGAGAAGTTGTTGTCCAGGTGCCATAAGATATCTCCGATAGGGAGGTGATTAAGAGAACATACCATAGTATGCCATGAGTTTAAGAAACACGAGTGCCTCATCCACTTCTGAGAGTCGGCCTGTCTTATGAGAGACAGAGGAGTTATGATGTAATTCGGCTAGCTCAAGCCATGATAGATAACGTGTACGGATGACCATATGATGCTCCATTGTGGTTGGTTGAAAGAAAGTTAAAAGAAATTTAATATAAGTATCTGGGGGTCATTCTGGCACGGGTGCCAATATGCCAATATGCCAGAATGCCAAAGGCATGTCAAGGGGGGTCCCTGACGCATGATGCTCAGATACTTATATTAACTATCTTCCATAATATAGATGTATGTGTGTAATATCCGCAGGAGTGGGAAGGCCTAAATAGGGGGTATCAAAATTAGAAATAGAAATAAGATATACCCACTATATTAACTATCCTATACACATACATACTATATTACTTGTCCTATCTATATAAGATGCCGAAGGCATTAGGCAGGGGAGGATGAGAGTGTGCCTCTGGCATAATGGCATAATGGCAGGAGAGCCAAAGTGGTTGGAGGATATGTAATATAGTGGGCGGAAAGTTATATAGTATATAAGTGTTGTATTTCCACCACACCTTTTGGGGGTCAGAGCGGGGTTGGGATTCTGGCATTCTGGCACGCGAGCCATACTTATAACCGTGATACTTA
>Ga0181355_1000550_pt1 | contig 16044 bp, 16 predicted proteins | sample Fa13VDMM15DN_FD_130099 | JGI IMG/M metagenome (GOLD analysis project Ga0181355, IMG submission 130099) | Freshwater viral communities from Lake Michigan, USA - Fa13.VD.MM15.D.N | ecosystem: Environmental > Aquatic > Freshwater > Lake | place: USA: Michigan | collected 2013-09-23 | reverse complement strand
TACTTACCTCTTCCTTGATGTTTCCAAAGTCTTTCATCACAGTGTCAAGGCAGTTATCATCGTTGCGTTCCCATCCTTTGCGGAACTTCTTGATAATTTCACCGTGACTTGTGGTAAACACCAGGCTATTGCCTTCTTTCTTGAGCAGGCCTTTTTTCTCAATCAAGTCTGTTAGACCCGAGTATGGGCTCATACCTGTTTCATAAGGAATCTTAACTTGCACCCCTTCAAAAGGCTTGGCATAGCGTGTTTTCATAACTTTACATCCAGCACGGATACCCATCACATCAGTTATCTTGTTGCCGTCCTCGTCTTCTTTCAGTTTCATCTTTTTCATGGCCACCACAATTGATGAGGCGTAAACAAAACCTTGACCGCCTGAGATCTTGTCATCTGGGTCAAACATGTCTTGACTAGCGTATGTGTGGTTGGTACAAACTAATCCAACATTGTAACTACCAAACATGTTAACACAGTTACGAACAAGTGATGTAAGTGCTTTGGGTTTACGGCCCATGTCACCTTTCATATCACCAGCATCAAACTGATTTACGTCAGTTGGGGTAAGCAACATGCCCAACGAGTCAATAACAAACAACACTTTTGGACGTTCGCCATCTGGTAATGATTTGTAATCGCTCATGAAGGTAGAAATAGTTTTTGCCACATCATCAATCATGGCCATTGACAATTTCAACAACTTGCTATCGCTGGTGTCTACACCAAGATCATGCAACCACTTTTCATCTAGTGCATTTTCCGAGTCAATTAGCACTACATAGATGCCTTGCTCCTGTGCGTTCTTAATGATGTTGCCGGAACAGATGTAGCTCTTTCCGGCTCCGGATTCACCGGCAAACACCGTGACTTTGCCCAATGGCACGCCACGATTAAAGTCTCCAGAGATTAGATAGTTTAGTGCATAGTTGCCTGTGCTGATCCAATCTGTAGGATCATTGAAGCCAATGCTCAGGCCTTCAATGCTTTTGGTAATTTCCTTGCGGAACTTGCTTACGTCAAATGGTTTGCCCATGGTATTTCCTTATGTTTTGTGAATTGAAAATCTGTTATTTGCTAACAGATTTTTAAAAACTATTGTACGATATTTTGTGAGATTCTCATAGAGATTTGGTATATTTCCAATATTTAAACAATCGCCAATTGGTTCTTTGTTGTGACTTTTGCACCACTGTAGATATTCATTGCTATATCCAATTGTCTGTGCTGGTTGTAGATTCAATGTTACAAACCCTAAAAATTCATCATATGAATTTTCATCATCACATTCAAGTTTGTGATCAAAGTTTAAAAATTTATTATACAACGTTCGTCCCAGATGATTAAATGATATGCTCAAATTTGATATGTTATTGTTAAGGATTGTTTTTGGAAAATGGTTATCTGCAATCTTGATCCAAGACGTGCTTGCTTGATATTTTATGTCATTGAATAGTGTTTCTATTTTGTGTACATGAGAATGATTTAACAAATCAAAAATATTTTTTTTTCCAATTTTTTCTATCACAACACCCATTGGGGGATGTTGAATATCATCCGGAAACATATTGTGTATTTGCTCGGCAATTCCACCACAGTTGAATTGTTTTCTTTTTTCCTGAATGTCATACGGCATTGATTGAAGCTGCACCCAGTGAGCATGAATCAGATTCAGTATTTGTTGGTCAAGATACAATTCACAGTCATACTGTTCAAATTTAGTATCTGCCAAATCCAACAGCCACTCATTTACATCTTGAATACAAGATTTAATTGCATCAATACGATGTAGTATAAATTTACCCAACTGTTGATTGCATGGAAAAAAACTATTTAAACCTTGATGGGCCAGTTGATCAATATAAAAATCTAACACTTCTTGATTTATTGGATCAAAAGGAATTGCATCACCAGAGTTGTTAAATACCAATGAATAATTCATATATGATTAGGGCAAGACCCAAAGGCCTTGCCCGTGTCAATTACTGCTTGTTTTGACGAGCGCGGATCATGGCCAAGATGTCTTGGGCATTCCCACTTGGCTTGGCTGCTGTGACTGGTGCAGCAGCGGCTGCTGGTTCTTCATCAAATGCATCTTCAGCAACAGGTGCTGCCGGAGTAGCAATCTTCAATGCTGGTTTGGCAGCAGGTGCAGGGGTGTCTTCTGCATCAGTCACAGCGGCGCCACCAGGTGCAGCCACGCCAGCTGGGCGGAAGTATTGACCCCAACGTTCGGTGTCATACGGCTGTCCATCTACTGATGCTTCAAACATCTCTTTGATAACCTTCAGCTCAACATCACCGGGACGCTTGGGCAGGAATGTGCTCAAGTCATACAAGCTGTGAGTTTCGATTGCAGCCTGTTCAGCTTCTGTGAGTGCTGACTCTTTTCTAGCCCACTTGGAACTGTTGTAGTCAGCAAAGCCACCCTTTTGTGTCTTGGTGATACGGAAGTCTAGTCCACGCATCAAGTCAGTTGGCAATTCTTCCAACTCAGGATCCATCAATGCACCTTTGATTAGAGTGAACAACTGAGGTCCAATGATGAACTTGCGGATGGGATTGTCCGGGGTCTTGTCTTCAGAGATGGGATTCTCACGCACAAAACCTTGGAACAGGTATGAACGTTTTTTCCAGTACTTACGACCCATGTCTTCAAGGCTCTTGTCCTTGAACCAAGTACGAACTTCTGCCAGTACCGGACAGGCGTCTCCCCACATTTCCACGCAGGGCACTTGTACAAATACTTGTTTTGATTCCATCTCTCCTTTGACGCCATTGAATGGCAGTCGGATCATTGCACGTTCGACCCAGAAAAATGTGTTTTTTGTGTTACCGTCAGGTAGGAAGCGTAGTGTGGCCGATTGGCCCTCTTCCATGTTCCAGTGTGGATAAATTGCTCGATCGCCTCCACCTTGGTTTGAGTTGCCTTTTGTGTCAGCTGCCTGTAGTCTTGCTCGGATTTCTGCTAAAGATGCCATAGTTTGTTTCTCCTAAAAAAGTTGCCTATGTGTTGCCTATCTAAAATTAGATCTTTGTTGCCTGTGACGCACAAACAATAAAGCGCATACACCATGTAGTATATGCGCTATTTGCCTTGGTGTCAAGTGTATTTATGTCATTTGAGCAAAGCTAGTGATTTTATTCTTGCCAGAAGTGCGTTGTCAGCTTTGCTTTCATAATAAGCCTCTTGCTGGTGGCCCATGACAGGAGCAATGCCGCCCGCCACAGTGCCCATTTCATACATACCGCCACATTCGGCTAGACCGTGTTCTGGACAGTATTCACCTTCCATGGTTGAGTTGCATGAGCCTTCTACAACTGGTGCGCTCACGTCAGGCATGGCTTCAACTGTGGCAATTGGATCTGCTTCGGGCATGATCATGCCAGAGTTGCTTTCAGTAATGCCCAATTCGTCTGCCAGGCGTTCAGATATCCATTCATGCGGATCACCAGTGCGAGCTTTTTTAACTCCATAAGGCATGTCGTCAAAGTAATAGTCATACAGCGCATCAAACAAATCATTGTCTAATTCGGCACCAGCTTCAAAGTCAGCAACCTCTCTGCTAAAACGTTGCAGGATGTGATCTAGGGTGTGTCCAGTTGAATCTGTTAGCACACTTTCTCGAAGTGGCACGCCAGCATATTTCAGCATAGTGTTGAGTGCTGTGTTTTCTGCTATACCTTTGCCCTGCCCAGGTTTAAACATCAAGTTGCCAGATTTACTATCAGTATATTCTGGGTCTTGCATTCTTGGATTTCTGTAAGATGTTGACATTTCTCGACCGTGATATGCTGGTTCAGTTTTTATTGCAACAGATCCAGTATTACTACCAGATTTCATCCCACTTTGTGTTGCAATACGATCACCGTATCCACTTACTCTTGTATCTGCTCTGTTAGCAGCACGAGTTTGCTTAAACTTGTTTGCAATCTGATTACGTTCGTCTTGATTTACTGGTGGGCGCACTCCCTGATCACCTACCATAGCGCCACGCACTGCTTCTACCATACCTTGTTCAGGAGCAGTGCCTGGTGCTTGTTGACCAGCAGCAGGTGCCACTGGTTGTTGTTGTTCAGCGTCGGGTGTGGTATTCATTTGAATACCAAGTTCTTGCAGTCTAGCCTGCACATCTGTGTCATCCCAACAGTTGGCACGAGGATCTTGTTCAGCCAAGTCAGACAGAATGTCAAACAATACATCATCGCCTATGACATCATACAGTTGTTCTTTAGCATTAGTAGCATCTGGACCAACAATGAGTTCTTGGCTCATGAGTTCATCCAGTTTGGCTTGTGCTTCTGGTGTATCTGGCAAGGCCCATGTGCCTTCCATGATCTGGTTTGCCCAGTTTTCAAAAATTTCTGCTTCTTTCATAGCGTTTCCTCGTTGTTGTATTTTGGCCAGTGTGGGCAATGCAGCCTCAATTCTAGCATCTAATGTTTGTTCAATAAACATGGTCTTGAGATCTTCCACCAGAGCAGTTTCATCTCCAATGTCTGCTGGCGTCCATGATTCAAAATATTGATTGTATCCGCGGCCTGTGGCCATGTGCTGTAGATTTCCGCGCAGTTCCGAATAATAGTGCTGTGCAGTTTCTACCAGTTCTTGTGTGATGCCTTCAAACACTCGTTGTTGACTGGCTCGGTTGAATCTGCTTAACACAGCCATTTCTCCCACAATCTCATTGATGTGTTGACCACGAATGTCATAAGGTCTGCCACCTTGTTTTACGTGTTCCAACATGGCTCGGCCACCTGACAGTTTGACAAATGGCAGTTTGAATCGTTCTCCATCCACAGTTTCAATAAACAAACTTTCTACATAACGATAGCGTTTGTCATCTTCGCCAATCATGCGGTTGTGTTTGATTACCAGTCTGGCTTCTGTTTGCTCGCCCACATAGCTGACCTTGCGTGTGCCATAATAACCTTCGAACAGGCCTTCTTTGATGGCTGCCATACCGGTCATGGTGTGCTTGAGTTGGTTAATGTCTTTGGGACTGAATGTGTATCTGTGCTGTGTGGCAAAGTTTTTGAGTTCGGGCAAAAAGCCTGTTTCTCTTTCGCTGCCAAACCAGTCCAATTTGTCCTGGGGATTTTCCATGGTCCGGCCCAAGTTGTCCCCAAAAAACATCATTAAATCGTCGTCGTCGGCCAGCACAATTACCACTGTGCCGTAGTTTTTACCTGAACTTGCCACCCAGTCAAACGCAAATGTTTTGGCTTCCGAGGGCGAAACATTGTCGCCAGGTCCGTATTTGACGTCAAAGTTTTTGGTAACCAGCAAATCTGCTAAGTCTTGGGAAATGTTTTCTATAGCCATAGTTTGTTATTTAGCGCATCATTGATATGAATGGAAACGGCTCAACAATCATATCTCCATGGTCTTTTAGGTGTATGTCCAAGTCTGAGTGGTAGGTCTGCAACACCAACAGCATGCGAACCGCCAGCAAACTGGCCATAACCAAATCGTCAGTTTCGCCGGGTTTTGCGGCATAGCTGGTGCCCATGGCCACAAACGTTTTGAGTTCTGAAACCAAGGGTCTTGAGTGGATTTTCATACGCCCAGATTCCACTAAGATTTTAAACTTGTTGCAGGCTGTGATTTTGCTTTTGTTTGTGGTGTTAAAACCCTTGCGGAATCTGCGTCCTGTGGTACCTGTAACTGAGTTATCGCTGAGGAAATATCCTGGAATGTTGTCTTCACCATATTCTGCTATGCTAATCAAGGCAGCTTCGCCAATGGTGTTGTTTTCCACTGAGAAGTAGATGCTTTTTTCATCTTGAACCACAGCATGCAGTTCCTTTATGATATCTGCAAGAATTCTAATTTGTGTGGGAATGTCAGTTCGGTTATGGCGCCATTCAGCAATCTGATCTGTAGTTCTAGCGTCAAACACCTGTATGGCAGCAGGATCGCCACCTGTGCCCAAGCTGGGATCTAACGCCACAACATACATGCCATCTTTGACTGGAGTTTTATACCAACGTACTTGTCCGGATCTGTGGATGGGTTCTGCACCTTCTAAATCCATCAGCTTGATAGGATTGATCAGTGTCTCATCATTTATCACAAAATCACAATCCATTTCTCTGCGAAAGCGTTCTTCGCCCAGCTGGGCCAACTGTTCAGAACCCCATTGATCTCCACGTTCAGGATGCTCACGCCAGTATGATCTAAATGCTCGGAATCCGTTAATGCCAAGCTCTGTGGTATTGCCATGCTCATCTTCTGTTTTGTTGGCACCTTTCCACAAGAACGCAAACTGATCCTCGTCTGAGTTAGGAGTTGATGTGATAATTGCTTTACCACCAGTTGCCAAAGTGGGCGAAATTGAAGTCCAAAACTCTTTGGCAATAGTAGGGCGCACAAATGCAAATTCGTCAGCGTATAGCAGGGATATTGACATACCCCGGCCGGTTGTTTCTGTTGTGGTTTGACTCACAATGCGTGAGCCATTTTCAAACTCCACTGACCCTCTGTTGTAGCTGGTAGCACCTGCTCGTATGTGATTGGGGCACAACTCATAAGCATAGCGTATGCGTTGCATGATCTCTTGTGCGCCTGTGTATTTGTGTGCGGCAATAAGAATTGTGGAGTCTGGCACAAACATTGCATACCACAACAGGTAGCCGGCAGCTGATGTTGACTTGCCTGTTTGTCGAGGCATTAGTGATATTGAATATCTATAGTTGTGGTAGGTATGGATCAGTCGCTTTTGATATTCAAAAGGATGATACAACATCTTACCACGTGTGGGATGCTGAATAAAGAAAAAGTTATCCATGAAATACAGCGGTCCGGTCACAGGATCAGCACACAGCGCAAACTCTGTGAGTTCTTGTTCAGTGTATGTTTCAACCCTGTGCGGTGCTTTGACCAGTACTGTTTCTAAATTACTTTTTGGAGTAATCATTCAACATCCTTTCCGCTAATCTGGTATGGCCGCCTGGACCACCATGCATGCGATCTCTAGCATATCCAATTTCTTCTCTGCTCATGGCCATGTGGTCAAATGCATCATATGCAAAAAATGGAATATTAAATTCTGCGCACATGGCTTGAATTGCTAGTTTGTTCTTTTTTTGATTCAGTCTGGCATTTTCTTCCATGGTGTGCCAGTGTTTTAAGAAACTATCAATTTCACTTGCACTGCGTGATTCACTTTGCGGCATGTAATTTTCAACAGGCGGCGCTCCTGATGCTCTTATTAGTTCAAATCTACTTGGTGGAGGAGTTAACATAAACACTGCCTTGGGTTTCAATTGTGGAACCCAATATTCTGCCAATCTGAAACAAGTGTCTGCAGATGTACCACCCCAGGCCATCGTGTGTGAAACAAGTCCTAGTTGTCGACCAACTATTTGTGGCCAAGTGCTTTGAACTGGTAATCCTATTCCAATAGTAAAACTACAACCTAATGCTATCATGCAGTCTTGGTCATCTATCTCGTCGCTGCGAAATCCGTAACTATTGATAGTGTATGTAATTGCTCCTGGTTCCAACCATCCGTGTTGATGAAAATATTCACGGTACTCGGGCACCTGGCAAAATTTTTCAAAACTTTCTTTAGTATCAGTTGGCATAAATTCTGATGTTGTGTTGGCAGAATTTACACCCGGGTGCCACGGGGGATTTTTAAAATGTCTCACTGTATTTCCTTCGCCAATGTTGGCCATAACTCAACAAACTTATTTGTTTTTTTCAAAGTTTTTTCTATTTCTATGTGCCATTCTAAAGTTTTTAATGGATTAAAATTTTCTTGGTTTTGAAGATAACTATTATCTTGTAATGTGTTACGGTAAGTTTTTAATACATCAATAGCCAAGTTTCTTTCATCACCATACTTATCTATCACCCGATTGATTTCTTCAACAGCCATATCTCGCAATGACTGGGAATGTCTTCGTATGTCCAATTCTATTGGATGATTAAGTTCACACCAATAAATGCCTAAATCGTCTGCTGTACAAAAATCATAATATTCCATGAGATCTAATGCACAGTAAATTGAATAAGCTGGATGTGCATTTACTTTTTGACCGTCTTGTTTCATCTGTCGGAGATTTTTTACAAACTGATCCCAGTTGGCACCGTCTCTTACATATTCAAACTTTTCTTTAGTGGCATTGTCAAAACTAACTTGCCATTCTACCTTGGGCCATGTTTTGAGTATTTGATAGATAGGGTTGGCAGTAATTTCCATGCTGAGATTGGTTGTAACCATGACTGATACTGTGTCGGGATCAAGATAACTTAAAAACACATCAAGTCCTTTTTGTAACAGTGGTTCGCCACCGCCCAGGCTAAGTCCTTGTATGTTATGTCCTTGTGTTTGTGCCAGTTCAATCAAATCTACATGTTTGTTTTTGACATGATTGATGGGAATTTTTCTAACACTCTGCCATGCAGTTGATGTTTGATCGTTGCAGTACACACAAGTTAAGTTGCACAAGTTGCTCCAATTGACCACCAAGTGTTCCAGTTTAAAAAAATTAGGATCATTATCAATTGCAGCCAACGTTTCTGCACTGGTTCCTCTTACTGTTCTGCCACTACTGCCTGTAGTTTCTTCCAGGCGTTTGCACCAACTGCATCCTGAATGCCATTCGCCACGAGCCATGGCTTCTCGCATGCTGGTAACTTTAGGACCATGTATAATCTCTTGAATGGTCATTTTCTTGTTATTGCCAATCATCTCCACACAATGGAAACACGGACTGGTTTCGCCTGCTTGATCAATGTTAAGACTGGTCCAAGGTGCTGGACAAAATGTAGGACTTTGTGTAATCATAATTTTTCTGAAAGCCAACTGTAACTGCACAGTCTAAAAGAGTCAGCAGGAACTGGCATTAGCATGGCATGCCATTGCAAATGTCTGGCACCTCGACTATCTGGTGTGTTGATCATTATATAGCCACTGTTGGGTTGCATGGCAAATTGATATCGCAATGAGTCAGGATTTTTGTAGTGGTAAAACGAAGTGCCCAACTGTGCGTCAGCACCAATCCAAGTTAGTTGCATGGATCCCGGCATTTCTCCATCAGTATGCATGGCACAAGTGAATCCTGGTTCGTCTACCCACCACGCTGTGCCTTGATATCCTTGCAGTTTGCGTCCAAGGCTATGTTCAATTTGATCAATGTGTTGTTCAAGATATTGGTGCCATTCTGGCATCCAAGGCAAAGAGTTATTGTTAATTTTTCTTCGTGGCCATAGTTCTTGCCCTTCTTGTTTTTGCCAGGGCAAAGACAGCCAATCAGTGGCCATTACTTTTTGCACAATGTTTTCAGGAAAAACATTTTCAATCAAGAACAAGTCATGATACTTGTCAACCGCAGTTACTTGCATAGGAATGCCAGCTCTGGCCATAAGCGTTGAAATTCACCAGCTTTATCTGGATGATACAGAGTTTCGTTTTTTTGTATATGTTTCCAAAAGTCTACGTCAATTTTGCTAACTTTATCCACACTCAATCTGCCACAATATGTGGTCAATGCATTGTCAAAGAACTGGCGTTCAGCAGGAGTGGCAATGTTCATCTTATAGAACCGTTCAATTTCTGCAATAGCTTCTTTTGCAACACCTGCGCCATGCAAGAACGGATCAAGGTATTCAGGCTGAAACAAGTTCTGCCACAGCACTGTGGTACCTGTTTCTTCAGCAAACTGCCTTAACTCACAGATGCGTGTGGCATTGTAGATGTTATACACCGCATGTATGCCGCCCCAGTGTCCTTGTGTGGTCATTAGGTGTTTGATCTTACTCAAGTTTTCTTTAATTAAATCCCAACTGGCTCCATATCTCACATATTCCACTTGCTCACCTATGTTGTCAAAGCTCATTGACCAACCTACGTTGCTACGAGTTGATAACTTTTGGAATATCTTGTTTGAATCCAAGTCCACATTTAAGTTTGTGATCAAGGTAATTATGGCATCCGTGGGGATGACATCTAACAGTCTGTTGTTTTCTGGCAGCAACAAGGGCTCGCCGCCCACAAGTGCTACTTCGTGTATGTGTTCGTAGTGTTGTTCAATAAAGTCACACACTGAATCATAGTAGGGTCTTGCACCTGACTTAAACGGAATGCCTTTGAGGCTGGCCCATTTTGAACTGCATGTCTCACCGCAGTAGTTACAACTCAAGTTGCAAGTGGTATTCCACCGTACATCCACAATCACAGGATAGTGATATTGATCTCCAGCGGTGGCATAGTCAAAGTTAGGGTTAACATTGTTATGCCATCGGCGTTCAGAGTCTGCACCAAAGCGTTCAGCTTTGGCACAATTACTACAGTATTCGTGCGGTTCTCCGTTGGCCAAACTTGTGCGAATCTCTGTCATGAGATCGGAGTTAAGGATCTGCTCAATGGTTTGTGTGTTTAAGTTGCCCAGCATGTTGGGATTGCCGGCACAACAAGTTTTGACATCGCCTTGAGGATTAATATGCAGACCACGCCAAGGAGCTGCGCAAAAGAAATTGCTCATCCTGTATTTACAGGTGTATTTGGGTGAGCTGTGCTTTTGTTGTCGGGGTTTCTGGAGGACAGCAAAATCTAGGATCGCACCATTCATCTTGTGTGTGATAGCGATCTTCTGCAAAAGCCAAACTAGTAACTGCGCAACACAATCCCACAAACACTATCTTTAAGATATTCTGTATTGTCATTCTAGTTGCCTGCATTTTGTCGGTTAGTTACACCAAGAAGTTTTGGCCTCACCGTAGTATTCACGAGCAAAGCCGTTGGCAATCAACTGTTGGCGTAGACTAACACCGTTGAGTATGACATCGCCCAGTACACGGCCGCCATACTTGTCCCAGTCCATGAGCACAACTTGTCGTTGTGAAGCCTGAGCAACGGCTGCTTTGGTAAAGGCCGATGCCGCTTCGCCACGCTGTGCTTCACTAGGGCACTGAGCGCGGAATCCTTTTTCAGGAGTGTCAACACCATACACTCTGATGCTGAGTTCTTTTTTGAGTGGAGCAGGCAAAAAGTCTGCTTGAAAAGCCACTGTGTCGCCGTCTATGACTCTGGTGATCACAGCGTCATAGGTCACGCCAGGTCGTTGTCGGGGTTGTGCTGTAACCAGCACGGGCACGATCAGCAAGAGTAAGAAGAGTTTTTTCATGCAAAAATTATGAGCTGGCGTAGACAAATTCACCTGTGGTTGGATTGTAGTATGTGGGTCTGAATCCCAATGCAGCCATGCCAGCAGCCGATCCACCATCACGCACAGGTTTCACTGTGAATGTGTTGGCGGTGGTTTGATTTAACTGAGCACCAGTAGCGTTTAATATAATTGAGTTGGTGGCTTGATTGGTATAACCAGCGAAATAGCCAATGGCCACTGCTGAAATGCCTTGTGAGGTTAATCCAGCGTTGTAACCGAGTGCCACTGCTGTGCTGCCTTGACTGGTTTGGCCAGCTTGGAGCCCAACTGCTACACTATAAGCACCTTGTGTGGTTTTTCCGGCACCTTCGCCAATGGCCACTGATTCGGTGCCTTGTGTGGTTTTTCCAGCTTCGAGACCAATGGCAACTGCGTTTACACCTTGTGTGGTTTGCCCGGCGGATGTGCCCAATGCGACTGAATTTGCGCCTTGACTGCTATTACCAGCACTGGTACCAATGGCCACTGAGTTAACGCCTTGACTGGTACCAGCGTTGGTTCCCAGAGCAATTCTAGCCGGGCCACTGGCATTGTTTTTATCGCCCAATGTAGCCCAGGTTTCAGTGCCAGAACCGCTTGCAATCAGTGTAAGACTTCCACTGATATTGCCTACATACAAGTTATCGTTGGTTTGATCTACCACAAGTTCTCCCGGTCTAGCATTGCCGTCGTATTCAGCCAATGTTATCTGGGCATTGTCCTTCATTGCGGCACGAGAGATGCCGGTTATGTTGTCGTATGGTGGGGGTGGATTGGCCATGATCTAATATTCCTAGTTAGAATATTTAGCTATACTTTCAATAACCTTTGAAGGGCTGGACAGGACTAGTATGATTTACTAATGCAGGCTCTAAACTGTTTGGAGTACTTATTTGTATTTTTTTAGCAGGCAAGCCAGTCATTTTTAATGCTTGATCAATGATTGGTTCAACACTGGCATTGAATCCAGCAACCACCGCATCTTCACCAAATGCCGCTTCTGCACTCCAAGGAGGCAACTTGTCAGTAATGCCATCTGTTCCGGCATCACTTCTAGCACGAGCCATTGCCACACCCAGTCGATATATCTGATATGGGTCTGAAGATGTTACACCTGGCAACACAAACACATGATTCATGGGATCTGCTAGTTCGGGAGGTAATGTTGCTTCTTCGCGAAGAAATTCTCGTGCTCTCATCTTGGATAGCCTTTAAATGCTTTTACTGGACTTGTGAGATTTACTCCCGGAAGTTCTTCGCTTTTAAAGTTGCCGTTGTTCAGGTCTTTGTATTCTGCGCCAGCAGCTTTGAATGCCTTTACCAACATCTGTTGTTCAACTTCTGTGTAAGGATGTGCGCTGCGATCTTTACCAATCCAAGATTCATCATTCATGTCTGGAACAAATGTTCCGTCTGTGGCTGCCACTGCCATCATCACACGATTTAGTGTGTAGGTACTGTCAGTTCTGCTGGGATCAAAAAACAAATTTAACCCAACGCTTGCATCTTGCTGGCGGTGAGTAATTTTACCTCTTGACTCAGGGATGAACTCTAACGCCCGCATGATTAGCTTCCGTAGCCAATCACACCTTCTTGCGCGGATGACGCTGTGCCAAGTTCGGAGGCAGTAAAGTTAGCCCCTGTCACTGTTAAGTAATTTCCAGCACCTACATAAATTTGTGCCGAACTGGTTGCCGGTACTGATGGATTTGCACTCCAGATATTACCCACTGGGGCGTTTGTACCCAATGCAGTTGCATAAACATTGTAAGTCACTGCGGTGTTTCCTGTTACAATTTCACATTTGTCTGTGTACCAGGCAGCATTGGCTACCGAAGTATAAACGTTTGCTTGACTCATTGGTTATCCTTATTGGGCTGGCTGTCCACGGGTTGAAATAGTTCACGAGTTTGATACATCACTCCAGGAATTTCTACTGGTTGTTGTCGCACTGACGGAATAGCCGGAGGCACATATTCATTGGCTTTGCGTTGTGCCAGTTTGGCTGCAATTTCACTGTATGGTGTCATCATTATTACCCCTTGTAGGCTTTCCATTGGTTGGTCAAAGCAAAGATGCTTTCTTCAACTTTTTTCTCTTTATCAGCAACAGCCTTTTTCATTGGCTCTTTTTTGTCGCCGTCTTTGTCCATGTCCAGAAAGTCAGGTTTCTTGGCTTCTTTGATACCGGCAATGTCACGCATGCGGCTCAACATCTGTTCAAAACTTTCAGTTACTGACTCATCGCATTCGCATGGAGCACAGTCGCAAGCTGAGCACTTTTCAGCTTCGTCGAGTTTGTCTTCTTCAGAATCATCTTCAACTTCTTCTTTCATGGTTTGTTCCCATGGCTTGAGATTGTCTTGCTGAATGCCAGACATTTCCATCATACGTGATAGATCATCTTGTTCAGAGGTGACTCCTGTGTCGGTTCCTTTACGTCCATTGCGACCCATGGCACCTACCATACCTGTGTCGGTACTAAAGAAAGTATCAGCAAACATCAATAGAAATATGCCAACTGAGCCTAGCCACCAACCAAGAATGCCGCCAGGGCCAGCGCCTGCCATTCCGGCAATACCAGCTGCTGGAATTACTGAATATAGCAGTTGAATCAGTTTGCCTTGCCAGTTACCTGCAAGGCCCCAGGCCTCTGCTAGTTGTCCTTGTGGTTCTTGTCCAACTTTGTTTTTTAGAATTTCTTCAAATCCCAATGCTTTAGCAACTTTAATTGCATTTTCTCTGCTAGGTGTAAAATCTCCACCAGTTGCTTGTTTAACTTGTTGTGCAATTTGAGCCGCAGTATCACCGCCTAACAACTTTATTGCTTTTGGCACCAAAGACTTTATGGTGTCCATAATGCCTTCGTCAAGTCTGTTGGCTTGATTCATTCCGGCCATTTCCATCATTCTACGAAGAGCTTCGTCATCTTCGTATGTGTGTTGGCGATCTTCTTGGCTGGCCAATACTGGCACAGTCGATTGCCCAGTTGACTTAGGACCGTTCAAGCCACCACTATACATCATGGCATCTTCTGTGCCTGTTTGGTCTGTAGGATAATCTGGATTGTTTTCGTCTAGGGTTTCATGCACATCTCCGCAACCGCAGCTACTCATACCGCAACTTGGACATGACTCTTCGCCTTGACCCATTTCCTGTCCCATGGGGTCGCCACCGCCTAGGCCTGCATTTTTAAGCAGGCCAGCCAGTTTGAGTGCATCTTCGTCTGTGGCAGTGATAGTTAAACTCTTGCCGCCTTCGGTTGAGTCGCTCATGTTCACGCTCATGGATTCAGCAATCATCTTTTCCAGTTCACGATTCATTGAATCGTAAATGCCTTTGCCATAGCTAAAGCCGCTGGACGCGGTTGGAGTGTCTGTGCCGCCTTGCTCTTTGACTTTCTTAGGCTTGTCTTCTTTCTTGTCTTTCTTTTCGTCGTACTCAATGTCTTTGGCAACTTTCTTGCCGGCTTTTTCAGCCCGATCATCTTCTGAGCCACGCTTTTTACCATGGATGCCGTCTTTTTTCTTCTCGTCGTACTCAATGTCCTTGGTAACTTTCTTACCGGCTTTCTCAGCATGGGTATCACGCTTGCGTGTGGACTCTTCGCCCATGGCCATTTCTTCAGAGTCATCTTCTTGATTCTGCATGTAGTCATCCACAGCAGTCATCATGCTTTCAATCTTGGCCAACTTAGACTGTACCCATTCTGGCAAGTTGTCGTTGTCGCCCAGGATCTTTTCCAAGGCCTGTGCATGACGTACCACAGTCTTGATACTGTCTTTGGCCATGTCGCCTTCTTGATCATACTCACCTTTTTCTGCTGGATCAAAGTCATTTTCTTTGGTCATTAACTTTGAACGGCCTGATGGTCCTTTGGCGCCCATCTTGCTGCCTGTGCCTGCTGGTCTTCCACGACCACGTTTTTGTGGTTCAGTATCGCCGGCGTCATCCGCACCCACTGAATTGCCTTGGTCGTCAACTCTGCGAGTTACTTTACGGCCTGTAGAAGTGTGTTCAATGTCGTGTTTGTGGCCACGTTCGATAGATCCAACACGAGGTTTTTCTGCACGTGGCTTCTTGTATGATGTAAACGGATTGTTATCATCTTCTTCGGTAGTTTCTTGTTTGTTGCCGCCTTTGCGCAACATAGCAAAGTCGTTGGCATCAAGTTTGCCATTTTTATTCATGTCAATTTTCTTTTGCTTGGGGCTCAAGGCTGACTTGATTGCTTCGGCAGCAACGTCACCTAGCATTTCATCAACTTCTTTTTTGGCGCCAGCAATTTTGTCGGCAAAAGTAATTTTGTCTTTTGGTTCAGCAAGTGCAGCAAAGCTCTTGGTCTTGGCTGGTGACATTTTTTCTTTAACTAACTTGGGATTTGGTTCGTTGCCTGGCTTCATACCAGTTTGTGGCACACCCATCTTGCGTTGCAGGTCACGGATCTGGTCAGCATCACTGCCGCCAGTTAATTTATCAAGACCGTTGCTAGCCACTTTCTTGGCCATGCTGCCCACCTTGCGCACCATGTCTCCCATGCCTTCGTCTACTTCTGTATTGTCGTACTTGTCATACTTGGCACGAACTGGATCAAGGGCTTTGCCATCACGTCCGGCCTTGGCCAATGCTTCCATGCCTTGCTTGCCGTACTTTTCATAACCTTTGGCAGCACGACTCATGTCGCGTTCGTTCAACTGGCCATGTGTCTTGCTAGGTGTGGCACGAATCTCGTCCAGCTTTTTGTTTAAGTCGTAAAAAAATGTCATTTCAATTATCCTCGAGGTTGTGCGCCGGTAGCGGGCTTGGGTTGACGCTTGATATTGGTCATAGGGCTTTTGTTGCCCTGGGGAAGTTGGTTAGTGGTCTTAGCAGGAGGTGTTCGACCACCAGC
>Ga0181355_1000548_pt1 | contig 16140 bp, 18 predicted proteins | sample Fa13VDMM15DN_FD_130099 | JGI IMG/M metagenome (GOLD analysis project Ga0181355, IMG submission 130099) | Freshwater viral communities from Lake Michigan, USA - Fa13.VD.MM15.D.N | ecosystem: Environmental > Aquatic > Freshwater > Lake | place: USA: Michigan | collected 2013-09-23 | reverse complement strand
GGAGCAACCATAGTGCGAATCTTGGCGTTGTAACGCTGTTCAGCAACAGTTACCAACTGCTTGTAAAGCACAGGACTGAACACTTGGTTAGTAAATGTGCCGTTGTAGTAGTAAGAACCGTTAGCGTAGATACGCAATGCGTTGCTGATCTGTGTTGCAGAGTCAGTGTCTTCGTTGTTGAAGAATGTATCCAAACCACTCAAAGAACCTGAGGTTGGGTTGAAAGACATTGTGCCTGCAAACGAAGCCAAAGAGCCCATACGACGACCAGTTTGACCTGCTGGTAGACCAGCGGCTTGGCCTGATTGACCAGCATACTTTGTGCCGATCTGGTCGTTACGAACTAATTGTAGTTCCACATCGAACATGAGTTCGATCAACTGCTTTACCTCTTGATAGGCCTGAGGATCACCGCCCGCTTGCATAACTGCACGAGCAGTTCCGCTGGAAGCAATAACAGTTGAGAAGATTTGTGTGTAGTTGCCTAGGTTGTAACGCTGATTGCTTTCAGCATTTGCACTAGAAACTGCGGCACCTTCAAGTTGTGCCTGAACGGCTGGAGCACGGTAAATGTCATCAGTCCACAATGGTAGTGTGCTGTTGACCTTACGCTTTTTGCTCATGGCCATGTTTAGAACAGGAGTGTCATCTTTGACACGGTTGGAAACATCTAGGTCTAAGTCTTTGACAACGATATCTGAACCATATGCGGTTGTGCCGTTACCAATCTGACTGGTTGTAATTTCTGCCATTTTATTATTCCTTTAGTAAATGGTTTATCTTGAACCCCTACCTGCACGAATACTCTGTAATCGTTGCACTAGTAGGTTGTCGGCGGCTTTCTTGTCGCCTTTATTGGCTTGTTCACGAAGTTTGCTTAGGTCATCACCACCTCGATTGTTAGGTGTAGAACTACCTTTGCGGCTAGTCAATTGAGCCATGCTAGAACCTGCTGATTTAGGTGTAGGCTTGTCGCGGTATCGCAATCCGTCTCTGATCAAACTCAGCAAGTGTTCATCACTGCTGACAAGATCAATGTTGGCAACACCTGGCACAATTTCACCACGAGCCTCAGGCCAAAGTTTTGCAATTTTATCACGCACTTCATTGTAGACAAATTCATTTTTCAACTCTTTGTCTTGGAAATTCTTGCGTGAATATTCCAAACGCTCTGACACCTGTTGAGCACGAACTTGTCTGAACTGGTCTACTGCTGGACGCAACTTGGCAATCTGCTGTTGTTGCTGGCGAATGTATTGCTCGTTTTGAGCCATACTTGCCTGAATCCTAGCGACCTGTGCAGGGTCTTGTGTCTTACTCAACTGTTGCTGAAAGGTTGATTGATAACCTTGTGTTTTCACAATTTCATCATAGGCCTTTTGCAACTTTGGCTGTATAGTGAATTCCATTGCCAGTGCCAAACCTTCTTGGCGACTACGCACATCCTTCAAATACTCATCAAATTCAGCCTTTTCAATTTTCAATTGACGGGCTTCTTCGTGGATTGCTGATCCTTGACCTAGTATTGCGGCGGCTTTCTTAGCGTCGATTATGACTTCCTTGCCATTCTTCATAAATTTGAATTTGGCATTTGGGTTCGTTTCTGCGAACTCAATAAAGTCAATAAGTTCTTCTGCTGAGGAATCATTACTACCAGTGCTTACAGTTTCCTGGGCATCTGCTTCTTGATTGCCGTCTACAATCTCTGTGTCGTTGGTGTCAACAACTTCTGGCTCAACTGGTGAGTTGTCAGCCACAGGGCTTGATTCTGCTGCCGCATCATCTTGACCTGTTGCGGTCTGTTCTGGTTGCTGTCTAATTTGGTTACGCAATGTTTGTTCACGCATTGCGGTCATCTTAGCGGCAATAGTATCCATACTTGGAACTGCGGGTGATTCAGTGCCCGTGCTCTGCGGAGCATTAGGGGTGATCGTATCTGTCATATTTTTACCTTTTCCAGGGCCTGTTACGGTTACCTTGTAAGTTTATTTAGCCATTTGATCTGTCAAATGGAGTCTAAATTCTTTTCAGCAGACAAGATTTTGTTTTTCTTGTAAACTGCTCTTTTGAGGCTGTTGACAAAAGCGTCAAGGCCTGATAATTGATTGGCCAGTGCTACACGCTCAGAATTGGCTTCTGCGCTGTGCCCAGTGATGTTGACCAAGGCATCATTTACTTCAAATCTAAAATGATGCACAAACATGGCTAGGTCTCTATTGGCTACTAAATTTTCAGCCAAAGAACCATACTGCTTGACAGCATCACGCTGAGCAGGAGTAAGGTTCTTTATGTTGCTGGTATCTATGGTAAGCCTACGGTTGTAGGCTTCTACTACTTCTTGATCAATCATTGCATTTCCTTTAGGTTATATCAACTGTAGACTTTGGGATCTCCTGCGGCTACAGCCATAAAGTCTAGTTGACTTTCAGCATCAACACCTTCTGTCTCGGCAGCAATTTGCTGAGCCTTGACAGTATCCAAGTTGGCCTTGGCCAATTTGACTTTGTCATCTGGGCTAGGTTCACGAGTCTTGGCTGCTTCTTCGGCACGCTGAATCATTTGTGCTACTTCATTGTCACTTGGCAAGTAGGTATCACAGTCTTTGACACCCAACACATATAAGGTATCAGCAAATGGCTTCTTGATCTTTTTGTAGATCTCTGGGCTTAGTGTGCCAGCCTGTGCCATCTGTTGAACTGTTTGATACAATTCTTGCTGGCACTTTTGAATAATTTGCAAACGACCAATAGCGTTTTCATCACTCATCATGCCTAGTGCAAGTTCCATATGCACTTGCTTGCGATCACAAAAGTTCATGTCATCCCAAGCCTGATAGTCTAAGAACATAGGCAATTTTTCTGGGTGATATTCTTGTGCCAGTTTCTTGACACCATAGTCATCGCCATATTGAATCAGTGTGCGCCATACTAGGTATAGTGCTTCTTTGAGACCTTCGGCAGCGTTACGAACTGTGTTGTCTTGAATAATTTGGTTAGGACTCAAGGCCATCTGTAGTTTGATGCCTGAGTTGCCAGGTGCCATAACTTCTGGGTTGAACACATCTTGTGGAGTGGTCATACCAATCATGGCCATGGTATCTTGTTGAATACGATTCATAGCAACTTCCAGAAACTGTAGGTTACCTGAAGGAGGTGGCATTGGATACACATCTTTTTGTGGATCAAACTTAGAGTCTAAGATAAAGATCGCAGATTCGCCGTCCTGCATCATTTCAAAGTCAACACGATCTGGTTTGACACCAATGCGTGGTGTAGCAGTCAGCAAGCCCAATTGAATTTCAGCACGAGCCGCTGATGTGTTGTATTCTTGCATAGGGATAACTGATTCGCCAATGCTCATGCCATAGAAATTGCCGGGCAAGGGTTTTGGACACATGTTGGCCACAGGAATGAATTCAACTTCTCTTGCGGAGATAATGTAGGAACCACTGTAAATCAATTCTACTAGTTCTAGTTCACCATCACCATCAATGTCATACTTGTTCCATACTGTGACAATACTCACTTGACGGCTGTCTGGGTCAGCACTTGCGGCTGAACTTACAGGAATACCCATAACAGGCACAGAGTCTCTAGCGTGAATGGCCAAGTTGTTGAGCACAGAACCTGCTTGGTAAGCACCGTTCATGTTGTATTCAGCAAACTGTTCAAATGCTTCTAGGTTATCACTGATGCCAGGATATAGTTCTGTGGCTTCTTGAATTGTCATTGGATCATAGTAGCCGCAGAAAGGTTGGTCACGCATCTGTGGCACAGTAGGATCGCAAATCCAATAGTGTTGTGCAATAGGATGGAATCTAATGTTGATGTTGTAGCCAGTTAGTTTGTATTTGGCTTTGTAAATTGTATTTCTAGCAATGCTTTCATTGATGATAGATTCTTCATCTGCTGCCTGCGCTGTTTCAGGCATGACAAATTCTTGATCTTCAGGCAAACCGCGCAAACTTTCAATTTGTTGATTGACCATTGTCTCTGCTTGTTCTGCTTGCATCTGACCCAACAGTTGTGTAGACTCAGCCATAACACGATCCATCTCTACACGACTACGGCGTTTGCTTTGACGAAGCGCAGTTAGTCCTGATTCTGCTGCCTGTAGTTCAAATGCTTTGAGTTGATCATTGGTGCCTTCAATTTCTACATAGCGTGTGATTTGTTCACGGATAGGCTTGATCATCATCATGCCGTTTTTGTGCATACATGCATCCATGACCCAGCGTTCTAGTGTAAAGTGTGGGTCATTCATTTGGTTCACAACTTTGCTGACCATGTTTGATGCTTGTCTAGCCGCTGATTCATCACCAGCACCATCGGCTACAAATTCAAAGTTGATTTCACCACTGGGCAGTAGGCCTTTGGTAATAACTGCGGTAGCATAATCTACCACTGGTTTTACGCTAGGGTGAATATAGTCAATACCATTGACAGGTGCTGTAGAATCTGTAACAGCCAAGCAAAGGTAGTGATAGTCTGTGGCTCTGTTCACAGCATTTTTGGTGCCCAAGTAACGCAGGTAACTGGCCATCTTTACATCCATTTGATTCTTCATACGGACAAAAGTAGCGTTCTGCTTTATGTTTTGATTTATGTCTTGGACTGGAATATGTTTTATATCAAGCATCAAGTTGATCCTTCTAAGTGATTGATTATTTAGTCCGGTAAGATGATCCTAGGACGGTTGAGTTCAGCATTCAAATCGCAGGCTTGACACATGTGATCTTCAGGTTCCAAAGCACTATCTGCAACAGCATTTTCAGGTGCAGAATCTAATCCATAGCAGGCAAAAGGCACATCTGCTGTTTTTAGCATAGTAACCATAGCATCTGTATGGCGAGGGCATAACAATATAGGTGCGGCGCCCTCGCCTACTATGATTAGGTTAGTGGCTAGGCTGGGTTGTGTGTTTTCTTCCATTGTGGTTTATTCATTTCTTCTCGGGGTTTTACATATCTATCTCTTTGGGCTCGCATGCGTTCGGCCGGAGTTCTATTATCCCAAGGTTCAGCAATGCCTTGTAGGCAAGCCAAGATAGCATAGCGGGCACTATCAATACAGTCATCTGGATCTGAAAATCTGCCTTGCTCATCAACATAGTAATTTTGTGCTTCGTTTAGAAACTGTGTGCAGTTGCTATTGACCATTAGGCTACCAACTTCAAGCATTTGACGCATTTGATTGATGCCATAACTTTTGTGGTTGGTAATGCGCCCTTCTGAATCAGGTGGATTCATAATAGGCTTGTGATACACATTGAGTTCATAACTTTCAAACAATTCACGAATTGAGTTGGCGCTCATGGTGTATCGGCCAGGAGTGCTTGCGTCAGGAGGTAGCACAATAGGAGTGCCAAACACTTCAGGGCGAAGTAAGTGATTGATATACTGGCTGGGCACAGCCTCTTCAATGCCCTGCACCACAATTTGTTTGTGTAGATACGCCACTCTTTCATAGGGTTCCCAATACATTAGACTTATAACAGTTTTGTCATTGACCAAACCCAAGTCAAGTGCAATCACACGCAGAATGTTAGGCATGCGGAAGAAGTCAATGTCACCAGTGTTGTAGGTAGGCCAATTAGAAATTTGGAACACAGCACCTTTACCCATAACAGGCTTACCAGCAATACGAGCCTCTCGTTCATGTGGCAAGTAATCACGCTCTAGTTGTCGGCGTGTTTCCATAAGCAAGAATGGCTGTCCCCAGGGATCATACTCAGGCACATCATCCCAACTTACACGAATAAACTCATAGCCTTCTTCTTTGTTCCAGAACTTTGATACTAGACCGTTCAAACCTTTGAGTGGTGTAAATGAGCACAACACTTTACCTTGTGTGGTAGCAGTTCGTGTAACAATTTCTGAGAAGAAGTCGTCGGGCGGCTGCTCGTCAAAAACTGCTAAATCCAAACGAAAACCTTGCATCTGACGCACTTCCTGCGTGTAGTTGGCAAATAGGAGATAACTGTTGGCACCACTGACATGTCGTATTTCTACACCAATACAGTTGGCACCATCATTACGCATGGTATCTACAACAATGCAGTTCTTAGGTATTGCACCTGTGCCAATTTGTTCTATGAGTTTGACATCAGGTGTGCCCAACAATTCATTTTGCAACACTAAGGCAACCTGGCTCCAACCTTCACCAGCAACCATGCAGGTAATAGGTCCTGAAAATCTATAACCCGTCCACCATTCAGGATACTGTCCTGTTAGGTGCATGGCAGTTTCAAAACAAGTGCTTGTGGTTTTGCCTACTCGGTTGGCAGCAAGAATACCACGACGGTCACAGGCACCAGTTTGAAAGAATTCACGCTGATGTTCAAAGGGCCTAAAGTATTTGAGTTGATCATACTGCATGTCATCAGCAATAGTCATAACCAAATCTTGCATTTGGTTCTGCAAATTACTTGGCCAGCGTCGGTATGTTTCTGGTGCTACTTGGTTTTGATCTAAAACATAACGCAAGGCACGAGCCATAAGGACATCAGTGCCTATCATGTTATTGATCCTTTAGCGTATATCGTAGATAATTGGCAAAGTCTTCAATTTCATCAGCATCTAAGGCAAATTCAAAAGTGCTGACGCCTAGTTCATCATGGCCTTTGCGAAATTTGATAAAGCAAAGTCCACCATACCATTTGTGTGTGATATCTAAACTAGAATCTTCGTTGTGTGTTAGGTTATACATTAGCATTCTCCAATGGGTATGCACGATTCAATAGGCTAAGGTAATGCAAAGCCTCGGTAAGTTCTCGAATCTCTTGTGCTGTGGCAGTCCAAGTTTCTGGATCTGTGAGATCAGCAGGCTTGCGAGTCAACACAGCCTGCAGGCGTTCTGCTACCAAGCGCATACAATGTTGAATTTGGCCAGGGAAGCGTTGTGTAAACGCTTCCCTATTGGCCTGATTTACTTTTTGCATGATCTTGGTATCTCTAGCCATGCGTTCTTGTTGTGCCTGATTGACTATGGCTGAGATATGTTCATCCATGATCAGTTTAGGTCCCAAGGATTGTTCTTGACTGTGTCATCAAGACTTACGAACTCACGGTCAATCCATGTGTCCCATTGGTTGCTGTTGTTGACTCTAAAACTCTGCATCATGGCTCGTAGTCGTTTGCCCTGTGGAGTCAGTGTGCCATCTTCGCGCACAGCCACTTGCTCACCTGTGCGTGGGTCAATCATCTTGATCACTTCGGGTCTGCTACGACCATACTTGTCAATCTTTTCGCCCCAAGGTAGTGGTTCAATAGGACCCAATACTTCATAGGAGATTGCACCATTTTTGTATTTGCGGAAGATGCAACTTACTTTCTTGTCTTGGCTACGCATTTCAAAGTTAGGATGCGGCACTACATTGCAGACAAACAAGTTTTGTGTTTGTGTGTGTTCTGGTAGATTCTTGTCTCGAGCAGGAGGCTCTTTGACGGGATCCACTGGCACTAGATCGCCTTTGTCAATGTAGGGGTTATCACTGCCGATGAATTTTGAATCAATTTCTGCACCATTTAGTGCGTCCATGGCCACTTGATATTTGAGTTTGTTGGCACGACCTTTGAGGTTCAACACAATGCCTGTTTCATCAAACACAAAGCGTTCTAGTTCAGTGGCTGTAGGGAAGTCACTCATTAGACCTTCAAGGTCATATTCACCAACACTGAGTCCGGCTGGTGCTTGTGGTCGAGTTTCTTTTGCGGGTTTCTTTTTAGGCGTTTCTGATGCGGCTACTTCAGCAGTAGTGTCAGTGCCTTGTTCCCAGGGATCCTGGGTAGGTGTGGTAGTTTTTTGCATAGCATTTCCTTTTTCATTTCAATACCAGAGCAGATAGTTCTGCTCTGGTTTATTTAGCGACCTGGTGCGTTAGATGGAATAAAACGATTGCCAGGATTGGTTCTTGTGCGTGTGTATCGATTTGCCACGGGTTGATTTACAACTGGTGAGCCTGCTGGTCCAAAAGGCACACCTGGTTGTGCAAAGCCTGTAGGTGATTGCATTCCAGGCTGTTGCATAGGAGGCAGACCTCTGATAACATCGCCAAGTTGTCTAAAACCTGGACTTGGTCCTGATTTACCACCAGGTGTTGTTCCATCAGAATAAGCAAGAGCAGGATCATTTATTGGATCAAATGATCTTGGACCAATACCCCCGGGAGGCATAGGCATTGGCATAGGTGTAGGTGTTGGCAAGCCTGGACCAAACCCAACATCAGGGCCTAGATCAGGTCTTGGTGTGTAGGGTCCAGTGCCAGGGTAACCAGGTTGTCCTGCATAGCGTGGCAAGTTTGTTGCCTCGGGTCTATTGTAAGGATCCTGTGCTGGCATGCCTGGACTAGGTTGCCCAGGCATAGGCGCTGGTCCGCCAATAGGATTAGAAGGGCCGCCGTTGCCTTTGCTCATAGTTTACTTGCCTCGTTTACCAGCGTTGCCTTTAGTGGGGCCACGACCAGCATTGGTTGTGTCATGCAGACTTTCAACGCCTGCTTCACGATGACTACGGTTGTCACGACCGCGTGTTTCAAGTGCATCTGTGACCATCTTGGCTAGGTCAGCACGATTGCTACTCACACGGCTTTTTTCTGCCATGAAGTCTTCGCGCTTGGTGCCAAAGCCGGCATTGCCAGTTCTAGGACCTTGCTTTTGATTGATGCTTTTACCTGTAGATGTTTTATCCATGATCGTTTCCTATTAGTATTGTTTCTTAGGACCGTAGTTCATACCATCAGGATTGGTAGGACTAGATACTGGGCGTGAACCCTTAGAAGTTTTGCCATCACCCATTGAGTAACCTGACACATTGATCTTGTCAGGATTGCCACGATAGTTTTCTTTGGCTTTGGGTTCCCAAGCACGAGTGCCTGAAGGTTGACGCATTTGTGCTGAACCTGTGAACATGTCCTGGCCTGGCTTTACTGCTGGAGTGTGGCACTCAGGCACTGGACGATAACCATCCTTGGTTACAGGCTTGCCTACTGTCATAGGCTTGTGGTCTGTGTTGCCCCGGGTGGGTCCACGACCTTTGTTGACTAAACGACCATCATTAGAATGGCCTGACCACTGATTACCTGCGAAACGATTGGCACCGCGATTTACACCTGTGCCAGCCATGCCGTCAAAGTCCATGTTATGGTCTTGTTGTGTTTTTGCTGGTTTCATCTTATTTTCCCTTAGATTTGGTTTTGCTGGCTTTTTTTGCGGCTGCTGACCTTTTGGTAGCATACGCAATAGCCACGGCCTGTTTTACAGGTTTTCCTGCTCGCACTTCTGCCGATACATTCTTCTTGAATGCTTGTTTGCTGGTGCTTTTCATCAGTGGCATAATTTTATTTATCCTGTTCTTGGCTCACGCCTGTAAGACGAGCCAGTGCTTCTGCAAAGGCTCGTTGTTTTGCTTCCACAGCGTCTTTGCTGTCTGTTACTTCAATGCGGGCCAAACTGTTCATAACTTTGTTTAGTATAAGATTGTGATACTTTAGCATCAACTGTGTGTCATTGTTGTTTCTAGCATCTAAGAAATCTTCTACCAATAATTCTTCGTAATCTCGTCCACCAGACTTGCGATCTAGTGCTTCTAATAAACTTTTGATGGTGATCTGATCACGGCTACCTGGCTTGCGCCCTGCACCTTTTCTAGCACCACCATGCTGTCTAGTTTTCTTTTCATTGCTCATACGGATATTTAGTCCTTTCTTTTCCAATAAATATCTGACCCAATTTGAAAGGATCAGCAATGCAATATGAATGGCATCTTGCTAATGGCAATGATGTGGGTGACATCGTTACTTTAGCAGAAACTTTTTTTCAATGCGAAATAGATACGGTGTTTACACCTGAGCCTAATGTAATGACTCGCAATCTAATATTCGCAGTGACCAATCAATTCTATCTACCCGGCACAGAACTTGTCACAGTCTGCAGAGACACCACTTGTAATGAACTCATAGCCTATAATTGGGCTAAAAGTGGTGACCGCGCAGTCTGGAGCGATGACCCTATGGTCAGTATCCGTATGGTGCATGTCAATTTAGACTTGCCTGCCCGCACTAGAATCCGTATCATCAATGATATGATGGATCAGTGGGAGCAGTTTGCCAACTATACTCGTCATAACATCATCTGTTCTACTACCATGCGTCGTGACCAAGATGCATTTCTAAAACTACATGCTCGTCGTGGTTACGACATTCGTGGAAGTTACGCTTATAAAAGACTCAACACAACAACGACACAAACCCGGCCTGCCGATTCCGTGGACCCAAATTAGAAAGTGGTAAAATCCTTTGGTTCTTGATAGTTGTCCTGACCACTTAGCCCTAGCGTTGACCGTAACATCCATTCAAACTTTGCAATAGCCAACACACGATCCTGTGCATAGTTGGCTATTTCTTTATGTCCTTCTTCTTCACTTACACTCATCAATTCTTCATAACAGCCTTTTAGTTGACCTAGGTCTTCTAATACCTGTTCTAACAATGCATCACTGTCACCTTCCATTGGCAATGATGAAACTTCACTGGCATCAATGATGTCACTCAGGCAACAAGGCATGAATTCATCTAAGGTGCGTAGCAGTTCTGCAATAGTATCAATCTGACCTTGTAGGTCTTCATATACTTTGCCTAATAGTTCGTGATCACTGACAAAATTACGACCAACAGTATTCACATGAGCCACATGGCTACGGAAATAGGCTATAAAATTATCGTTGAATACTTGTAGTAATTGTTCTTGTGTTGTCATAATTGTAGTTATCCACCGTATTGGGCACGGTATGCGGCCAACTCTTGTGGCGTCCAAGGTCTTCCAGTGGCAGGATTCAATTCACTGCCACGCAATGGTCCTGACTGTGGGAAAGGATAGTTTTGTCCTGAGTTGCTGGGTGTCAATGCCATGCTGGCAAGGCCTGCGATGTTGCCCATCCTTGCGGCACCTTGCACTACTTTGTTGGCTGCTATCTGTCTAACAATTTGTGTAGCACGATCAACGACGCTAGGTGCGGCTGGTGGTCTAAATGGTGCAGGACCTGCTGTTACACCCGGTGGCAAAGGACCTTGAGGAGCAACTGGTGCTGTCATGGCTGGACCTGTAGGTGCTACTGGTGCAACTGGTGCTCGGGCAATTGGACGACCTTGTGCATCTAAAATCTGTGGAGCCACTGGCGCTGTTCTTGCTGCCTGTGCGGCTTGTCTTTGTGCAAATCTTTCTTGAACACCTTGTGCGGCCTGTTGGGCGGCACGAGCCTGTTCCATTGTAGCCTGTGCTTGTGCGGCTTGTGCGGCTGCTTGTGCGGCCTGAGCACCTGCTCGTGCTTGCATGCCTTTACGAACTTGATTGGCAGCATAGGCAGCACCTAAACCGCCTGCACCTATTGCTACTTTACCAGCATTTTCTGCCAGGAACACAGGAGCCACAGTCATTACATCATCAATAAAACTGCTTGGCTGACTTTCTGTGGGAACACCTTGTTCTCTAGCACGAGCCATTGTCTCGCTAGGTGCGTTAGGATCTAATTCAGGCCCCTGATCATTTCTACGATCTCTTTCAGACTGAACACCTGGTTGTTGTGGCTGGCGTTGCTTGTCAGCCATGTAGTCACGAATGTCATCGTCACTAAATCCTGCGGCTCTTAGTTTTTCAATTTCTTGTTCGTTCATGTTATCGTCCTAAGGCTGCATCCATGGCTCGTCGTCTAGCATTAGGTGTGCCATAATCCCAACGGTTTGTGCTTGGATTGAATGTAGGTGCTGGATAAACTTCAAACGCACGGAACACACGATCTCTGTAGGCCGCCATTTCTTGTGCGCTTGCGGTTGCAGCCGGCGCTTTACCCATAATTTCAAATCTACCTTTGGCAATAGACTGGTATTGACGCATGAGTTCAGCCTCTCGTTTTTGCCATTCAGTGTTCCATTGTGCAGTAGTTTTGATATCTGATCTGCTGGCCAGGAACGCCTGCTTGCTGGCATTGAGGTCACCTGTAAACTGACTGCGGTGTAGGCCAGCCAAGGCAGCGTAGGCTTCAATACGATCCACATTACCAATGTTGGCTTCTTTGTTGGCACGCTGTTCTGCTTCACTGACTGCACCTGGACCTGAGTTGGCACGCAGAGTCTTAGCGTTGACTACTGTGTTCATATTCACAAACTCTTGTAGTGCGCCTAACTGTCCAGGATCTAATTTGCCAACTAGTTGATTGAGATCGTCAGCCATGCGCTGTTTTTCTTCACTGCTGTAACTGCCTGTGACTGCATTGATCATAATGCGTCTTGCACGATCATACTGTGTGCCTTGACCATTGAGAATGTTGATAATGCTTGGATTATTTCTAATAATATCCATTTGCTGTCTACGCACATTAGCAACTGTGGCGCCATCTGTGGCTGAAACACCAATTTGATCTTTGGTTCCATCTTTGGCCACAAATGCTTCTTGCTCTTTGGCTGTTCGTTCTGATTCTCTTGCTCTTTGTCCAGGATACTGACCACCGGCTGGAGGTAATGCTGTAGGTGCTACTGCGCCGCCTGCTTGTGGTGCGGCTGCAGGTGCCGCCTGTGCTGGTGCTGGTGCGGCTTGTCCTGGAATTGCGCCTGGCACAACTGGAGCCACTGCGCCTGGAGCCTGTGCTGGAGGTGCAACAGGACCTGCTTGTGGTGCGGCTGCTGGTGCGGCCTGTGCTGGTGCTGGAGCAGCCTGTGCAGGAGCAGGTGCTTGACCTGGTCTTGCGGCTTGTGTTGTTGCTTGACCAGTGCCACGAGCACGGCTGATAATTTCTTGTTTGACTGCTGGATCCAATGGACCATTCTTTGCTTCGTCTTCGGCAATGATATCGCCAACTTTTTCCAACGGAGCATACTGTAGTTTGAGATCCAACTGCTGTCTGCGTAGTTGACCTTGTAGTTCCACATCGCCACCAACAGAGATAGGCACAGTTTTGCCTTCTGGCACACCACGACGACCTGCGTTGTCGTAGAACTCCATACCTTGTTTGGTTGGAACCTGTGTCCATTCAGTGCCCTTGCTGTCTCTGACACGAGTCTGACCAGCAACACCTTTGTCTTTGCTTGAACCACTGTAGCCAATGGCCTGTGCGGCAGTTAGCGCGGTGCCATCTTCTGTGGTGCCACCAATGACTCTACCTGCGGCATCTCTTTCAATGCTGGCTCTTTGGCCTTTTGCATTGATGCCAATTTCTGCTGAGTTGCCATAGCCAATCTTTGACAGTTCTTCGTCGGCTGCTTTGTTGGCACCCATCATACGCAAGAACATGCTACGCATCAACACTTTGAATTCGTCTTTGCCACCTGAGGCCATAACACGAGCCATACCTGCTGTGTCTCCTGAGGCCACCATGTTTTGCACAGCCTGTGTTGCTTCGCCTGTGCGCTTTTGTTGTTGTAGTAAATCTGCTACACGATCACCGGCTCGTTTTCTAATAAACTCTGGCACAGTAGAATCTTCACGCAAGGCAAACAATCCAATAGGATCATTTTGCAAGTCTTGATAGCGTTGAATTGCTTCTGCACTAGACGCTCCGGCTGACGGTGCTGGTGCGGCTGCTGTTGTGTCTGCACCTTGATATACTTGATCTGCTTGATCGCCTGCTGAACCTGATGGTGCTACAGGTGCTTGACCTGTGATGTCAACATTGGCCACAGGTCTTGAACCAGTGCCAGGTGTAATAACAGCCGCTGGATTAGGATCCCCATTGGGATTGACAGCGCCTGGTGCAACAGGTGCAACTTCTTCAGAAATGCTACGAGTTCTAGACTGACCAGTGCCAGGTGACACCTGGCTAATAGGAATACCTGCTAGTCGTGATTCAATAATTCTTCGTGTTTTGTCATAGCCACCGTTGACTCGTGCTGCCTTTTCACTGATAGTGCCATCACGCAAATAGTTGGCAAGTCCTCGAGCACCAATAAAGTGTGCGGCTGCTAGAGTATTTGGATTTACTGGCACACCAAATTGTTGTAGTGCGCGACCATTGTTTTGTGTCAGCGTGTTCATGGCCATCTCCATTTGTTCTGGAGTAGCCTGTGTCTTGTCAATGCCTCTTAGTGCAGGATTAGATTGTTGAATTGATTGCCAAGCACGATCAGTGATACCATACTTGCCATAAGCACTAGACTTTCTTGGATCGTGAAAACCAATGTTAGGATTACCACCACTTTCCATTTGTGCAACTCTAGCATTGTAGTCAGAGCCTGCTGGCACTGGTTGCATCTGCGGTGTAACCACTGGTGGAGGAGGTTGAAAACCTCTACGATCACTAACAGGAACAATAGGGCCAGCAACTACTGGCTCGGCTCTTGGTGGCTGAGGCTCTTGTGCTTGACCAGGAATCTCTCTAGTAATGCGCTGTGTTTGACTGCCATCAGCGTAGGTAGTTGTTTCTTGCTTTTCAGCAACAGTATCGCCAGGTGCCTTAGGTTCTACAGCCTGTGGTTCTACAGTCTGTGGTTCTATAGGAAATGTTTCTGCACCACTGGGTTGCAGGCCTGGTTCAAACACTTGCCCAGACTGTGCTAATTGTGCTAGGCGTTGGCGTTCAGCCTCTTCTTGTAAGCGGCGTCGTTCTTCTTCGTCTATTGCAGCCTGATCTGGATAGTAATTTCCATATGCGTCTGTTAGGTATGCCATCGCTTAGTCCTTTGTAATGCCGGCTGGCAATTGACTGTAGTCTACCATGTAGTAACCGTTGTCGCTGGTCTTGACTGCTGATGCATAACGACCGTCTGCCAACAAGTCCTGAGCCATAACACCAGTTCTTGGAGTCTTGTCCCAAACATAGTTGAAACGATAAACTGGTAAGCCTGCTTGTGTTCCAATCTTTTGAATATTTTCTTTGACACGGATGTCTGAGAACAACCAAGCACCTGCGGCGCCCACTGCGGGTCCAAGATCAAAGCCGTATCTACTGCTTTCCTGTGAACTACTTTGTGTGCCACGGAAGTCAGGTGTGTATGAACTTGCTGGTGTTCCAAAGATAACGCTGGCATACTGATTGTATAACTGTTGCGGAACCATGCTGGCTGAAACTGCGTTGCCTGCGGCACCTAATGCTTGACCAATGCCACCTTGTCCAAGTTGTGCAAGTTGATTTGCTGCCTGTGCTCGTTGTGCGGCAATTTGTTGTTGAATGCCTGCGGCTGCTTGCATCTGCGCTGCCTGTGTTTGACCAGCCAATTGACGATCTGCCAGGGCTTGTCTTGCTGAACCTAACTGTCCAGCGCCACCAAAGTTGGCCTGTTGATTGGCCACATTCTGCGTGTATTGACTCTGTGCAGGAGCCAACGCTGCCATAACCTGGTTGCGTTCATAGTTGGGATCAAATAGATTTTGTAATCCTGAAATACCTGTGCGTAGTGCAGATTCGCCAGTGCCACCCAAGGCTTCTTGTGCCTGCATGGCCACTCGTGCCTGATTCTGTGCGGCATTTGCTACACCTTTTGCATTCCTATTATAAAGATCTGTTGCACCAGCAACTGCTTCTCTATAGGTAGGCTGGATTGTATTTTTGAAGAAATCAGTTTGCGCCGCAATGAATGCTCGTTGTTCTGGCGTAATTTCTACTGTGGTTGAACCACCGCCTCCACCTTTACTCATGTTAGTTGTTCCTTATCAGTTCGAATATTTAGTGCCATTTAGAATCCACCTCTGTTGTTCGACAGCAGGTTAGCAAAGTAATTGTCAATGACTGCGGGACTCATACCTGCGGCATTTTTACCACCAATGGGTTGGGCTACTGGCATAGGTGCTGGACGCATTGCTGGGTTTGGCGCCACTCTTGGCTGTGTCATAAACGACGGACCAAACTGTTGAGCATATGGGCTAGAACCAATCAGTGCTGCCATTTCTTCTGGACTTAGGCTACCTGTGGGCATGGTTTGTCTACCCCAACCTTGTGTGCCTGCCAAAGGATTGTTCAATTGTGTTTGTGCATTGAATGTAGAGCCACTTTGGAATGGTGCGCTACCCCAATAGTATCGGGCCTGAGCATCATTGGTAGTTTGATACTGTGGTAGAGCCTGCATAAATCCTGGATTTAGAGCATCAGGGATTTGCAGTTTAGACAGTGGGTTTACAGGCGTAGTTCCGCCTCCTCCGCCTCCTCCGCCTCCGCCATC
>Ga0181355_1000546_pt1 | contig 16163 bp, 17 predicted proteins | sample Fa13VDMM15DN_FD_130099 | JGI IMG/M metagenome (GOLD analysis project Ga0181355, IMG submission 130099) | Freshwater viral communities from Lake Michigan, USA - Fa13.VD.MM15.D.N | ecosystem: Environmental > Aquatic > Freshwater > Lake | place: USA: Michigan | collected 2013-09-23 | reverse complement strand
TGGAAGCTACGCTTCCATTGGGGGGGACGTACTTTCGTATGAGCTGTTGTCGTAATGCAGGGGCAACAAGAGTGTCCCATAGAACCTTTTCCATCTAGAAATAAAGTGTCATTTTAGTTCTAGATGTCAAACGTCGAAGATATATCACGTCTTTTGCGTGAGAACATCCTCCCGCGCCTCGATGCCCAAGAGGCGGAACTGTACGAGCTGCGATGCGTCACGTGGCCGGTGTGTCAGGCGCTCTGGGATCGTAAGATGCCGTTCATGAACATAAGCATGAAGAAGCGGTTCTTCAAGTTTTTACACGTGGATGAGCTCCGACGTCTGCTCAAATCCAAGGCGCTCTTTTCAAACATCAACGAAATTTCACTCGATCAGGAGTTTCAGATGTTGAATGAAATAAAGGTTACAAGTGCTTAAAAGGAAATGTCCAACGACACGTCGTTGTCCAAGATCATTTCGTACAGTTTATGGGGGAACGTGGCGATGTTTTTATATGGAGCGCTCGCCAATGCATTTCAGTGTAAGGAGCATTTTCCAGATTGGACCATGCGAGTCTATCACGATGACAGTATTCCACTAGAAGTTCTCAAATGCCTACGTGAATTGGGTGTCGATTTGGTTCGCGTCGAACCCGACGGAACGTACGGAACGTTCTGGCGGTTTCGTCCATTGTTCGAATCAGGTCATGAACGCGTGCTGATTCGAGACGTCGATTCACGCATCACGTGGCGTGACGTGCGATGTGTGAATGAATGGATCGATTCTGGAAAGAAATTTATGGTCATTCGTGATCACGATGAGCATTACAAGACTGAAATCATGGCGGGTATGTTTGGAGTTTCCGGAGGGACACTTCCCGAATCAAACATGAACAAGTATGCCAAACTTCATGAGTACACATCAGATCAAAGTTTTCTGAAACGGGAATTGTGGAATACCATGAAGCTCGACCTTCACGAATGTGGGTTCCGTGAAACCAAGTGGATGAAGGAGTCGTGGAGCAAAGATGGGTTCATGGGACTCGGGTTTGACGAGAATGAAAAACCACGTACGAATCATGGGGTTATGTTCAGTGTATGGACGTGACGGTCATGACTGCCATGATAATAATTGTATCCATCCATCGTACCGTGACCAATTCCAAACTTTTTCAAAATTACGCTATGGAGGACGTGATCGCCCCATCGATACTTGATACACCCTCGCGATTCACGAACACGTTCGATCCAAGCTTGCACATCTTCACGATTCCATACATCCATACGTGTCACGAACACGTTCGTGTATGGCATCGTCTGGTCGTAAAACCCAGCATCTTCACCGAGCCACATAGGGAGGGTCATGTTAGTCATTTCGTGCGTCTCGACATCAAACATCGGTGTCCTGTACGGTACTTCAGGTGACACACACTCGAAAACATATGCCCACTTTTCACTCTCTAGAATGCAATCCTCGTCAACACGAAGAACGACCGCATAGTCCTTCAGGTGGTCCCACACGTCACATGTATGAAACTCGCACATGACGTGATACCCTGGGTAGCATCGTCCATCGCGGAAGGTGTTTATCGTTTCGTCTGGTAGCTGTACATCACCCGGAAACTGAAAAGGAACCTGGATCCATTTGAATTTCAGGGTTGGTGTTTCAGCCTCAATGATTCGCTGATGATCGGGGTGAATGTTCCCCTCGTGAAACATCACGAGGTCAGATGACCCACCGATGAATTTTTCAATTGACTTGTTTCGAGCGGCGAGCCGGGAATACATGAATGGGTGAGGGTACCCACGTGTCAGACAGAAAATAGCCGTCTTCATATTCTAGATATGGTAGTTATTTTTTATAATGATATAACGTGCTCCTCCGTAAACCGCCGCCATATAGCCAAACGTCGAAATACCTGGAAGCTCTGGAAAATTTCCACCCGTCACGAGAACCTGTGGACATTTACTGAGCAAGAAAAAATCCAAGAATATACCGACACGGTCATCCGGGTTGCACTCCACGTCGCCGTGAACGACTGCGATGCGTGTATCGAGCGTTCGGCACGTCTCTGGAAAATACTGCTTGGTCATTGGTGAATCGCTGGCGAGGAAAACAGGACACTGGACATTCTCCACCATGCGAACCATCTGCTCGACCGCCTCCTGCGACGCAAACGTATCCTCGTCGCGAGAAACAACCTTTCGGCTGTCGGGGGCGGATGCACCGCGTCGAACGTGAACGCCGAGTTTCACACCCTGGACGAGATGTGAATGACGTTTCAAAAGTTCCTCGAGTTCTGGCGAAGGCTGAATGAGCTTACGAATCAGAGGATGGACGTGTTCCATGAAACCTTCGTTGAAGAATATACGACCCTCGTATACGGGCAAGTCCGTTCGGTCGGTGATTGGAAAGTTGAATGTGAGCCATCGACCCATCTCATAATCCTTGATGGACTCGTGGACCACGCCACCCGGGCAGTTGTAAAAAAAGTCGCTCAGCATGATGAACAAGTTTGCGAGTCCATGACCCTTCGGTGGTATGAAGACGTGGGTCATTTAATTCTGTACGCCTCTGCACGCTTTAATATATAGTCCCAATTCGTAATGTTCAGCTTGCGATCAAAGTGCGTGTAAAACTCGAGCTCAATGAGCTGCTTGAGACGCTGAAAAGCTGGGTGTTCCGGGTCAGACGGTCCATCTGGATACTCATGTGCCGTCCCGAGCAAAGAAACCACTTTCATTGCGCAGGTCTTCATATTTAATGCCTGTAGGCTTAAACTTCTGAACAAACTCGACCCATGGTATGAGCGTCTGATCAACTACGAGTGTCGATTGTTTGGGCTCGAGAAGTGACGTCTGCTGTGCCACGGGAATACACACGAGTGGATGACCTACGTGGTGCAAAAGTCCATGAACGACAATGTCACTCGACTGACGTGTATCGACGTTATCAAGCATGAGCTGTGCAAACTCTCGTGTAAAGCAAAACACCTCGGCGCCACCGTTGTTTCCTATGTATTGTGGTCGAGCATCTGGAAGTATGTGGAAATTCACACCGACGCTCATGTTGACGTACTTGAGTTCATCTGGAACCGGTACATTCCAGTTTTTGATGAAGACAATGTCGTCATCACCCTTCCAGAACCACTTGTCAGGACCCTTGTCATGCACGACCTTACGAAACATCTCCATACCCTTGACAAGTCCTGAAATGTGTGCGAGACTCGTCGTACCACCAAGACGCTCGTGAAGCCATTTTACATATGAGTTATCTGCCGCATAATCGGTAATCCATTCAACGTTGTCGAACCCACGCTTCTTGAGATGTTCCTCGAGCACCGGTCGACGGTGTCCGCATGACACCGGACAATGACACACGTAAAGCTTTGGCATGAATACTAAACATGCGCATCTGTATTTTAGGTGCAGGTGGATTTGTGGGACGAAATTTAGCACGTTCATTTCCAGAAAGTGTAGCCTTGACACGTAAAGAACTCGACCTTCTTGATTCTGCAGCAGTGACTAAATATTTTTCAACTCGTGATTATGATGTCATTATTCATTGTGCAGTAATCGGTGGCAGTCGCCTTCGAGAGGATGACTATTCGGTGCTTGACAAGAACCTTCGTATGTTTTTCAACGTGATGAATGCAACTCGGTGTAAAGTGTATTACTTTTCAAGTGGGGCAGCATTGAGAAATTTTCCAAACCCACCGGGTGACCCTTATGGGTTTTCAAAGTATATCATCGAACAGTACAAGTGTCCGCGACTTCAGATTCTGCGCATCTGGGGATGCTTTGGACCCGGCGAACCACCGACGCGCTTCCTCGCAACAGGTAAACGAGATGGACATGTCACCATAACAGTGGATCAGGAGTTTGATTTTTTCCACGTCCATGATGTCGCACGCGTGATGGAACATCTTATAGGCAGACCAAATGTTGGATATCCGTTGAATATGGTGTACCCTGGTAAGAAATATCTCCTTTCAGAGATTGCTGAAATGGCTGGGTTTTCAGTGACTGTGTATGGAAAAAAGAATGAAGGCTACAACGGAGAATATAACCTTCATATGCTGACTTTGCCTAGTTTAAAAGTAAGAATCGACGAATACTTAGCAAATGAAAGTATCTGAATACGTGGCAAGTTATCTCGTTGAACACGGCGTCACACAATGTTTTTCAGTCACGGGTGGTTTTGCTATGCATCTCAATGATTCATTCGGCGAAAAGTTGAAGGTCGTGTATCAGCACGGTGAAAGTCCGTGCGGGTATAGTGCAGTAGGTTATTCGAAGATGAAACAGCAGCCAAGTGTTGTGTGTGTCACCGCGGGGTGTGGCGCAACAAATGCAGTGACACCGTGTCTGATTGCATACCAGGATAGCGTTCCTGTGTTTTTTATCAGCGGCGCTGTTCCTCATAAAGAGAATGTGAGGTTCTTGGAGCATTCGACGCGTACGTATTCTGGTTCAGATTGTGATATTATCGACATGGTGAAGAATATCACAAAATTTTCACACGAACTTTGGGATCCTAAACTTATTCGTTCTGTTCTTGATGAATGTATGTGGAATCTGACGAATGGACGACACGGTCCAGTGTGGCTTTCTATTCCATTGGATATTCAGGCTTTGCAAGTTCCTGATACGTTATCGGAATGGTCTCGTCCGGTGGTTTCACTGAATTCTCAATCAAACTTTCCAATGGATGCATGGAATTCAGCACGTCGCCCAGTTTTACTCGTCGGGAACGGTATTCGTACGTCTGGAGCCGTTCATCAACTCGAAAAGTTTGTAGAAAAACATCGCATTCCAGTTGTTTCTTCCTATTTTGGTACTGAATTGGTACCTGATTTTAACATCGGGCGAGTTGGTATTCTCGGTGACCGCCCGGGAAATTTTACACTTCAAAATGCGGATTTTGTACTCAGTCTCGGATGCCGTACGAGTAAGTCTGTCATCGGGTATCGACCCGAGTGGTTTTGTCGAGAGGCGACTTTCGTGTCCATCAACATCGAAGAGTCTCACGGAACCACGGTACAGATGGATCTCGTGGATTTTTTCAAGATTGATTTACCAGCTAAGGACACTACGTCGTGGTTCGACAAAACACTTGAATGGAAGTCAAAATGGGGACGGGAACTCCCGAATCCAGGGTCGAACACATGTCCGTACAATTTCATGAAGACGTTTTTTGATAAGAAACCTTCGTGTGAAACCATAGTCGTATCATCCGGTTCGATATTTTGTGTTGCATGGCACCAGTGTATAGTGAAACCAGGTGACCGGTACATTCTCAGCAGTCACGGAGACATGGGATTTGAAGTTCCAGCTGCCATAGGGTGTGCCATTGAAAGCGGACGGACTACATGGGCTATTGTTGGTGATGGTTCCTTTCAATACAACGTACAGGAACTTCAGACGATTAAGACACTCGGCGTACCAGTGAAGATTTTGTACTTCAATAATGGGGGGTATGGTGCTATCCAAATTACACAAGATTCGTATTTTAAACGTCGGTTTGGTGTCGAGGTTCAGTGTCCGGATGTTAAGAAAGTATGCCAATCGTGGGATATTCAGTACTTTACAGATGTGTGTGATGCCATTGAATACGATGGACCGTGTCTCGTTGAAGTGAAGTGTATGGTTCAGCAGAGACACCCACGTCTTCAGAATCTTATGAATCCAAACGGAACGTTTGAAAATAAACCATTAGAGGATATGTACCCTTTCCTGGACAGAGCCGAGTTCCGCGTGAATATGTTTGTTAAAGAAATCTGACGAATAGTATATAATGTTAACAACCGTGAGACCGACTGCGACGTTACACAACACGACCAGGAACCTGAAACATAAATATAACTGCGTAGGAATCAAAACATCTTTCGAAGACGAGGGTGCAAATGCAACTGACATCATCAAGCTTCGTAAACTCACTTCAGAAAATGGACTAAAATTGGCAATTAAGGTTGGTGGATGTGAAGCCAAGACTGATATTAAAAATGCGATGGATCTGTGTTGTGATTCAATCGTAGGTCCTATGATTGAATCGAGTTATGCCCTCGAAAAATACATTCAGGCGACTCGGCATCTTATTGATGTCTCCCGTGGTGTTAATCTCGAGACTATCAATTCACTCAACAACATAGACTCGTTATTGAGCATCGCTGGTTCACTAGACTATTTTGTGATTGGGAGGGTCGATTTGATTGGGTCAATGGGAAAATCACGTTCGGAGATAGAATCTAGCGATACGCAGGGTATAATTAAGAATGCTCTGGTTAAGATAAAATCAACGAATAAACCGACGTATATGGGAGGTGCCCTGAGTCAGTCTTCGCTTGATTTCGTTTCACGTATGTATTACGAAGGACTGTTAGATTATGTAGAGACTCGTTTTGTAATTATGAAGCTGAGTCCTAGTCTTTTTACTGTATGGGATGAAGCTATCCGAACTGCTCACGAATTTGAACTTAAATGGACTCAGCAACAGGCGAATCATGCTTCGGCTCTAGCAGTTTCATTAAACTCACGTGTGTCTCTCATTCAGAGTCGAGTTCTTAAATCATTCGTCATTGATGACCATCGTGTGTGTTATAACCTCGATGACATGGTGAAGGATACCATTGAGATTAAAGCCTTGCCAAGAAATTACACGGTTCAATTTAAAAATGACCCTATCGATATAGCTGAAGGTGATTTTGTTATCATTGATTCGAAGCTGAAACATCACATTGGAAATTATCCTTTTTTTTACGAAATCGATGCTCAAGAGAAAAACAAGACTATAGAGACGGTGATGAATATAGTGAATACTATATCGACAAACCCGACTCGATTTGTTGTTATAGGAGGAGGATTGACACAAGACATTGCTGCATTTGTGTCTACGATTTTTAATAGAGGGGTTGATTGGGTATATTACCCCACGACACTTCTCGCTATGGCTGACAGCTGTATAGGCGGAAAAAGTAGTCTGAATTCAGGGAACGTCAAGAACAGGATAGGGACGTTTAGTTGTCCGAGCACGGTCTACATTAACACGATGTTTCTAGACACCCTCTCAGAAAGTGATATACGATCGGGGCACGGTGAAATCACCAAACTCTGTACAATCGGGGGTGTCTTGGACATGTATGAAACTCTTGATGCTGCTCAACTCATCAAGTTGTCACTGATTATCAAACGGTCTGTGATTGAGATTGATCAGTTTGACAAGGGTATTCGCCGAGCTCTCAATTATGGTCACACTATAGGACATGCACTCGAGATTCTTACAGGATATGAAATGCCACACGGTATCGCGGTGATTCACGGTATGATTGCAGTAAACAAGTTGTTTGGGTATTCCGATGCCACGTTTGATCGAATCTGTAAGAAAATACTCGACGACAAGAAATACACATACGACACATCTGCGCTCAAGTTTTTGCTACTGAGTGACAAAAAGACGTCCAATGATTCAGTGACGTTCATAGTACCGCGTGTTAATAAGTTTGAAATGGAAAAATGCAAGGTGACCGATGAACTTTGTGAAACCATAAAAAGATACCTCGCAGAGTAAACAATGAACATTCTCCTGTTTGGCGCAACAGGGAGTATAGGTGCCACAATTCGTGATAGTTTACATGAAAAAGGAACGATATTTTGTGGAACACGTGAATATGTTTCACAAGATATCCCTGCATTGGACGTTGTCATTTGGTCGCAAGGTGCAAATACAAATGACACCATCGGTCAACTTGACGAACATCGGTTTGATCAAGTCATGGATGCCAATCTGTATTTCGTAATACGTTCCCTCGATTACCTACTAAAAACTAACAAAATTAAAGACGGTGCGAGGCTCTGTATCATAAGTTCTGTGTGGCAAGACTCGATAGCACGCCCAAATAAATTTTCGTACACTGTTTCCAAGGCGGCACTCGGTGGTCTTGTACGGAGTGCCGCAGTCGATTTGAAACCACGTAACATTCTCGTGAACGCGATACTCCCTGGTCCTATTGATAACGAAATGACACGAAGCAACCTGACACTTGAACAGATTCAAAAGCTACCAGGATTTACAGATGCTCGTGATATATGTCATATGATTGATTACATGTGCTTCAAGAACACATCGATGACTGGTCAGAGCATAGTTATCGACCAGGGGTTTTCACTTATGAAAATATAAGCATAAAACTATGAGATTTCAAAAATACCTAGATTTTTAGGCGCACTGGAACGAACAAAATGACACACCTTTCGTTTTACACGCGACAAATCAAGCTGACATGCAAGACAAAAATAACTACTTTCGACCATGTGAAGTTCTTCCGCGCCTTTGATAACTTCTATTCTATGAAAAATAGTAGGCTGTGAAACAACAAGCTGAGCTTGTTCATAAAATGGGTTTTCTACGTCATAGTGATTCTTATTCGGATCAACAATAAGTATATCATTACGAATACGCGACCAAATGTCACATTTTCCACCTGTCCATTCTTCGTGTATGAAGATGTATCTCTCTGGGAGCATAGGTCTTATATTAACAGGATCGTCAATTTTGAAATGATGCGTTCTTATACTACGATCAATTTGAAAATCGTCGTAGAAACAATCTGGGTACATGTTCACGTCTGATTCAGCTTTATGTGTGACATATGCACCGCATGTATATATTGCGCAGCCCTTGGCTTCTGGATACTGAAACCAAGTACGACCACCGTGTTCTACGACAACGAGTTTTATTTTTGACTCTGGGAACATGATCAGTGCGTGTTCGACGTATTTATCGAGACACACAACACACACCTCGTCATGCAGAGTCGCCAGATATCGTATGGCACCTTGAAGAAAAATCATATCACCAAGCGCCAAATGCCCTAGAACAAATGCCGCTACCATTACATAGAGTTAAAATGATATCTTTAACCATGAAGAAGGTCATTCTAGGTTCTTCCTCTGAAAATAGACGAAAATTACTTCCATTCGCTTGTTTTGAATCTCCAAACATTGATGAAAAGGCGATACGCTGTGACGATCCGTATACTTTACCACTCGAAATTGCAAAGGCAAAGGCAAAGGCATTGTTCAGAGAGGAAGATGCTATTCTCATCACATCTGATCAAATTGTTCTTTTCAACGGGTCTGTCCGTGAAAAACCAGACGGTATTCAGCAAGCCCGTGAATTTATAGAGTCTTACAGTCATCAAACTGCAACTATCATTAATGCTATCGTTGTTACTGACATGAAAACTGGTCACCAGGTGCACAATGTTGACACTGCTCAAGTAACATTCGGAAAAGTTTCGGCTGACATGGTCACTGACAAAACATTCACAAGCGCTGGGGGTATCACCGAACACCTTGGATACACGGTTGTCGGAGATACAGAGACTGTTCTGGGACTCAGTACGCGCGTATTAAAAGAATTACTTTTAAAAATGAATAGTAATGAACAGCATATTTGACTATGATACATACATTTTTGATTTTGATGGCGTCATCGTAGACAGTGAAAAGTATCATTGGTTGAGTTATCAAAAAGCCATAGAATCCGAGATGAGCTACGAAGAATACTGTAAAGTTAATCACGGTATTACGGGACCTTACTTTCGAGATTCTTTACCACGTGAGTCTGTCGACAAAAAGGATGTGTATTATCGAGAGTACATCAATGAAATTCCACTCATCCCCGGTGTAGAGGAATTTTATAAGAATCTTCTACATCATGGAAAGGATGTCATCATTGTGACAAATTCTACACAGGATATTTTCAACCTATTTGCAGAACGTTTTTCATTTTTGAAAACAATTTCAGTCATTTCAGGTTTAAATAAACCGAGCACGCACGGGTTTCCCGTCTATAAAAACGCAATAGCTTTTGAGGATAGTTACAGGGGGTATCATGCAGCGTCTCAAATGTCAGCCTCCATAGTTTTTGTCAACTCACGCGACTATGTATACTTTGACACGATACGTCCATTAAATCACGTGGAGAACTTCGTGAACATGTCACACTTTACAGTCAAATATAATACCGATACCCTTCCATTTTACATGTCTTCAAAGACGCACCATAAAGATAAGTGGCTAAAACTCAAGGAACAAGGGTTCAACATCACGTCAAACTGGATTACAAACTCGACACACAAAGATGATATGACGATTCAAGAAAAGGAACAACTGTGTCAAGAATTCCTAAATGACATTAAAAAAAGTGATTTTGGTATTTTCTATTCGGAACATGACGACACTGATTTGTTCGGAGCTCTTATCGAATTTGGTATGTTAACTTCGTTCAACAAACCCATTTATATCATGGGGCATCACAAGTTTGAAAACGAGGTGTTTTATCACATGAGTCCGCTCGTAAATTATGATTACGTCAACGAATACAACGTCGCAAAGAATATTATGCAGATTTATACAAAAAAATCAAGTACTCCTCTCGTTTCATCCCCTGTGGAAAGTGTTAAACCACTCGACTATGTTGCAATTGTTGCAAGCGGTGAAGGTTCGCGACTCTTACCTCTCACGAAGCACATCCCTAAACTTCTCGTCGCATACAACAATAAGAGTATATTGCAGAGCACAGTTGAGTATTGGAAGACATACACCCGCAAATTCATAATAGTTATTCAGTCCAAGTATAATACACTCGTCAATTTTTATATGAATATGTGTGGGGTTGAATATGAGATTATCAATGTCAACGTCAGCAAGGGTCAGGAAAATAGCTACACGATCCACAGTGCGTTCAAGTCTGGAAAGTTTGACGGGAAGAGGGTGCTCATGACATGGTGCGACATTTATCCCAGTAGTCTACTCAATCCGTCGGTTTTTTCAGACAAGAACATCATATTCACCTATAAAAATTATGGACGGTATGACGCTGTAAATAACATCTTGGTGAAAAAGGCATTTGGAAATGTCATAGGTATTTACTATTTCCCACAGTTCAAGAATATCGAAAAATTCATTGATACGATGGATATATGTGACTGTTATACTGATAACTTCGATACGTTTGAAACTCATGAGTTTGAACAACTTATCGATATAGGTGATATGAATAAACTCGACTCGCTTGTCTATGGAAGTTCCAGATGTGTGACACGCTATTTCAACTCACTTGTTGAGGCTGAACCTGGTAAACTCCTCAAAAGTTCTACTTGCCCATATGGTGACAAAATTATCAATGATGAAATGCGATTTTATAAGTTTCATTCAACGTGTCAGAACATACCACGAATCTACAAATACTTGAATAATTCGTTTGAAATGGAAAAAATAACCGGTAATACTGTTCACGATGTCATGAAAACAATGTCATATAATAATCAGTGCAATCTCATTCGTCAGGTGATTAAAACTGTAGAAAAGTTGCATGAAACGAAAGTTGCATCGGACAAGAATCAGAGATTTACTGACACTGATATTGAGTTTCGTACCAAGGTGAACGACAGAATTGAAAATGTTAAACCCTTACTTGACCAGTTTGGGTTTATTCGTTCAGTTAACGGTATAGATATTGTACACACCGTTGATATTATAAAGGCTAATTTGTACAAGAAAATTCAGAGTTGCTTATCAGATGAATACTGTACAATTCACGGTGATCCTCATTTTTCAAATATGATCAAGGGGGACAAGGTGTATTTTATTGACCCCAGAGGGTACTTTGGAAAAACGAAGCTGTTTGGTCCTGCAGAATACGACATCGGAAAACTAGTATATTCCCTGAGCGGGTTTGATTATTTTAACAATGACGAGAAGTTTGCATTTTATATTGATGGAACAAATATCAGCATTCAAATGAACAACAACATGGATGCGTTTATCCATCTATTTCATAATTACGACAAAGACCTTCTTGTCGCCATGACCATTCTTCATTGGTTTGGACTAGCTGACTATTGTAAAACAAATATTCACAAGTGCATTTCAGCATATTATTATGCAATTTACATGTATCACTTAAAAGTAGACATCAATTAGTATTTAATGAAGGTTCTTTTAACCGGTGGGGCTGGATTTGTCGGGTCAAATATTGCTAAAATGCTCGAAGGAAATGACATTACTATCATCGACAATCTTAAAACAGGATACTTAAAGAATGTTCCGTCACATTGTAAATTTGTTCACATGGATTGCACAAAGGCATTAGAATTGTGTGACGATTATGATGTTATAATACACGTTGCAGGACAAGCAAGCAAAGAAGGAAGTTTTGAAGATGTCTTTTATGACTTGAACGCAAACGCAATATCTACACTCAGCCTTCTCGAGCTCTCCAGGAAGGTGAACTGCAAACGCTTTATTTTTATCAGCACTGTATGCGTTTATGGCGGGACGCACAACCCTGGTCAATATACAGAAGATAGTGAAATGGTTTTCGATTCGTTCTACTCTATTCACAAACATACAAGCGAACAATACCTCAAGTTGTACAAAAAGCACTATGGAATTGATTATACAATCTTCAGACTTTTTACATGTTATGGTCCGGCTCAAGATCTTACAAACCCTAAAAAGGGAATGGTGAGTATATTTTTGAACCAGTTTCTCAATTCGAATGAATATGTAACGGTCAAGGGTTCACTTGATCGGTACAGAGACTTTGTATATGTAGGTGACGTTGCGCGTATAGTCAAAAATTCTATATACGACGTGTCATTTTTTAATGAAATTGTAAATGTGGGGACGGGTGTAAAAACGACAGTGGGTACTCTTCTTGAAACAATGAACAACGTTGGAAACTTTCAGAAAAAATTCATAGTTGAAAATGAAGTCATCGGTGATATGTTTGGGTGTTATGCAGATAACACAAAACTCAAAGACTTTCCGTTCACGACACTCGAGTCAGGTTTACGACTGATGATTGACAGCGAACTGAATAAGTAAATCGCATACATAGTCAACATCATCGAGGCTCATTCCGTGGTGTGCTCCGAGTAGGAAACCTTCACGCATCACACGATCCGCACCCTCAAACTCCTTCAGGTACGTCCGCCACGCCGGATGACGTGTGATGTTCCCTGCGAAACACACGCGCGTCTGAACGCCGTGAGCCTCGAGAAACTTGAGACACGCGAGACGGTCTGGGCACATCAGGGGAATAGCAAGCCAGTTGGGCTTACGAGAGTCGTCCGGAAGCAGGTAGTACTTGGTATCCTTCAGGTTTTCCAGATACCTATCGATGTTTGCACGACGCTTTGCAAGCAGACTGTCCAACTTTGCCAATTGTGCCAGTCCAAAGGCGGCGTTCATCTCACACGCCTTCAGATGGTACCCCGCGACGCCATACAGAAACTTCCAGTCGTATGGAATGCCGTCGACAGAGTGATTGAACCGCTCGGACGGATCCTCGATGTTGTCTCCGATGCGACCCCAATCACGGAACATGATTGCACGCTTCACATGAGCGTCGTCGTTGAACATCACCATGCCACCCACGCCACCTGCTGTGATGACGTGGCTGGCGTAGAAACTCGTCGTCGAAATGTCAGTCGTGTACGCGGGCACCTGGGTCGGAATCGTGTCGGCTGAATCCTCGATGAGAATCAAAGACGGGAACGCCTCGCGGATCGCCTTCCAATCAGGAACGTTACCGATAAGGTTTGGAATCAGGAGCACACGAGTCTTGTCAGTGACGACGGCGCGAATCTGGTCAACACTCGGAACGTACTTGCCAATCTCAGAATCACAAAACACGGGCGTGAGTCCGCACTGGGTGATAGGTGCCACGGTGGTTGCAAACCCACACGCTGGAGTCACCACCTCGTCACCTGGCTTGAGATCCAGGGCAGACAGAGCCAATAGAATGGCGCTCGACCCCGAGTTGACAAAGAGACCATGCTTCTTCCCGAAACGCTCTGAGACCTTTTGCTCAAACTCAGCACTACGGGGACCAAAACCAGCAAGCCACCCTGCACGAAGACAATCGTTCACAGCCTGGATCTCTTCTTCGCCGTACGCCTCAAACTGATTCGGTGCATACCACACTTTCTTTTGCGTCGCCATGCCTAAAGTTTATTAGTGTCAGTCTTTTAATATGAGAGTTTTCGTCACAGGAGGACTCGGATTCATAGGATCAAACTTTATAGACCACGTACTTGAGAATCATTCAGAAATCACAGCCATTCTGAACATCGATCGATGTGATTACTGTGCGCGGGTACATAACGTATCACGCTGCAGTGACCCTCGGTACACCTACGTTCAAGCTGACATTACAAACATGGCAAAGATGAAACGTCTGTTTCGTGATTTTAAACCCGACGCCGTCGTCCACTTTGCAGCACAGTCCCACGTCGACACGTCGTTCGAGAATGCTGAACAGTACATCAAGGACAATATCATTGGTACATATACCATTCTCGAATGTGTGAAGGAGTCCATGTGTCGTCTCGTGCACATTAGCACGGATGAGGTGTACGGTGAAGTGGATCTCGACGAAACAAGTAATTCTGAAACGTCAGTCCTGAACCCAACAAATCCATACTCAGCGACCAAGGCGGGTGCTGAACTGCTCGTCAAGGCGTATGGACATTCATTTGGCATTCCGTACGTCATCACGCGCGGCAACAACGTGTTTGGTCCGAAACAATACCCCGAAAAGGTGATTCCGGCGTTCATAGACGCCATGATGAAAGGGGACCCGTGTAAAGTTCACGGTGAGGGACGTTCACGCAGGAATTTCATATATGTTGATGATGTGTCCCGTGCAGTTATGACTGTTCTTCACAAAGGGGTTTCGGGAACGGTGTACAACATAGGAACGCATAACGAGTATTCGGTCCTTGAAGTGTTTGACATTCTTCGGGAACTCGTCAACTCAGAGGCGACAAAAGTTCACGTGGGTGACCGACCGCATAACGATAAGCGTTATGCGGTCGATTCAGAAGCACTCAAGCAACTCGGGTGGTCTGAACAGGTTCCTTTTGATATCGCGATCCGGAAAACAGTCGACTGGTATAAAGCAAATACGTCTTGGTACACGTAGAAATGAAAGTTCTGGTGACTGGCGGGACAGGACTCGTCGGATCCGCCATCAAAGAAATCCGCCCAGATTGGATTTACGTCGGTTCGACTGAGTTTGGTTCGCTTTCCAGAGAAGACAACGTGCGTCAGATGTTTGATTCGGTGGGACCGGTCGACGCCGTCATTCACCTCGCTGCAAATGTCGGTGGCTTGTTCAAGAATATGAACAAGCGACTCGAGATGTACGAGGATAACATTCTCATGAACACGCATGTTCTGTCTCATGCAGTAAAAAACAAGGTTCCACGTGTCCTGTCGATGTTGTCGACGTGTGTTTTTCCAGATGGTCTCAAGGAACTCCGTCCGTCTGATTTACACACAGGTCCGCCGCACCCGTCCAACGAAGGGTACGCGTACGCGAAGCGTGTATGCGAAGTTCACTCGCGTATCATCCGTGAAACGACTGATACCTGGACGACGTGCATCATTCCGACCAACATCTATGGACCGAATGACAACTTTTCAATCGAAGACGGTCACGTCGTACCGGCTCTGATTCACAAGGCGTGGTTGGCGAAAAAGAAGAACGAACCACTCAAACTCTTTGGAACTGGAAAGGCGAAGCGTCAGTTTATTCACTCGAGTGACATTGCACGCATCATCGTATGGGCTTTGGAACTCACTGAAAATCCACCACCTGAGATTGTATGTGCTCATGGAAACGAGGTGAGCATAGGTGAGATTGCTCAGTTGATTGCAGACGCCACCGGGTGTCCAGGTATTGAATACATCGGAGGTCCGGATGGACAGATGAACAAAAAAGCCATCCCGGGTCCAGGGGAGTTTCCGGTACCCAGTGTGTCACTCGAAGACGGTATTCGTGAGACTGTCAAGTGGTTCGATCGCGTCAAAATGCCTTAAAGTCTTTTCGAGCTGTACTACTAGAAGAGCCCCAGTAGCTTAGTGGTAAAGCGTTTGTTTTGTAAGCAGGAGATCGGGTGTTCAATTCACTCCTAGGGCAGGCCCTGTGGCGAAATTGGATATCGCGTGGGACTTCTAATCCCGAGACTGTGGGTTCGATCCCCACCAGGGTCGTACGGTCCCATAGGACTCTGAATCCTGTGATGCGAGTTCGATCCTCGCTGGGACCTTCGACCTGAACACGTCGCTAAACTGTTCACCTGACTTTGGCGTAGTGGTAATTTCACT
>Ga0181355_1000544_pt1 | contig 16178 bp, 14 predicted proteins | sample Fa13VDMM15DN_FD_130099 | JGI IMG/M metagenome (GOLD analysis project Ga0181355, IMG submission 130099) | Freshwater viral communities from Lake Michigan, USA - Fa13.VD.MM15.D.N | ecosystem: Environmental > Aquatic > Freshwater > Lake | place: USA: Michigan | collected 2013-09-23 | reverse complement strand
AGTATACTGATACTGAACACAATGATTGGGATGTGTCATATAGAGAATTTTATGAACATTTAACAGAAGTCGGTTCACTTACTGGTGGCGTAGGTGACACCACTGCTCCTAGTAATATAAATACCAAAGAATTGTCAATTGGTCTTCAAGTTGAAATGGAACATACCAATGATGAAAAAATTGCAACTGAAATTGCAATGGACCATTTAACAGAAGATCCTGAATATTATTCAAAATTGGTTGCGGCTGGACTGGCTAAAGAGTTTTCGCCTAGTGCAAATTCTGGATTGGGTGATCCAAATCAAAGTATTAATGATGCTCCTAGAATTGGAAATAATAGTGTTTCAAGCAATAACATTGTTGGAAATATAGGACATACACCAAATGGTAAAGTGGATGGTAGAAGAAGTGAACCTGTACGTGATGACACAGTTGAAATTGATATTATTGAACCAACATATCAAGAGTTAAATGAAGTAAGAAAAAAGAAGAAAAAGAGCGGAGCTAAACCAACCAATCCTAAATTATGGTCAAGAGCCAAATCAATGGCAAGATCAAAGTTTGATGTGTATCCTTCCGCTTATGCTAATGCTTGGGCTGCAAAATGGTATAAGAAAAAAGGTGGCGGTTGGAGATAATTTAATATTTATAACATTATATGAGTACCTATAGCAAATACATTGAATATGCAAAAGTTGCAATTGGTGAATTAAAACAACTTGAAACCCTAAAAAAATCTGTAAAAGGAGCTAAATTAGCTCAAGCAATAAAAGAAAAGGGGTTAAAGAAAATTACCAAAAGTCATGTAGATTCAGTATTGCATGGATTGGGTAAAAGTAGTGACTATTCACCTTTAAGTGATAGTCAAAAGCAAATTGCAAAAGAATTACAAGATATTGGAGAAAAAGTAGCGTTAACACATAAAGATAAAGCAATTTCTGGTATTCTTGAGAAAGTTTCTATTGATAAACTAAAATTAGGAATGATGCATGAAATGCTTATGCAAAAAAATGATTTGAAAGCAGTAATTACTGTCATTTCAAATTTAAAGAAAGATCCTGATTATTACCGTATTTCTGAATTAACACACAAACAATGGATGGATGGTCAATCAACTGGTATTGGTAATCCAGATCATCCAATAAATACAGATATCCGTGATAGTGTAGGTAAACTTACCGCAGAAAACGCTGAAATGGCTCAAAGTGATATTACAAAAATCATAGATTATAGTGAAAAACTACAATCAATGTTTGATGTTAATGATAATTTAGAAGATTGGGTTAAGGCTAAATTGAATCATGCATGTGATTATGTAGCTACTGTAAGAGATTATCTAAAGTTTTATAGAGATGAAAAAGAAGCTGGTACTCCTGATAATCATATAAATGAAAAGTGGTCAAATACATATAAAAAATCAATAGATTGTAGTAATGCAAAAGGTTTTAGTCAGAAGGCACATTGTGCTGCTCGTAGAAAAAGACAAGCTGGTGGAAAAACACAAAGTAAATCAGTTAAAGAATCTTATAAAGAAGCCTTACAAGAACTATTAAAAGAACAAAATAGTAGTATGGCAATGGGTGCGTTAAAACAACTTAATAGTGACGCAAAAGAATTGGAAACAATGTTGCAACCAACTACTCAATTGGAAGATTGGGTAAAGTCTAAATTGAATCTTGCAGGTGAATATCTTGATGATGTTTATCATCATTTGGATCATTTTGGTTCAGAAGGTAGACAATTTGATGAAAATTACTATGCGGATAAAGAAGCTCAGAGACGAAATGCGAGGTTACGATTTCTTTCTACAACACCACGGGAAAAGAAATATTGGTTTACACCAAGTGGTACTGTAGCTGACGCAGGTTTGAGTCATGAAGATTGGATTAAAAACAATGATCCATCTTTGGTAGGTACAACTTTGGTTGGTACTTATGATAATGCAATAAAAAAAGGTTATATTAGAGCAGTTGTTCAACACGGTTTCTTGATGTTATCCAATCTGGAAAATAGTGACTTTTCTATGAATGGCAATACAAGTCAAAATGTACCAGCAGTAAAATCAATTGTATTAGATGCAATCAAAAACTTTATTGCAGAAAAAGATATAAAAACTACCGCTAGTGGTAGGGGGGGTAATATAATTAAAGATTTAAGTATTGATGATCCAAACTTAACAGAAGATTTGAAGAGGACATTAGCAACAGCTGCATTAGCTGCTGCAACTGCATTTGGTGGTTCATCTTTACAAGCTAAAACAAAGGCATCAACATCACCTACTACAATTACCAGAACAGTATCACTTAAAGAACCATCAAGTAATACTTCATTTACTGACTATTTAAAGTATGTAGAAAACAGTAATAAAGTTGGATATGATGCAAAAAAGAAGTTATGGTTTCCACATAAGAGTGTTGAAGGTGGCAGTGATACCATAGCTTATGGTCATAAAATACAATCAGGTGAAGATTTTAGTGGTGGTTTAACTGATTCTCAAGCTGAAGATCTTTTGAAAAAGGATATTGAAAAGGCAAAAATACAAATTAACAAAGAATTGAAAGGTACAAAATTAACACCAAAACAAGAAGAAATGTTTATTGATTTTGTGTTTAATATGGGAACTTTGAAGAAATTTCCTAAGTTTGTACAAGCTACATTGAAAAATGATGAATCTGGTATTAATACTGAATATAAAAGATTTGCTGGTGGTAAGGAACTTAAGGGCAGAAATATGGCATTTGCTAGAAGATATTTGAGTTAATATGGAAGAATGGAGATCAATAGGAAGTGGAATGTTAGGTGGTATGTCTATGCAAAGACCTACTGCAACTAGTGTTCCAAATTTTGATCCGGTTGATTTGATGATGAAGAAAAAGCAACAACAAGACAATCCTCAATTACAATCCACTATGGAGTATAATACTGATGATGTGTATGAATTGCAGGAATTTTGTAGAAAACACAATATAATAGGTTTTAATTGCGGCAGAATGAATCCTAAAGCTGCATTACGAATGTTAAAGTCAAGAATGGGTGTACCTATTGAAGAAGCCACTCCAGATAAAATAAAGAGTTTATTGAAGGGTTAATTCCATTTAGCTATTGGTACTCTTAACCAATTTTCATTGGTGTATATATAAATAAAATTGTTATCAAATCTTATTTCACCAGTCAATCCTGATGATGTCACATTTGTTGGTGCAGATCCCGTATTATTTATAGATAAGTAATTAAATGAAGCAGTTTGGGACGTTAGTACACTTGCACTTAGATCTGTAAAACTACCATTTGATGCAGTTAATTGTGAAGTTATTATATAAGAACTACTAATTGAAGAAGCAGTAATTTGATTTAATGTGATTTTCTCCGCATATAAATTTGATGCAGTTAATTCATTTACAATTATTTTACTACCACTTAAACTTCCTGTTACACTGCCTACAACACCTGCATAAGCATATACAACATCAAATACTCTCAAAATGCCATTTACAACTGCATTTAATCCAAAGTATCCATATGATGATGAAATAGTAGTGACGTTAACACTTGACCCAGAAAAACTTCCAGTAAAGCTGCCACTTTTAATTAATACTGTTGATAGCGTTCTCATTTAATATAAATATCAATTTGTCTAAAGACCTACACATAATTTTATACAAGTCTTATTTGTATAGCGTTTCCATTTCTATATAATCCGCCAAGTGGTACTCCACCAGCAGCAGCTGTGGTATCATTTACAAAATTCAATGAAGATGAAACTTGTGATAATATTACTATTTGATTTAATGTATTTACATAACTTGAAGTTAAAGCGTAACTAGAGGACACATTGGTTCCGTTAATTAATCCAGTTGTAGATGCCATTAAATATCTAATTTCACCGTCAATGTTTGTTGGGGGAGCACTAGTAAAGTTCAGAATTGATCCTGTTATAGTATAATCATATGTAGGTTTTTGTATTAAACCATCAAAACTTACCAATACATCATAATCATTTGATACACTTCCCGTTAATGAATATTGTGTAGTTACACCATCCCCAGTAAAATATTGTGCATTTAATGATGATGTTATTATGCTGATTGTTGCCGTACTATAAAATTTTCTTACTTCCAATTCCAAATTTGCAGGTGGAATTGATATCATTGTGAAGGTTGTACCTGATACCGTATAATCTGTTGTTGGTTCTTGTTCAAGTCCGTCTAAAAATACTAATAAGTCATTTGGATTAGTTGATGATAAAGTTAATGTATATGTGTTAGTTACACCATCAGTTACAAATTTATCAACAGAAGAGGATATGTTAATATCAATTATACTTGATGTAGTAACAAATATACCTCCCCCACCAGAACCTCCATTTAATGCATATGAAGCAGTTAATGCATAACTGCCTGACAGAGAATAACTTGAACTGATGGCAGAAATAGCGTTAGATATACTTCCTGAAAAATAACTAGCTGTTTCTGCCAAACTGCTTGAATATGCAAATGCGCTACTTAAAGCTGTAGATGCATAACTTGATGTAAATGCATAACTTGAAGTAATACTATAACTGCTTGTATTTGAATATGAAGCGCTTAAAGCACTTGAGGCAGTTTCACTAAATGAACTGGTTAATGCATATGAAGCGGTTAAAGAATAACTTGAACTAACTACATACTCTGCCCAACTTGCAGTAATTGGATAAGTACTACCTGTTACTAATAATGTACCACCGCCTGTACTATTAAGTGCATATGAAGCAGTTAAAGCATATGATGCACTGACTGAGGATGTTATATTAAGTAAATCATCTTTTACAGATTGACCAATGTATTGATATACAGTTGCATAAAGTCTTCCACTTGAAATTGGAGTGGATGTAAATTGTACTACACCTGTTTTGTAATCAAATGCATATGGAATAGTATTTGGATTAACATAACCGAAGTTAACTCCATTACTTGAAGTAAATAATGTTATATTGTATCCAGTAGTACCACCATTTATTGTACCATCTGTTACGCTGCCGCCCAATGATGGTATTGAATATTTTGGGCTTATGAAATTTATTTGCTGGCCTGAATCAATTAGTTGACTTCCTATACCTGATGTTGAACCAGATGGAGATGATAAGTACCATACTGAATTTGCTGTTGCGGTATTATTTGCAACCGTTAATGGCCATCTATACCAAAATTTTATACTTCCACTTGTAACAATATCACCAGGATTTGCACTGGATGAATATGGTAAATTTGATGATGGTATTGAACTGGCTTGTGACCATACTTCACTAGAATCCACTTGGATTGTAGAAGTAAATGCTTCTTGGGAATCACCCAAATCAGTACTTGTATATCTACGACCAATGATTAATCTAGCTACTTTTGTTAAGAGATCAAATGCCATATTTTATGATAGTTTTTCTATTTTTATATTGGTTATGGGAGTAGTTGATGATCCGTTGTATCTTATTAATACATATACTTCATCTTTTGATGTATTTGTATTATCTAGCACTGCCCCATCTGCTGTTCTCATTGGAAACACAATCACTCCGCCACTATTACTTGCTCCAGTACCATTGTTTCCGTAAAGATCAATATTTGAACCAAATGGATTTGTTCCACTGGTAATAGAATCTGTTGGTGTTACATTACTAGTTATCAAATTTTGTCCTGTATTAGACACATCATATAATCTACAGTTTGTATATGTTGGAGTACATCCACTTTCAAATAATAAAGCAACTGACATACCGGATGTAGTAGAATTCCATCCAACCAATGTAGTATTTCCACTTAAAGTTATTCTCAAGGAATTTACTACCACAGTCGTCTTAAATCTTCTTATATAATATTTGTAAGTTGTACCATATCCAGATGGATACCAATATCTATAAATTCCACCAGAGTCCACTAAATACCCAGGTTTTACTTGAAGATCTCTGGATGTTAAATAAGATGAACTATTTGATGAAGTACCATTAAAAGATAATAATCCATCATTTAAAACCATTCTATATTCTTCATCAACAAATGTTTCATTATTTGCGCCTGGACTTAAAGATTGTGAACTAAATGTTAAAGTAGATCCAACATAACCTTCAGGTCTACCATAATACAACAAACTACCACTTGATGCTGGTTGTCCAAATGAACCAGCAATATGAATACTTACTGTTTGACTGCCTATGGTTGTACCACTACCAGCTCTATTGTTAGTTGTATTGTTTACAGTGAATGTTGATATAGATGATCCACTTTGGGCAACAGTATTTGTTGTTGCATTCGCCCGCATTGTTACATCAAATACAATTACATCAGATTCAAATGGATATGATCCAACTGTTCTGGTTATTGTATAATCTGATGATTTAACAACTCCTGTTGTTTGTATTGTTGGATTTGTTGTAAGAGTGGTGACATTTGAAGTAACAAGTCCTAAATTATTTGATGGTATATTTACTGTAGATACTGTTCCATTAACATATAATGGATTAAATGCACCACTTGCGGTTACTGTGTATCTGTAAGTAGACCCAGTTGTTAAATATGGAACTCCGCTTAAACTTCTAGAAACAGCATTAGATGCGGTGATTGTACTATTTGGTGATGTTATAGTATTGGTTGAAAAACTTGCATCAGTTAATGGAGTATAGTTAACTGTAGTATTTGTACCTGTATAAAATGTATAAGGTGAACTGCCAGAATTAACACCAACTGTTCCTATTAATATGTATATACCACTACTATTAACGGATGATAGACTTACACTGTTTGTTAAATTTGATCCTGTAAAATTGTTAAAATAACCATCTTGATATACTGCTGGTATGACGGCGGTATTTGCTGATGGTATAGAATTTAAAGATATTGGAACTGCAACAGTTGGTACAGATGTATTTATGGATGCTTGAGTCAATAATACAGATGAAGTATTTGTATAATTTACTGTTCCTACACTACTTGATGCAAATGTTAATGAGAATGATCCACTTAAACGTACAGGAGTTATAGATCCATTTGTTAATTGACCCAACCCAAATGCACTTGATCCTAAACTTGAACTTACAGTGGTAGATCCACCAGTATTACTTCCGTAAGAAAGATAATTTGTACCGCCTCTAAAAGTGTATCCGCTAAATATTGTAGAACCAACTGTTGCCCACCCAAGTGGTTGTAAATAATTTATATTTGTATTAGTTGACCCAGTTGGCACTCTTCCATTAATTGCAATCGTTGATCCAAGAGTACTTGTTGTAGTAATACTTGCAAAAGTTTTTGTATTTGGAGATGGCGTAGGATAACTTGCACTAAGTGCGCCGGCAAAGAATCTTAAAATATCAGACACATTAGTATTGGTGTTCCAAGTTGAAAAATATGAACCAATTAATGATGTTCCCCAAGGATAACTGTCACTTGGAACACCTACATTAACATTGGATGCGGACAATCTACCATTTAATTCAAAGCTACTTAAACCGTTTTGTGATGATGTAATGGTTTGTGTAGTTACAGTCAATATTTGTGAACCAGACAAACTTGCACTGATACTGTTATTATTTACGGTAATACTTGTTTGTGAATCTGGACTGGTTATTGCGTTACTACTTACATTTGCAACATATGATGCGGTTAAAGCGTATGATGATGAATTGCTGGTTAAACTATAACTGCTGGTTAAACTATAACTTGATGATATAACACTGCCACCAAAATAACTTGCAGTTTCAGAATATAAACTCCAACTTGCAGTAATTGGATAATAACTACCAGTGACTAATGTAGTACCACTACCAGCATTTAGTGCATATGAAGCAGTTAAACTATAACTTGAACTTAATGCATTAGATGCGGTACCTGATAAATAACTAGCTGTTTCTGCAAAACTGCTTGAATATGCAAATGCACTACTCAAAGCGGTGTCTGCATAACTTGAACTAATTGAATAACTACTTGAATTTGCAAATGAACTGGTTAATGCGTTAAATGCATAACTTGATGTTATAACATTTTTTGCCCAACTTGCGGTACCTAAGAATCCAACGTCATTAATTATACTTGATGTGTATGAACTAGCAGTAACATTTCCGTTAATTATCAAATTACTACGTAAAAATGTTGATCCTATTACATATAAATTATCATCTATGAATAAATTACCGCCAATACCAACACCACCATCTACAATTAATGCACCATTATTATATGTTAATCCATTATTATCTGTTGTGTTAGTGATGGTTGTAACTAAACTTGTAACAACGTTTGCATTAGGTTGTCCTGTTGCAACTATAAATTGACTTTGACCAACTACAAATGATGCTGTAGTATTAGATATTGGATTACCAACTTGAAGTTGGGCATGACCTCCTGCCGCATTTTGTTCACTTGATAAGTATATATAATTTGGATTTATAGGATTATCATTACTGATTATTAATGATCCGCTTGTATTACCCAGAGTTAATCTATTATTTGCGGGATTATAAGATAAAATATCTGCGTCAGTTTTTAAAGCAACGTTACTGCCTGTATTATTAACAAATGTAACATAATAGGTACTATTATCATTTATTTTATCAACATTTGATAATAAAGAAACAGATGCAGTTTGACTAAATGAACTGGTTAATGCATATGAAGCGCTTAAAGCACTTGATGCAGTTTGACTAAATGAACTGGTTAATGAATATGAAGAACTAATTACATACTCTGCCCAACTTGCGGTAATTGGATAAGTAGATCCCGTTATTAATATAGTACCACTACCAGCATTTAGTGCGTATGAAGCAGTTAATGAATAACTACTTGATACTGAATAAATAGAATTTATAGCATCAGATATACTTCCTGAAAAATAACTAGCCGTTGCTGCCAAACTGCTTGAATATGCAAATGCACTGCTCAAAGCGGTGTCTGCATAACTAGATGATAATGCATATGAAGACGTTAATGCGTAACTTGAAGTTAAAGCATATGAAGCACTTAAAGCATATGAAGACGTTAATGCGTAACTTGAAGTTAAAGCATATGAAGCACTTAAAGCATATGAAGATGATATTGATATACTAGAGCTATCAATATAACCAACATATCTTTTTGCAAAAATTGTACCACTGGCACTAATATTTGAAGCGGTAATAGAACTCCTAAACGTATAGGGTTCACATACTATATTTTTTCCAATGTATTTAAAATCTGACATATTATGTTAGTTCAGTTATGCTAGCAAACACATCTACAGTTCCAGTATTAGTTTTAACTTTTAGTAAATTTCTTGATAACATATTTATTTCTTTATCAATAATAACTGTACATTGAGGAAGCAAAGTTGTTTGTCTTGACAAATAAAAGTCCAAATCATCTATAGTAATTACCAAATCAAATTGTAACTCAACATCAGTTTTGTTTGAAAAATAGATTGATTTTAGTATTGAAGTTGAATTTACAGGAACAGTATATATTGTCTCAAATGTGGTTCCTATATCACTTCTTGCTGTATTTTTGTACAAAGTTGCCATAAATATCTTTCAAATAAATATTAAAATTTAATATAATCATGTTATATTTATACTTGATTATGAATAGACCGGAAAAAATCCTTGAAGAACAATTAATTGAAAAAATTGAAGAAATTTATGCGGACAGTGGTCTTGGTAGATGGTTTGGTAAAGGTGGTGTAGGTAGTAGTTCTGGTGGCGGGTGGGATAGATATGACAGTACAGGTAAAAAAGCAGGCAAATGTGGTGATGCTAAGAAAGGTAGTAGTTATAGTGCGTGTTTAGGTAAGAAATATGTAGCTAGATTAAGATCTAAGGGTGGTAAAAAAGCTATTGCAAATTGGGTAAAAAGAAAGAAATCAGCTCAAAATAAAGCAGGCAGAGGAGAAAAAGGTAGTGGTGGTAAAGGTAAAGCTCCTGTAAAAGTAAGTTATAAAGAACAATTGTGTGAAATTTTCATAATAAATCATAGAGAACAGTTAAAAAAAGATTTAATAAAATTTATAAAACAAGAATTTCAAAAAGATAATCTAAAATCACTTCATGCTGGTTTAAGTATTGTGGATTATAAGCCAGAAGATCCAGAAGATTGGTTTGAACACATTGCAGATAATATTTTAAATAGATTATTACAATACTTTGATGTTATACGTGGACAAACAGAAAGAAATCTAAAATCTTCTATTCCGCTTTCTAAAGATTAAATTTATAATTGTTTAATTATAAAAAGTAATATTTATAATTAATATGAAAAAGTTTCTCACACTAACCGTATTTATACTATTTTTAACTGGTTGTTCTACCGCAGTTATTCCTGGCAAACAAGTAAGTGTCGCACAAGATGCAATTGCCAAACAAGAAAAGAAAATAGATACTACGTCTGATGAATTAGTCAAAAATGATAAGGGTAAAAGAATACAAACTGCAGTGTTAGCTCAAGGTATTCAATATTCACTACAACAAGTTACAAATACATCTATTCAAGTAGAAACTGCAAAGAATCTAAATGAAAGAGTTATTAGCATTGTAGGTTCACCACATTTGGATGAAATCAAAAGAATCAAAGCTACAATTGATTTACTCAATTCATCAATAGAAGAAGAAAGAAAGAAGGGTGGAGAATTATTGGGTCAAAGAGATAGTGTAATTGATAAATTACAAAAAGAAAAAGAAGAATTAAAGAATCAATATGATGACCAACTTTGGCAAATGACTGATAAAGCCAAAGAAGTTGCCAAAGATTCTGATGAAAAACAAGCAACCATTGATAGTATGGGTGGTATGTTTGGTTTAAATGCAGTTTTCTGGGGACTTAAAAAGTTTTTCTTTAGTGCTTTAACCGCAATTATCATATTTGTTGTAATATTTGCTTTATTAAGAATATTAGCAAGTGTACATCCAGCAGCTGGTGCAGCATTTAGTATATTCAATATGATTGGTTCTGGAATATTAAGTTTGATTAAAGGATTAACACCAAAAGCATTTGAATTGGCCAATTTCACATCAAAAGACAAAGTTGATGAATACAAGTCACCACTTACTAAGATCGTTGATGTAATTCAAGAACTTAAAGAAAAACAAAAAGAATCACCAAAAAAATCTTATGTTTTAACTGAAATATTGAAGAGATTTGACAACGAAATGGACAGTCATGAAAAAGATTTGATTGATGATATCTTAAAAGAACAAAAGTGGATAAAGTAATAAATTATAAATAATTGAATATAATTTGTAACGTGGTATAGTTTATATATATAAACATATGAGATACTATATTATAGACAATACAGTTAAAAAAGAACCATTCATTTACAATTCTGTTGGTGAGATAGTCAAACATTTGGAAACGTCTGTTCAACGTAAATTTCATCAAAATAGACAACAATACATGCAAAATCTAATTGATTTGGGTCATGGATATGATGATCCTCAAGGTAAGGTATTTACACAATCACTTGGTGAATATTTTAATATTGGCACCGTAAGAAAAGACGGTCAACTTATAAAAGGTAATATTCATGAAGTAGAACAGTATAGTAAATACAGAACTGAAATGGGTGATTAAACATGATTAATTTGGACGTAAAATGGAGTGATGTTTATGAGATTGAATCTAAGAATGGAATACCACTTTGGACAAGACATTGGTTGATTCCTGTGAATTGTCGTAATGAATTCTTTGTTTATTGGAAGGGTAATAGTTTTAAGTTAAAAGAAAAAGGTTATGGTGTTAAAAAAATAGACAATGATTGGTTATTGACAGAAACACATACAACTGAAGATCAATTTTCTAAAACTAAAACAGTGAAGTCTGTCAAATCAGATGAACCACTTAAATCATATGAAGTTAAAACAACTGATGGTTTGCGTCCTTGGCAAGTTAATGCGGTTTCAAAATTGTGTTCTGCCATTAAGAAATGGGGATGTGCAATTGATGGTAGTGACGTAGGCGTAGGCAAAACATATAATGCATGTGGTACTGCAAGAGAATTAGATATGGACATTGTTGTAGTATGTCCAAAAGCAGTAATGGAATCTTGGAAACGAGTAATTAAGAATCATTTTAAGATGAATCATAGATTGATAGGTGTTATCAATTATGAAATGTTAAGAATGGGTAAAAAAGATAGTATGATTGCGTCTTATGTCAAGCGAAGAGATACTAGACGCAATGAATTTGTTTGGAATATTCCTAAATCTACATTAATCATTTGGGATGAAAGTCAAAAACTAAAAGGTGCAAATACAAAAAATAGTGAAACTTGTTTATCCGCATTAAAACAAGGTTACAAGATGTTATTTTGTAGTGCAACTAATGCAACTAATCCACTTGAGTTAAAGACAGTTGGTATGGCAATTAAGTTGTTTGAAAATAGTAAACAATATTATACTTGGTTATATGCGCATGGTGTAACTAAAGGTAGATTTGGATTACAATTTAATGGTAATAAAGAAGTATTGAAAAAACTTCATGAAGATATATTTGTTAATAGAGGTGTAAGACTATCTAGAGATACCATACCAAACTTTCCAGAAAGTCAAATTGACGCTGAATGTTATGATATGGAAGAAGATGCTCAAAATAAAATTAATAACATTTATTCAGAAATGGAGGATGAATTAGCTAAGTTACAAAAGAAGATAAAGAAAGAAAGCAAGGAAAATACTAGTGAATTGACTGCAATTCTTAGGGCTAGACAAAAGATAGAATTAGTTAAGGTTCCATTATTCATTGAAATGATTGAAGAAGCAATTGAAAATGGAATGAGTGTGGTAGTATTTTGTAATTTTACTGAAACTATTGATGCTTTATCAGAAAGACTAAATACTAAATGTATTGTTAACGGTGAAGCTAAGTATGCAAAAGCTAGACAACAAAATATTGATGATTTTCAGGCGGATAAAGAACGAATAATATTAGTTAATATTCAAGCTGGTGGTGCTGGATTAAGTTTACATGATTTGAATGGAAATCATCCACGTATGTCATTGATTAGTCCTAGTTATTCTGCAGTATTAATGCGTCAAGCTACTGGACGAGTTTGGCGTGACAGTGCTAAAAGTAAAAGTATACAAAAGATTGTATTTGTTGCAAAAACCGTAGAAGAAAAAGTTTGTGATAGTGTAAAGCTTAAACTTGAAAATATGGATTTACTAAATGATGGAGATTTAACAACATGAAAAAAATAACTGTTAAGGGACATGATTGGATTGAAACAATAAACGTAGATAATACTATATTTGATGATTATATAATTGAAGCGTGTACTCAAGCATTAGAGAAAAAAATATATGAAGGTATTTTACAAGTTACTCCTGTCATTCAAGCGTGGGAAGAAAATAAAAACAAAAAAATCAAACCAACTATATACAATACTTATAAATTGTTAACAAATGCTGGTTTTCATACAAAAGCAGAGTTGCTCAGATCATTCTTTTTACATGAAACAAAAATTGATTTAGCTAAAGAACCTATTAAAGCTTAGTATATGAATCCTATTGATATTAATGTTATATTATCTCAGATGGCTGAAATGCAGAAACAGTTATCTGAATTACAAACTCTTAGACAAGACGTAAAAGAAATTAAACAAATTAACAGTCTTGGTGAAGATGTTGCAAAAGAAATTGCAGCAGAAGTTAAACAATTACAAGAAAATGGTATTAGTATTCCACACTTAGAAAAACAAGCAGAATCATTTTTATTTCCAAAAAGAGGTAAAAGAGGTAAAAGTGCTAGACCTTTACTTGAATCTGAAATTAGAGAAGCAAGAGCAAAATCACAAAGTGCAAAAGAAACTGCTAGAAGATTAGGAGTTACATATATAACTTATAAAAAATATGCAAAAATGTATGGTTGTCATGAAATATGTAAAACAAATCTAAGAAGAAAAATTCAAAATGCAATTAATCCTGGTAAAGGCAAATATCCATTGCATAAAATACTTAACGGTCAATTTCCTAATTTTCCTATTCATAGATTAAAAGATAAATTGATACGTTCTGACACTAAAAAATCTGAATGTGAACAGTGTGGATTTCATGAACGTAGAGTAACTGATGGTAAAATTCCATTATTGTTATGGTTTGAAGACGGTGATAAACACAATCATAAATTAGAAAATCTAAAGATTGTATGTTATAATTGTATGTTTTTATCTGGTAGAGGATATATTAGAAGAGGAACAGTACATTACAACATGGATCCTGATGTTATGCAAGGTGCAAAAAAACCAATCAAAGCAAGATTTTAAAATTAAATTTAAAATGTTATTGTGATATTTATATAATATGAACGACTTAGATCATTTAATTGCAAAACATGGAGTAATGTCATCCTTTAGTATTGCACGGAAAATTTCTAAAAATGAATTTAAGTTGATGCATCAAAAAATTAAAAAAAATTGTAAAACTAAAAAAGAGTTTGACTTATTACTAAAAAAAGAGATAATCAAGAAAACTAATGAAAGTATTAATTTAGGTAAAATACCAGGATTAGTAGTTCCTTATCAAGAAAAAAAGAATATTGATAAAAAATCAAGTAAGTTGTTTTTGGATGATACTAAAAGAACTGCACTATTAAGTATTTTTGGTGCTTCTATTGTAGAAAAGGTTATTCATAAAAAACTTAAAAAAGATGAAATGTGTTTTTTGGTACTTACAATAGTTAATTTGCTAAAATTATCTGATTACGATTTTAAATCATTTCATCAGAAAAATGAAGAATCTATTGATGATGAAGATTTTGATGATGAAGATTTTGATGATGAAGATGAAGAATAATTACGGGTATGAATGAAAAAGATGTTATTATGGATATATACAATATAAATGATGTTATCAGAGAAAATAAAATTGAAAAATTAGTATTTATAACAGGTGTTACTGGCCAAGATGGTAGTCTCCTGGTTGATTATTTACTTAAAAATACTGATTATTTTATAATCGGTGGTGCAAGACGTTTAAGTATTAAAAACCATGAGAATCTTGCACATTTGGATAATAATCCACGTTTTAAATTAGTTAATTTTGATTTGAGTGACACGCACAGTATTAATAAAATTGTGGATAAACTAAAACCTGATTATTTTATTAATTTAGCCGCACAAACATTTGTTGGATCATCATGGGATTTTCCAGCACAAACATGGGAATGTAATACTACTGCTATTATTCATATTCTTGAAGCTATCAGACAACATAAACCAACTTGTAGATTTTATAACGCGGGCAGTAGTGAAGAATATGGTGATGTTGAATATATTCCGCAAGATGAAAAACATCCATCTAAACCACGTAGTCCATATGGAGCAAGTAAATCCGCCGCAAGACAATTAGTTAAAGTATACAGAGAAAGTTATAATCTATATGCAATTCAAGGATTATTGTTCAATCATGAAGGCACTAGAAGAGGTGAAGAGTTTGTTACACGTAAAATTACAAAGGGAGTATCTAGAATTAAAAAAGCTATAGTTGAAGGTAAATCATTTGAACCTATTGAATTAGGTAATGTAAAAGCCAAAAGAGATTGGAGTGATGCAGAAGACTTTGTTGATGGTATCTGGAAAATGTTAAACCAAAAGGCTCCAAATGAATATGTACTTTCCAGCAATGAAACACACACCATTGCAGAATTTGTATGGCATGCATTTAAAGCGGCTGATATTGAAGGTGCATGGCACGGACAAGCTGAATCTGCTGAATTTAGTATTAGTACAAAAGATGCTATTAAATATGAACCAGTGTCTTCTGTATTGGTAAAAATCAATCCTAAGTTCTACAGACCTGCTGAAGTAGACTTATTACTAGGTGATAGCACCAAAGCCAGAAAAGAATTGGGATGGAAACCAGAAACTTCATTTGAACAACTGGTTGAGAAGATGGTTAAAAACGATTTAAAACAAATCGGTCTATAAATGAAAATATATGATGCATTTATTTTTTCAAATGAATTGGATCTTTTGGATCTAAGGTTGAACACATTAAATGATTATGTAGATAAGTTTGTAATAATAGAATCAAATATTACTTTTTCAGGTAAACCAAAATCATTGTATTTTCTTGAAAATAAAGATTATTTTAATAAATTTAAAAATAAAATAATAGATATAATTGTAGATTATTTACCTACCATCAAAAATAAAGAAATATTGTTTAATGATCCACAGAACAAAAATGAAATATT
>Ga0181355_1000541_pt1 | contig 16208 bp, 7 predicted proteins | sample Fa13VDMM15DN_FD_130099 | JGI IMG/M metagenome (GOLD analysis project Ga0181355, IMG submission 130099) | Freshwater viral communities from Lake Michigan, USA - Fa13.VD.MM15.D.N | ecosystem: Environmental > Aquatic > Freshwater > Lake | place: USA: Michigan | collected 2013-09-23 | reverse complement strand
TTCTGGTGGAACTGTTAAAATAAATACCACAAGACCTTATGACGGTCAGGTAGTGTATTTTGATGAACTTTATTATACTGTTGGTGGTGTGACTGTTGGTTCTGGTGGAACTGGTTATACTGAAAATGTGGACATTACTTTTAGTGATCCAAGTGAACCTTGGGGAGTTTCTGCAACTGCCGTAGGTGAAGTTACAAATGGTTCTGTGACTTCTATAGAAATGGTTTCTAATGGAAGAGGATACACAGGAATACCAACAGTAACTTTTGCATCACCAAACTCTGGAATTAATACTGCAACAGGAACTGCAAATCTAATTCCAACTTACTATTCTATATTAAGATCAACACCAATATCTGGTGGTATTTGTACGATTACGGTGAATGATAATGTTCCTTATGTAGTCGGTCTTGGTTCAACTGTTCCTTTCTTTAAGCAAAGTCGGGTATTAGCATCAGGACATTCTTTGGAATACATTGGTTCTGGAACTAATATTGATAGTGCTCTTCCTAATCAAGGTGGGGTTACGATTCAAGATAATGAGATTGATATGAGAAATGGTGGTCTGGTTGTATTCACATCAACAGACCAATCAGGTAATTTTCGTATTGGTGATGGTGTTGTGATTAATCAACAAACCGGAACTATTTCTGGTACTTTTTATTCTAAGAGTTTATTCTCTGCGATGACACCATTCATACTCGCATTAGGAGGAGATTAAAAAAATGGCATTAGCACTTAATATATTTAAAACAATTACGGCAGTTGTATCAACAAGCCCAACCGCAGTATATACTGCACCTGTTGGTTATACTGGTGTTGTTCTTTTGGCTCAAGTCGCAAATATTGGGGCATCTTCGCATGATGTTTCATTATCACATCGAAGAAGTGTAGTTGGAGTAGCAGTTACCACAGAAATGTTAAAACAATATCCAATCTCGGCAAATGATACTGCAAATATTCTTCCCGGAAAGTTAGTCTTGGAAAGTGGAGATAATTTAGTATTATCTGGTAGTAATGCATCAAATTTAAAGTTCATTGGTAGTATTCTAGAAACACTTAACTAAAATGGCAAAGTATATCAGTAATCGTCAACAAAATCTTAAGATCGGTATTGTTTCTTATACCGAAGATAAAACAGTACTTGAGGTTACTGGTAAGGTTGGTATTGGAACCACGAATGCAACATCAAAACTTTGGGTTGATGGTGATGGATATTTTGTTGGAGTATTATCTTCCACCAAATTTGTTGGTGGATCTATTAGTGGTACTAGTGTAGTAGGAACATCATTAAGTATCTCTGGTATCAGCACTTTAGGAATTACATCAACAACTAATCTAACTTCACAACAGTTAAATGTTTCTGGTATCAGCACTTTAGGTGTTACATCAGCAACCAACTTAACATCACAACAGTTAAATGTTTCTGGTATTTCTACATTCACTAATGGTTCAGTTCTTATAGGTGGAGGAACAGAAACAGGAACAAGATCACAAAGACTTCAAATTGTTGGTGGCGCATATGTTTCTGGTTCTGTTGGATTAGGAACCACAAATCCAACATCAAAACTACATGTTGTTGGTAGTGGAAATTTTATTGGTAGTGTTACTGCTTCTGATGGATTCTATGTTAATGGATCATTAATTGGTGGTTCTATCTCTGGTACTGCTTTAGTAGGTACTGCACTAAGTATTTCTGGTATCAGTACTTTAGGAGTTACTAGTACTACTAATCTAACATCACAACAATTAAATGTTTCTGGTATCAGTACATTAGGTGTTACTAGTACAACCAACTTAACATCACAAACTTTAAATGTATCAGGTATCAGTACTTTAGGTGTTACCAGTACTACTGATCTAACTTCACAACAGTTAAATGTATCAGGTATAACAACTCTTGGTGTTACATCAACAACTAATCTAACTTCACAACAGTTAAATGTATCAGGTATCAGTACTTTAGGTGTTACTAGTACAACCAACTTAACATCACAACAACTTAATGTTTCTGGTATCAGCACTTTAGGTGTTACTAGTACAACCAACTTAACATCACAACAGTTAAATATAAGTGGTATCAGTACTTTAGGTGTTACTAGTACTACTAATCTAACTTCTCAACAGTTAAATGTATCAGGTATTTCTACATTCTCTAATGTTGTAAGTTTTAGTAATAATAACATAATAATTGGTGATACTAATACTGGATGTTCTATTACTTCTGGTACTCATAACTTCTTTGCTGGTTCTCAAGCAGGAAGATCTAATACCTCTGGACAATATAATAACTTCTTTGGTCAATGTACAGGAAGAAATAATACCTCTGGAACTGGTAATAATTTCTTGGGGAATTATGCAGGAAAAAATAATACCTCTGGAACTGATAATAATTTCTTTGGTACAGGTGCTGGAACTCAGAATGCCACTGGAGACTCTAATAACTTTATTGGTAAATCTGCAGGATATTGGAATACTACTGGATCTTGTAATAATTTCTTAGGACGATTTGCAGGAAGATATAACACCACTGGATCTTTTAATAACTTCTTAGGATTTGAGGGGGGATATTGTAATACTACTGGATGTAACAATAACTTCTTTGGACGTTGTGCAGGACACCGCAACACCACTGGATGTAACAATAACTTCTTAGGTAATAGGGCAGGATTTGCAAACACCACTGGAAGGTATAATAATTTCTTTGGTGCTTATGCAGGATGTACTCAAACCTCTGGTGATAGAAATATTGCATTTGGTTTTAATGTTCAATTACCAAATACCACTGGTTCTGATCAATTAAATATTGGTTCTGACACAAATTCTTGGATTTCTGGTAATAGTTCCTTTAATGTTGGTATTGGAACCACAAATCCAACAATGAAACTTTGGGTTAATGGTAGTGGAAATTTTATTGGTAGTGTTACTTCTTCTGATGGGTTTTATGTTAATGGTTCATTGATTGGTGGTTCTATCTCTGGTACTGATATTGTAGGTACTTCTTTAAGTATCTCTGGTATCAGTACTTTAGGTGTTACCAGTACAACCAATCTAACTTCACAACAGTTAAATGTATCAGGTATAACAACTCTTGGTGTTACAAGTACTACAAATTTAACATCACAAACTTTAAATATAAGTGGTATTTCTACATTAGGTGTTACATCAACAACTGATTTAACTTCTCAACAGTTAAATGTATCAGGTATAACAACTCTTGGTGTTACAAGTACTACTAATCTAACTTCACAACAGTTAAATGTATCAGGTATCAGTACTTTAGGAGTTACTAGTACTACAAACTTAACATCACAACAACTTAATGTATCAGGTATTTCTACATTAGGTGTTACTAGTACTACAAATTTAACATCACAAACTTTAAATATAAGTGGTATTTCTACATTAGGTGTTACATCAACAACTGATTTAACTTCTCAACAGTTAAATGTATCGGGTATCAGTACTTTAGGAGTTACAAGTACTACTAATCTAACTTCACAACAGTTAAATGTATCAGGTATCAGTACTTTAGGAGTTACCAGTACCACTAATCTAACTTCACAACAACTTAATGTATCAGGTATTTCTACATTCTCTAATGTTGTAAGTTTTAGTAATAATAATATAAGAATTGGTGATGTATCTACTGGATCCTCAATCACTACTGGTACTCATAACTTCTTTGCTGGTGCTGGAGCAGGAGCAGCAACCACTTCTGGAAATGATAATGTCTTTTTTGGTCGTTGTGCAGGATGTACAAACACCACTGGAACTAATAATAACTTCTTTGGTTGTGCTGCAGGAGTATCTAACACCACTGGAAAATATAATAACTTCTTTGGTAATGCTGCAGGAAGATGCAACACTACTGGATCTACTAATAACTTCTTAGGTCAATTTTCAGGATATAGTAACACCTCTGGATCTTGTAATAACTTCTTTGGCAATAATGCAGGATCTTGTAACACCAGCGGATGTCATAATAACTTCTTTGGACAGAGTGCAGGAATGACCAACACCATTGGATGTAATAATAACTTCTTAGGTCGTTGTGCAGGAAAATACAACACCACTGGATATGAAAATAATTTCTTTGGCTCTTATGCAGGATCTAGTATATTTGGAGCAATTGGTAATGTTACTTCAACTAGTACAGCACCTTCTTCAGGGTCTGGAACTTATTCAAATATATCTGCTACTGGTGGTTCTGGTTCTGGAGCAACATTTAATGTTTCTCTTATCAGTTCCGGTGGAGGAGGAGGTGGTCCTGGTCCTGGTGGCCCACCAGGAAATGTTTATAGTGTTTCTATTTCAAATGTGGGGCAATCCTATACAGTAGGTAATACGCTTACCATTGATGGTTCTCTTGTTGGAGGAGTTTCTGTCACTAATGATATTACAATTACTGTAATAGCTATTGGTGGTGTCGGTGGTTGCAATAACTTCTTTGGTGCTTGTGCAGGAAGAAGTAATACTACTGGATCTTGTAATAACTTCTTTAGCCCAGACGCGGGAAGATGCAACACCAGTGGATCTAGTAATAACTTCTTTGGTGCTTATGCTGGAAGATGCAACACTACTGGATGTAATAATAACTTCTTAGGTCTTCGTGCGGGAAGGAATAATACTACTGGATGTGGTAATAACTTCTTAGGTGTTTGTGCAGGATTTGCAAACACTTCTGGATCTAATAATAATTTCTTTGGTAATTTTGCGGGATGTAATCAAACTTCTGGTGATAGAAACTTTGCACTTGGTTATAATGTTCAATTACCACTTACCACTGGTTCTGATCAATTAGTAATTGGTTCTGGTTCTACTGCTTGGATTAGTGGTAATAGTTCCTTTAATGTTGGTATAGGAACCACAAATCCAACATCAAAACTTACAGTTCAAGGTAATGTTCTGATTAGTGGTGTTACAACAGTTGGATTTATTACTGCAACAAACTTAAATGTTTCTGGTATCAGTACTTTAGGTGTTACATCAACAACCAACCTAACATCACAAACTTTAAATGTATCAGGTATCAGTACTTTAGGTGTTACATCAACAACCAACTTAACATCACAACAACTTAATGTTTCTGGTATCAGCACTTTAGGTGTTACATCAACAACCAACTTAACATCACAACAATTAAATGTTTCTGGTATTTCTACATTCTCTAATGTTGTAAGTTTTAGTAATAATAACATAAGAATTGGCGATACTAATACTGGATGTTCTATTACTTCTGGTACTAATAACTTCTTTGCTGGTGCTGGTGCAGGAAGATACAACACTACTGGATATGGGAATAACTTCATTGGTTATTATGCAGGAAAACGTAATAATGGTGGATACAATAACAACTTTCTTGGACGTTATGCAGGACAATATAATACCACCGGATATGACAATCATTTCTTAGGTAATAGTGCAGGAAAATATAACACTATTGGATATGAAAATAATTTCATTGGTTTTAGTGCAGGAAGATTTAACACTTGTGGAAATCGTAATAACTTCTTAGGTAGGTCGGCAGGATATGCAAACACTTCTGGATCTAATAATAACTTCTTTGGATATCAAGCAGGAGGATCAAACACCATTGGAGAAAATAACAACTTCTTTGGTCAGGATGCAGGATGCTCTAATACCTCTGGATCTTATAATAACTTCTTTGGACGTTGTGCAGGATTTGCAAATACCACTGGATGTTTTAATAACTTCTTTGGTGTTGGTGCAGGAAACTGCAATACCACTGGAAATTTAAATAACTTCTTTGGACGTTGTGCAGGAAGATGCAATACCACTGGATGTTATAATAACTTCTTTGGTTCTAATGCGGGATGCACTCAAACTGCTGGTGATAGAAACATTGCTATTGGTCATAATGTTCAATTACCTATTCTAACTGGATCTGATCAATTAAACATTGGTTCTGGTTCTAATTCTTGGATTAGGGGTAATAGTAATTTCAATGTTGGATTAGGGACCACAAATCCAGCAGAAAAACTTGATGTGGTTGGAACTGTAAAAGCAACAGCATTTGTTGGTGACGGATCTCAACTTACTGGAATTAGTGGCGGAGTTTCTATATCTACAAACACTACAAACCAATCACAATTCCTAACGTATGTAACTGGAACTGGAACTACAACTGGATTTGGTGTAACTACTACCGGTCTTGTATTTAATCCTTCGAGTGGAAACTTGGGTATTGGAACTGATACTTTAACAACAACTCTTAATATTGGTGGAACCTTAAGTTTCACCAATAATAATATAAGAATTGGTGATACTAATACTGGATGTTCTATTACTTCTGGTACTGATAACGTTTTTGCTGGTTCTTGTGCAGGAAGATCTAATACCTCTGGATCTTGTAATAACTTCTTTGGACGTTGTGCAGGATTAGCAAACACCTCTGGATCTTATAATAACTTCTTTGGTAATTGTGCAGGAAAATGCAATACCACTGGATCTTGTAATAATTTCTTTGGTACTTATGCAGGAAGAGATAACACCACTGGAACTTTGAATAACTTCTTTGGTTCAAGCGCTGGTGCTTATAACACAACTGGATGTTATAATAACTTCTTTGGTCGTCAAGCAGGAAGACGTAATACCACCGGAGGAAGTAATAATTTTCTTGGCAATTTTTCTGGAAGATATAATACCACTGGATGTGATAATAACTTCTTAGGATTTAAGGGGGGATATAGTAACGACACTGGATGCAATAATAACTTCTTTGGTAAACTTGCAGGATTCTGTAACACCACTGGATCTTATAATAACTTCTTTGGTATATGTGTAGGATATGGAAACACATCTGGAAAATATAATAACTTCTTTGGTTCTAATACCGGAAAATCCAACACCACTGGATCTGATAATAACTTCTTTGGTCGTTATGCAGGAAAATACAACACCACTGGATCTTGTAATAACTTCTTAGGTTTTTGTGCAGGATGTCTTCAAACTGCTGGTAATAGAAACATTGCATTTGGTTATAATGTTCAATTACCAATTACTACTGGTTCTGATCAATTAAACATTGGTTCTGGCTCTAATTCTTGGATTACTGGTAATAGTTCCTTTAATGTTGGTATAGGAACCACGAATGCAACATCAAAACTTTGGGTTGATGGTGATGGATACTTCACTGGAATCTTAACTGCCAATAGAATCTTTAGTAGTCAGTATGGAGAATTTGTTGGTGGTTCTATCTCTGGTACTGCTTTAGTAGGTACTTCTTTAAGTATCTCTGGTATTTCTACTTTAGGTGTTACATCAACAACCAACTTAACATCACAACAACTTAATGTATCAGGTATTTCTACATTCTCTAATGTTGTAAGGTTTACTAATAATAACATAAGAATTGGTGATACTAATACTGGATGTTCTATTACTTCTGGTAATGATAACTTTTTTGCTGGTTCTTATGCAGGAAGAAATAATACTTCTGGATCTTTTAATAACTTCTTTGGTTCTTGTGCAGGAGCAGCAAACACCACTGGATCTTCTAATAACTTCTTAGGTTGGTCTGCAGGAAACTGCAACACCTGTGGATGTAGTAATAACTTCTTAGGTAGAGATGCCGGATATAATAACACAACTGGATGTTATAATAACTTCTTTGGTTTGTGTGTAGGAAAAACCAACACCTGTGGATCTGGTAATAACTTCTTAGGTGCTTTTGCAGGATTCTGTAACACATCTGGAAATAATAATAACTTCTTTGGTATTAGTGCGGGATACTGCAACACCACTGGACTTTATAATAATTTCTTTGGTTTGTGTGCAGGACTTAAAAACACATCTGGAAATTCTAATAACTTCTTTGGTAATTTTGCAGGATTTGCAATCACCAATGGATGTTATAATAACTTCTTAGGTGCTTGTGCAGGAACTTATAGTATTTCTGGATCTGATAATAATTTTATTGGTAGATGTGCTGGTGGAGGATCATATTTTGGAACTCCTAATACTGGATCTTATAATAACTTCTTAGGTAAGGATGCAGGAAGATGCAACACCACTGGATGTTATAATAACTTCTTTGGATCAAGTGCAGGATTTGCAAATACCACTGGATGCAATAATAACTTCTTAGGATATCAAGCAGGAGGATCAAACACCACTGGATCTAATAATAACTTCTTTGGTCAGGATGCAGGATTTTGCAACACCAGTGGATGTGGTAATAACTTCTTTGGTATTAATGCAGGATTTGCAAACACCACTGGATCTTGTAATAACTTCTTTGGTCAGGATGCAGGAAGATCTAACACCACTGGATGCTATAATAACTTCTTTGGTCGTTGTGCAGGATATGCAAACACCACTGGATATTATAATAACTTCATTGGTGATCAAGCAGGAAGATACAACACTACTGGATGTGATAATAACTTCTTTGGACGTTATGCTGGACAATACAACACCACTGGATGTAAGAATAACTTCTTTGGTACTTATGCAGGAAGAAATAACACCACTGGATGTAACAATAACTTCTTAGGTAATTGTGCAGGATGCACTCAAACTGCTGGTAATAGAAACATTGCATTTGGTTATAATGTTCAATTACCAATTACTACTGGTTCCGATCAATTAAACATTGGTTCTAACACAAATTCTTGGATTACTGGTAATAGTTCCTTTAATGTTGGTATTGGAACCACAAATCCAACACAAAAACTTGATGTGGTTGGAACTGTAAAAGCAACAGCATTTGTTGGTGACGGATCTCAACTTACTGGAATTAGTGGTGGTGGTGGTGGAGTTTCTATATCTACAAACACCACTAATCAATCACAATTCCTAACGTATGTAACTGGAACTGGAACTACAACTGGATTTGGTGTATCTACTACTAGTCTTGTATTTAATCCCTCTACTGGAAGACTTGGAATTGGGACCGATAATCCAACAACAACTGTTACGATTGGTGGAACTTTAAGTTTTACAAATAATAACATAAGAATTGGTGATGCTAATACTGGTGTTTCTGTTACTACTGGTACTAATAATTTCTTTGCTGGTTCTGAAGCAGGAAGATTTAACACTGCTGGATGTAATAATAATTACTTTGGTATATGTGCAGGAAAAAATAATGCCACTGGATCTGACAATAATTACTTTGGTAGGAGTGCAGGAGAAGGAGCATCTGGAATAATAGCAGGTTTTACTGCCGGAAGCACACCTGCTATTTCTGGACAAGCTTTTCAGCAATACCTAGTATCTGCTACTGGTGGTTCTGGTTCTGGAGCAGTTTTTATTGTTGCGAGATTTGATCCTAGTGGTGCTGTTACTTCAGTAACCCTCAATGGTGCAGGTACAGGGTATGCCGTAGGTAATACACTTACTATTGCTGGTGCAACTATTGGGGGAACTACTCCTACTAATAATATTACAATTACTGTCACTTCTGTTGGTGGTGGTGTATCTGGTAATAACTTCTTTGGTCGTTATGCAGGATTTGCAAATGCAGGCGGAAGATGTAATAACTTCTTTGGAGATGCTGCAGGATGTGCAAACACCTTAGGAAATTATAATAACTTTTTTGGTGTTGAAGCAGGAATAGCAAATACTACGGGATCTTCTAATGTCTTTATTGGTAGATTTGCAGGAAGATTTAACACTGCTGGATCTACTAATAATTTCATTGGTCTACTTGCAGGTGGTGGTAGTAGTGGTGGAAATTGTAATACTGGATGCGGCAATAACTTCTTTGGTCAATATGCAGGAAGATGCAATACTACTGGATCTGATAATAACTTTTTAGGTTCTTATGCAGGAAGATACAGCACGACTGGATGTAGAAACGTTGCTATTGGTTGGAATGCTGGGAAGTGTATCGGTAGTACATCTTCTAATGTCTTTATTGGTACTCAAGCAGGAACTTATACCAGTTCCGGTTGTAATAACTTCATTGGTTTTCAAGCAGGATCTAATGCTTGTGGAAATTTTAATAGTTTCTTTGGTGTTAGTTCGGGGACAGGTAGTGCTCTCCCTTCTGCTGGATCTTGTAATAGTTTCTTTGGTAGTAATTCGGGAAGAAATTTCAATGGTGGATCTGGTAATAACTTCTTTGGTGCTTACGCAGGATGTAGTGTCAGCAGTGGTAGTAGAAACGTTGCTATTGGTTTTAATGTCCAATTACCGTCCAACACTGGTAATGATCAATTAAACATTGGTTCTGAGACTAATTCTTGGATTAGTGGTAATAGTTCCTTTAATGTTGGTATTGGAACAACAAATCCAACAACAAAACTTTGGGTTAATGGAACAGTAACAGCATCATTATTTCAATCCACATCAGACATAAATCTTAAAGAAAACATAAAAACAGTAGAGAACTCTTCAAACATAATATCACAATTACGTGGAGTTTCCTTTGATTGGAAAAATACTCAAGAACCATCTATAGGTGTTATTGCTCAAGAGGTAGAATTGGTGTTACCTCAACTTGTAAGTACTGGTGATACCAAGACTGTTAATTATAATGGTTTGATTGGTGTATTGATAGAAGCAATCAAAGAACAACAAGTTCGTATTGAAGAATTGGAGAGAAAATTAAATGCCTAATCAATTCAATAGTCCTGAAGGAGATTTAGAGAATTATTTTGTAAGTGAATATTGGTTAATTGACCAGTATGTTGGTGATACTTTATGGGGTTGGGGTCTTAATAGTACTAATGGCAGAGTGGGAAATAATTCACCTACAGGAAGTGGTAGTTTTAGTACTCCAGTCACAACATCTGCTGGTGGATCTAATTGGAAACAAATTTCTACTGCCTTTTCGGGTTCATCAGCAATCAAAACTGATGGAACCTTATGGGTTTGGGGAAGTAATGGCAATACACAACTTGGTGGTTTTGTTGGAGGACTTACATCTTCTGTTTGTACTCCAATAACGACATTTGGGGGAGGAACTAATTGGAAACAATGTTCTAGTGGTGGTTATTCTACAGCAGCAATTAAAACTGATGGAACCTTATGGGTTTGGGGTGCAGGATCTTCTGGAGAACTAGGAAATAATGTTTCTACTGCTGGTGCTAGTAATAGATGTACTCCAGTCACAACATTTGTAGGTGGAACTAACTGGAAACAAGTTTCTTGTGGAACTCAATTTATGGCAGCAATCAAAACTGATGGAACTCTATGGACTTGGGGTAATAATGCTCATGGAACTCTAGGAATTAACTTACTTGGTGTAGCAACTAGTAGATGTACTCCAGTCACAACCTTTATTGGTGGAACTAATTGGAAACAAGTTTCTTGTGGTGTTATCAATCTATCCCTTCAGACTTTGGGTGTTGGCATTCTTACAGCAACTTCTGCAGCAGCAATTAAAACTGATGGAACTTTATGGACTTGGGGATCAAATTCACTTGGGCAATTGGGGATTAATCTTGCAACTGCAGGAACTAATGCTAGATGTACTCCAGTCACAACATTTATAGGAGGAACTAATTGGAAATCTGTTTCTAGTGGTGGAGGTGCTATGGCAGCAATCAAGACCGATGGAACTCTTTGGATTTGGGGTAATAATAGTGGAAATCTAGGAGACAATACAATACTCACTAGATTAACTCCAGTCACAACATTTATAGGAGGAACTAATTGGAAATCTGTTGCTTCTGGCATTTCACGTACTTCAGCAATCAAAACTGATGGAACTTTGTGGGTTTGGGGACTTAATGCTAATGCACAACTTGGGACTCTGAGTAATCAATCTATTGTTTGTACCCCAGTCACAACATTTATAGGAGGAAGTAATTGGAAACAAGTTTCTGGTAGTCTTTTTACTTCACACGCAATTACATCAGGAACTGATCCTACTTCGTTTGTCTCATAAATATAAATATCAGTAATTATAGAATAGTATATGTACGCACTTGTCAATGGTGAAGAATTGCTTTTGGGTCCAATTTCATTTAACACCAGAATGATTAATTCTGAATTGGAAGATCTTGAATTGGATTATCGTGTGAAAACATCTGATGATGTTAATGTTCCAATCAGCATCAGTGAAGAAGTCAAAATTATTTTTGCAAGAAATGATATTCCAGAGCACGATCCAAGATTTGAAGTAGTTTTTCAAACAAGTCACGAAATTCAAGAAAAAGAAGTTGTTTTCTTTTATACAAAGAGAGATAAATTATTAGATCAAATTAAAGATGAATATAAGAAATTAGTAGCACCAGAAAGAAGAAATAAAGAAAATACTAATATCAATTTAACTGTAAATGATGTTGAAATTATAGTATCAACTAGTCGTGATAATCGTTTAGCACTTGCATCAAAAGCACTTGGAAATAGTGGTCCTTATAATTTTAAATTTGGTGATACTTGGGTTGAAATAACCAAAGAAAATTTGGAATATATTCTTGCTCAAATTGATACGAAAGTTCAAGAAGCATTTGATTGGGAACTTTCAAAACTAAATGAAATTGAATTTTGTGAAACAAAAGAAGCAGTTTATGATGTTGTAATTGCATCACCACTTGACGTGTTGCGTAGTGTATAATCATATTTTCCATAATTTTTTAAGAGAATAAATTATGCCAAGTCCAGAAATTACAACCAACTATAAGACATCAGACGGTGTTGATTTGGGAAAGACATTAGTTAGCAAAGATTATTTGATTTCAGTTTATCCTCAGATTGCTAATCAAATTATTACTCCAGAATTATGGACTTGGGGTTCTACGTCCAATGGAGCTTTGGGTAATTTTATTGGAAGTACTACTGGTGCTAGATGTACCCCAGTCACAACACTTGCAGGAGGATCCAACTGGAAGCAAGTTTCTTCTGGATATAGAATAATGGCAGCAATCAAAAATGATGGAACTTTATGGACTTGGGGAAGAAATTCTAATGGAGAATTAGGAGACAGTACAAAAACTACTAGATCAACTCCAGTCACAACATTTATTGGAGGAACTAATTGGAAACAAGTTTCTTGCGGTGTTGACCATATAGGAGCAATTAAAACTGATGGAACCCTATGGATGTGGGGTGGTAATATTTTTGGCCAAATAGGAGACAATACATCAACCACTAGATGCACTCCGGTCACAACATTTGCAGGAGGAACTAATTGGCAACAAGTGAGTTCTGGTTCGAAGAATTGTGCAGCAATCAAGACTGATGGAACTTTATGGACTTGGGGCCTGAATGCTTATGGGCAATTAGGAAACCGTACATCAACCAATATATTAACTCCAGTTACTACATTTGCAGGAGGAACTAATTGGAAACAAGTTTCAAATTGCATTGGTACTAATAGTTCTAATAATACTCATATGGCAGCAATTAAAACTGATGGAACTTTATGGACTTGGGGCAACAATACGGAAGGGCAGCTTGGAATTAATGTTCGAGGACTTTTTAGTATTAGATGTACTCCAGTCACAACCTTTATTGGTGGAACTAATTGGAAACAAGTTTCTTGTGGTGGAAATTTTGTTGTCATGTTTTCTGCAGCAATAAAGACCGATGGAACTTTATGGACGTGGGGATCGCAAGCTGACGGACAATTGGGTACTAATAATAGTAATACTAGATGCACTCCAGTTACAACATTTGCAGGAGGAACTAATTGGAAACAAGTTTCTTGTGGTGGTTATCATTGTGCAGCAATCAAAACCGATGGAACTTTATGGAGTTGGGGAAAGAATACTGCGGGAGAACTTGGGATTAATGTTCAAACACTTGGTAGTAACAGGTTAACTCCAGTTACAACATTTGCAGGAGGAACTAATTGGAAACAAGTTTCTTGTGGATATCAAATAACTGCAGTCATTAAAACTTCAGACGATTTGCAAGGAATTTAATATCTGTTATAATTAATCTATATAATAACCAAAAAATATGAACCCTCTTGAGTTAGTTGCAAAGACCTTATATTCTTTTAATGAACATCAATTAACCTTTGAACTTTTAGATGCCTTTGGAAAACAGGCACAGGTATTTCAACAGTATGATGAAATTGCAAAGTGTTTCTTTGAACTTCGTAATTTCTCCAAAGCAATTGAGTATGGAGAAAAGTCACTTAAATTAGCAAAAATAAAAGAAGAAAAATATATAACTTCTAAAAACCTGATTAATGCATATAATCAGTCAAATATTCCAGAAAAATCCATAACACAGATTGAAAAGTGTAAGAAAGTCAATCCATTAGATGCTGAACTTCTTTTAGAAGAAAGTTTTGCGTATTCTGCACTTAATCAAAAGGAAAAATCGGAGAAACTTTTATTCAATCTACTTCAAACAAAACTACCAGAAGAAATTGAAAGAAAGGCATATCATAATCTATCTGGACATTATTTCCGAAAAGATGATATTCATACAGGACTTCAACACTTTCTCAAGGCAGGAGAAGTAGAAGCATATAAAAATCAAAAATATCCTGACTATGAAAAGTGGGATGGAACTATTACACCCGGAAGAACTATTATTATTGATAATCAGTGTGGTGCTGGTGATGAAGTAGTTCATGTTCGGTTTATGAAGCATCTCAAAGAACTTGGAATGAAACCTATTTGGAGTTCAACCAGAAAAGAACTTGTAGAACTTTTTAATTATAATGGTTATGATGCTGTATGCATTTATGATAAACCAGAATTTCCAAAGGATGCCTGTTGGGTTTATGGTCTTTCACTTCCTTATTATCTCAATCTAAAACTAGAAGATTTGGGAACTGAACCTTATCTTCAAACACTTCCAGAGTTTGATAAAAAATGGGAATGGATGAAGGAAGATACTAATTATAAGATTGGAATATTCTGGGCATCTAGTTCTGGATTTGAACAAAATTCTTTTAGAAGTGTAGAACTTAAGGATTATATGAGTGTTCTTGGAAACAAAGGACATTCATTATATTCATTACAAACTTATACTGATAATAAGGATGCAGATGAATATCCGGAAATCAAACAATCACTATCAGTTAAAGGTAGAGAATATGCCGACACATTCTCTATCATTAAGAACCTTGATACGGTAGTAACATCTTGTAGTTTTGTTGCTCATGTAGCAGCATCACTGGGCAAAGAAGTTTGTGTCTTTGTGCCGATTATGGAGTATTATGTATGGACATCATCTACTGGAAAATCTATGTGGTATGGAGATAATGTTCATTTATTCCGTCAAAAGAAACCAAGAACTTGGGATGCTCCTATTAAAGAATTTGGAGAGTTTTTAAATAAATGAAATTTCATACATTTTATATAAATAATCTTCCAGAACAATTAATAGAAGATCATAAGAAAGTCTGTGAGCACATTGGTATTGATGTTGTTTATCATATTCAAGATGCGATAGATGACTATGATACTCTTTATACTGCTCACGGAAAGTTTATGACTTCTGTGATGCAATCTGAAACTGATGATGTTGTTTGTTTTTTAGATATTGATTGTCTTCCCCACAATAAAAAAAATTTAGAGTGGGCATACGAATGGGCAAAATCAAATAATTCTTTTGTTGGGAATGCTCAAAATATTTTTCACCAAAAAATGATAAATCATTTATATGCTGCTGCTTCTTGTCTATTTGTAAGTAAAACTGGATGGAATATTCTTGGAAAACCTTGTTTTTCTTATTTTTGTCAAGGTGATACTCAAATAGATACTGCACAAATTCTTTCGTTGAGAGCAGATCAAATTGGTTTGCCTTATCGTCTTATGTATCCAATTGGTTATGATGAAAAAGACCCTGGATCAATTATTAATTGTTGGGAACTTGGTACATATGGACATTATGGGCACGGAACTTTATATCCAGCAACTTGGCATTATTTTAGAATCAGTCAGTTCAAAGAGCAAATACCAGACCTTTGGACAACTCGTGTAAATAATGTATTAGAAGATCAAAAAATCATTTCAAATTATTCTTGCCTTCCTTATGAATTATAAGTTTTTGTTTTTAGTTGGGTCTGCACTTAATCACTTCAATGCAGAAAAAATTAGTGAATTTACAACAGAAGAAAGATTTCAACAGACATTAGATACTATTCAATCAATTAAAGATAAAGTTCCAGATGCTTATATTTTAATTTATGAGGGATCAGAAACTCCTATTGAAGAAGAATATAAGCAGAAATTTATTGAACAATCTGATTTACTGATTGAATGTGGTGATGATCCATATATGAAAACTCTTTATGAGAATGTTCATATAGATCCAGATAGATTTACATT
>Ga0181355_1000539_pt1 | contig 16247 bp, 22 predicted proteins | sample Fa13VDMM15DN_FD_130099 | JGI IMG/M metagenome (GOLD analysis project Ga0181355, IMG submission 130099) | Freshwater viral communities from Lake Michigan, USA - Fa13.VD.MM15.D.N | ecosystem: Environmental > Aquatic > Freshwater > Lake | place: USA: Michigan | collected 2013-09-23 | reverse complement strand
GCCGCGAGTCTTGAATCCACCGGGCAGATTACTCAGCGTACCAGCATCAACAAGCTGACGAATAAGAGAAGTGCCTGACTTAGCAAAAGCCCCAATGAGGTGAATGAGGCCAAAACAATAGAAACCAAAGCCCGGAATGTAGCCGTAATGGACGAAGTGTTGCCGTCTTTCATGAGTCTCATCATCAGGCTCCCAGTTGCGGCGAACGGCCAAAACTTTGGCAGACCCTTTTTCAAGAGTCACCACATATGGCAGGGCAATGCCTGTCTTCTTACCCTTCTTATTTTTATGCTCATAGCCTTTAAGATCAAGGTCTACGTTCATCTCCAAGAGTTTGAAGCGGTTGTCGGCTGTAGCCCTAAAGCCCATTTTCTCAGCAATCTTCTTCTCAACCTCATCCAAAGTATTTTCGGGCGTACCTAGATCAATATCAACGTAGAACCCTGCTACCTGCAACTTACGCAACTCGTTCTCAGTTTTACGCATCACGTGCGTTACCCGTGGAGAAGACTCTAAGTTACTCGCGCCATACGGCACCACCAAGTCTTCGGCGGGGACAAAGAGCGACACTTGCCGATCCAGACCCGGATCAAAGTACACCTTCTTGAACGCATTGCCAGATAAACCCATACCCCACAACATTCGTTCATGCTCTGGCCTGTATTCCTTCATCACGTCCGTCAACTGATAGTTCATATCAGCAGCGACACGCAGGGCGGCTTCTTTCTTGGCGGGGGTCTCTTTGCCAATGATCTGGGTCTTGACTGGCCCAGCCGCAGGGAACGTAGCCATCATGGTTTCAGACTGAAACTTCACCAGAGCTTCAGACAGCATGGGGTGAAACACCCCGCACACGCCTTCCCACGGCTCTGTTCGCTCTTCAATCTTCATGCCCAGAAGTTCTAGGCCATCAACGTAAGTCTGCATCCAGTCCTTGCGGCTGGCAACGTCTTCATCGTAGTCACTGATCAAATCTTCAGCCAGACTTTGCAGTTCTTCTTCATCAAGCACTTCGGCCAAGTTGGTATTGAAGTCGTCTTCTTCGTCCCCATCAGGAACAATCTGAATCTCCATATCACCTGTGTCAATAGTGACTGACTCTGGGTCTTCAATCTCAATCTCAATCGGCGGCGATGCCATGTCCATTGCGGCCAGATCATCCAAGCCTTGTGGCGCTGCGTATAGTGACTTTTCAATAGCCATAATTTATCCTTTTAAATCTAAGCAAAGTTCATCAAACGTCAGCCCACTGTCTTTGCCCGTGAATTCCAAGCTGAACAAATACCGAGGCTGGGTGGTGTTGAGCACCATATGTGGTTTCTGGGTGTTGAATACATAGTATGTACCGGGCTGATACTTCAACTCTCTTGTGGTGAACACCACACCCGGCTTTTCATCTTCTATAAACAAGCAACGGCTCTTATTATCATCTGCCAGCAACATGTTGAGACCAACCTTGCGGTCTGTATCGACGTGCCAGTTGTAGCAAGTATTGGGGGGCATCCTCAAAACCCCGGCATAAAACACACGTTTCTTGGCTAAGTAAGATAAAAAAGAGTCTTGCAGTAATAGGTTGGGGTGTACCGGGACAGCATCAAAGTTATAGTATTTCACCCACGACTCGGGGGTCATATTCAGGGCGTAGTTAAGCAGGTCTTTGGCAACTAAAGACCCGATTGAAACCGTTTCGTAGAAGCCGTTATTCATCAGTAGTAAACCGCTTTGCGGCGGCGACCTCGTGGTTCGTCTTCCTCATCAGAAGCCAATTGAATAAATCCCCCACGGCGATACCGTAGCAACGCCTGAGACATCGAGTCTACCAAGTCATCATGTTCCCCTGATGGGAAAGACGCAACCTCTTCAATTAATTCTTCAGCCCAGTGAGTATTAGGCACCCAAACATGTCCTGACGCAAACATATCAGCCACGGCATTTAACCGGGCAATCTTGTCGTTACCCTTTGATGGGGTGTACTCCTGCACCGGGATTCCCATCGCCCGAAGCTCAAATATCAGCGGTGACCCCGCTGCCTTGGCCTCCACAATTAGCGAGTCAACTTCCCACTCATTGAATTCCTCAAACGCCCGTTGTTTTAACTCGGGAAACTCCATCCGCTTCTTAAACGCATTCAGCAAGATGATGTTTGCCCGGTTTATCCCTTGGGCATCGTCCTGATAGAACACACCCCATGTCGTGCAGGCTGAATAATCGGCCCGTTCTGTCTTCAGGAACGCCGTGTCCCACGACTGGATGATGAATTCGCACGAAGGTGGCCGTTCAGAGTCCCATTTCTTCCACCATTCCCGCTTAACGATAGCAGAAACGTCCGAAGTGGGCGACTGCATGTACTGCGCTTGCCATTTGGCGTTAGGTAACTCTTCTTTTAGGGCTTGAAGCTCCTTTAGTTCCCAAAACTCGGGCCATAAGGGGTTACCCGAGGGCAAAATGGCAGGAAACTCGATCACTTCCCACTCTTCACCCGACCTTTGAGCCGCAGCCTTGACCACTTGACCCGTCAAGTCCCGTTTTGACCAGCGTGTCATCACCACAACAATAGAACCACCCGGCTGAAGACGCTGGCGGGGGCCAGATGTATACCACTCGTACGTCTTGTCGTAAATTTCCGGGTTGGTTTGGGCCATCGCGGCCTCTTGCTCCGAGTGCGGGTCGTCAATAATCAGGATATCAGCACCTTTACCCGTCACCGCACCCCCAATACCAATAGCAAAGTACTCACCACCGAAGTTTGTGTTCCATCGACCCGCTGCTTTGCTGTCTGACTGGAGGTCTAGGGCCGGGAATATCCGCTTGTAGTTAGGTGAGTCCACCAGATTTCGCACCTTTCGGCCAAAACCCACCGCCAACTCAGCCGTGTGGCTGGTCTGGATGACCTTCTTGCCGGGATATTTGCCAAAGAACCAAGCTGGCAGCAGGTAGGAGGCGAATTCTGACTTGGTATGACGTGGCGGCATATTAATAATGAGGCGTTTGCACTCGCCTTGTGCCACCCGCTCAAAGGCTTTAGCCATCTTCTCATGGTGCCGACCATGAATGAAGTTAGGCCACATTTCCCGGACAAACACCATGAAGTTGTCAGACGCTTTGACCCGCAGGTTGCGGGTGTTTAGCTCATCCAGAATTTCTCCGATGGCTTGCTGCTCGTCTTTGGGGAACTTCCTGATCAGCATCTGCTGCTGACTATAGGGCAGGGTCTGGAGTTTCTCCAGCACCGTTTCTAGTTTACTTTTGGCGACGGCCTCAGTCATTGGTCTCGTCATCAGTCTCGTCAAGTTCTTTACCTGTCATGCCCAGTTCTTCGTCCAAGTCAATCACTTGTATAGCAGGGGCACCGTTCAAGTACTTCTCTTCTGTGACCCCAAGGGACTTGGCTTCCACGTCAATGATGTTGTCCATGTAGGCAGACAGCTTACCCGCCAGTTCAGTTTGCAACTCTTCAGTCGTCCGGTGCGTGACATTCACCTCAAGCCGTTCGGCAAAGGCACCCACGTCTGACATCTTGCCCAGAAGTTCCAGTGCCTTTAACTGGGTGACTTCTTTATCAGAGCCTGTCAGCATCAGCAGACGCATCTTGACGTAGTTGCGCACCTGTGCGGCGTTGCGCACAATCTCCACGTCATACTCATCAAGCATCCCCTTGAGAATGATGGCAGCGGCTGAACTGATCTCTTTACTTGCAGTGGGGGTCTCAAAGAACTGCTCACGGGCTTCCTTCTTCTCAGCAGAAGTGGCCGTGGTTATCTGCATGCCGTTGGCCGACAGAAACTCCACCGTGTTGAACGCGGCTTGCGCACGGGCATGCAACGTCTTAGCCTCCTCGACAGTTAACGAAGATGGCATGGGTACGTCTAATTCAGGGGTAACTAATATCATGGTGCGGTTTGTAGCTCCAATTTGTGCAGGAAGTGTACTGCCTTTTTTAAAAAATATATAGGGGGTGGGGGTATTTCACGTGGAAAGATGTTGGGGGGTGTTAGTTAGTGATCACTACTAGTCGGGTGGGGAATATTCACATGGGGTAGGGGGGTATCTCGTGGAAAAAGTTTTTGGTGTTGTAGTTAGAGGTCACTACTGCATTCCCACGGGAACTCCGGGAACGTGGGGAATTACTTTTATGTTCCCCTGTTTTACTTTTTTCCTTGTGATCTTTTGAGTAAAACACAGTGCATACGCACGCCGCAGCGACCCGGCCTAATCTAGGGGGTGCCCCCTGCCCATTTCCCACAGTGGGAAAACCAAAGCCCCTCCCTGTCAACTTGTCATAAGTTATAGCTATCCCGTGCAACCTATGACGTTTTGTGGTGTAATACATTCATGGATCGGGAAAGCACAGCCGATACATACTCTTATTAACCTGTGCTGTTGAAAGTGAAATATGGCTACATTGACATACTGGTACTGCGAGTGCCAAGACGACAGCGATGCGTACAGCATCGTTGCCAAGACCAAAAAGGAAGCTGTGCTCAAGCGTAGCCAGCACAGCGAGGGTAGGTTTGAGCCACCTGTTAAAAAGACAATTCAATACCGAGATGCCTTTGACCTTTTTTCATGGTGCACGGGCGAAGGCGGTGGCCGTAGCTGTGGAACTTCTGACTAACTGACTGATAACTCTTTTATCCCTGAACATTTTGTTCAGGGGTTTTTAAACCCTTTTGAAAGTGAAACATGACTAACGCAATCTCTTACGCTGCTCAAGCAGCAACAATCGCAACATCCTTGATCGAAGCCAAGCAACATCAGGACAAGGCAACATCCTTACGTGATGGTGTCAATAAACAGATAGCTGTGCTGCACAAGGACAAGCTGGTAATAGGTAGGTATAACACGTGCAGCGCGGCAACATCATTTGTCGATACCCTTGTTGCTGGTGGCTTGGCCAAAAAGACTGCACAGAATTATCTGTCGCTGTTCAAAGATGCTGTCAAGACTGGCAAGCCAGTAGCTGATTGGGGTGGCACTAAGGCGGGTGGTCGTGGTGCGGTAAAGGGTGCAGCACCTAAACAGGAACGCGCAAACCCTGCATTGGATGCCCTGTTCAAGTTTATCAAGACTGATGGCGGGTTAGATACCCTGCAAGCCATACAAGTGGCGTTCGATGACGCTGAGGGTGATTTGTCAGACATCGCGATTGAGATGCTGAAAGCCGAGGGTTACGTGATCGAATAACCCCTAAAACCCACAACCCCTGACCGAAAAGTCAGGGGTTTTTTTTCGCCCAAAATTTATGTACACGTTTAACAAAAGTGCCCCTACGTCTAAAACCACTTATGATATCTACCACTATATTGATAGCTATCATTTCGATAACAGTTCCCTAGACGCTGGCCGTGAGGCATTGCCAAAATACCCAAAAACCAAGGGTTAACCCCATGCCAAAATTTAAGCTACAAAGAAGTTATAGGATGATTTCTTGTGACAACGTGTTGTAGGTTAATTATCGCTTGAAACACACTACAACTTCTTTGTAGCTTAAAAACTAAGTTATTTCCCACAGTGGGAAAACGTACACACTTATTTGGATAACTGTTCCCTAGATGCGGGCTGTATTGATGCGTACCAGCTTTACACTGGTTGCGCCAACTAGCACGCGATTAACCAATTGCGTAATTACGAAGAATGTTAAGTGCGTATAAGGCAGTCCTACTCCGCGTTTTATTCAATTATTCCAGAAAATTCCTGAGCACGGAATATTGCAAGACCCAGCATCCATGCGGGTTCCAGAAGGTTTTTCCCCCTATTATTCTATTATTTTTAAAAATATATATATGAAGTCTAAATTTCCAGAATTCTAAAATGTGCTTCTTTTTTAAGCAATCTTTTGCGTTCTCTCGCTCTTTCTCATGTTCTCGTTTTTCTCTCTCTCACACAGAATTTCGTGGACTTTTAGAATAAAGCAACTTTTTCGCTCCTAACCCATTGATTTTAAACGCTTTTCTTTTATACCGTTCTCTAGAACTTTCTGGAATAATTGAATAAAACACCACCTCACACCAACCACCACCAACTTGACACCCAAGGCTTTTCATGATAAAGTAGAGGCTCAACACGTGAAAACATGTTGTACCAAGAAACGGGCAACTTCCCACCGTGGGAAAACCCAAAACCAAGCTAAAGGAAAGCAAGATGACAACACCAGAAACAGCCAAGCCCGTGCGTACCAGCAACGGCGACTCCAGCCAATACGTGCGCCAGCACCTGCCATTCAAGGCCAGCAACCTGTGGGCTGAGTGGGTTCAATGCAGGAATGGAGGACATGCACGTTACGTAGTCTATAGCTACGGGCGGCACTGGCCACTGTTTGTTTATGACAAACAGACAAACACATGGTTTGAGAATGCCAGCAAGTACAGCGGCAGCACAACTAGACAGAAAGCGCAATGCTACCCACACACTACCCCTGCCATAGACATGCACCCGCTGCACGTTGACGACATGATAAAAGTTGCCTACCGTGGGCCAGTTGGCCTGATCGTGGCTGTGGGAGAAGTAGCATGAGCGGGTTATTGCAAGACGAGTGCCGAGGACTGAGCAAATGGTTTGCCAGCCGAATTGATGCCCGGTGGGTATTACGTAACATCTACAAAGGAGAGACAGCATGAAACAACCAGACGACACCAAAACCATCGACATGTTTGAGGAGAACACCGTGAAAACGTACCAAGTAGAACTCAAGCGCGTCAGCTACGTGAGCATGGAGATTGAAGCCTATACCGCAGAAGAAGCCGAGAGCAAAGCGTGGGCTGAAGTTGAAATGCGTGGAGACAGCGGCTATGCCGATTGGGAGTTGACCCTGTGCGAAGAAACCGGAACACCAGAGGTGCCAAATGAGACGCGATGAACAGTGGACGAGGGAGCAGTACAAAAGTGTATGTACCAACATCTTGTGGTGCGTGGTGTACTTAGCCGCACTAGTAGTGGTGTATCTCGATGTGTTTGTATGGCGTGTGGGTTAGTGTCAACTTGACGTTATCCTGTCAACCTGTTATAGTATGTGTGTCAGTTAGATAAGTAAGCAGTAAGCGGTGCAACTTCCCACTGTGGGAAAACACCGACCAACCTAGGAAAGTATCATGAGCAACTTTGCAATCGACTTGGACAACTTCAGCGTGTCCAAACTCTCATCATCTGCACTGGTGGTGAACCTCTCACTCAGTGTGTGGACAGGGCGCAAGCTGGACAAGCGGGTATCCGAGGAGGTAGATCAGCAGAACAGCACCAAGTCACGTGCTGGCAACTACCACAAGAATCTCATGGCAGGTTCGGGCAAGCTGACCGAGATCACAAAGATCGCCAATGCCATACGGTCATGGCTGTATGGTGTGACCCAGCCTTGGGGTGACAACGGTGACCGCATCCTGAACATGGCGTACTTCATGGAGTTCAAAGACCGACTCACTGACTACGAGCAGCAGTTCGGCACTGCTGTCAACGGGTTCCTGAATGACTACGATACGCTGGTCGCTGCCGCTGCGTTCCAACTGGGCGACTTGTTCAACCGTGAGGACTACCCGGTGCGTGAGACTATCGAGGACAAGTTCTCAATGCGCTACAGCATGACCCCACTGCCTCAGACTGGCGACTTCCGGGTGGACATTGGCGAGGACGGGCTGCGTGAGTTGCAAGCACAGTATGAGAGTGTGCTGCACCAGCGTGTGACGGGAGCCATGACCGAGGCATGGGAGAGACTGCACGACTGCCTGACCCGCATGTCAGAGCGGCTGACCGATGACACCGACAGTGATGGTGAGCCTAAGCGCAAGATATTCCGCGACTCGCTGGTCGAGAATGCTGTGGAGGTATGCGGCCTGTTGAAGTCATTCAACATCACAAACGATGTACGTATGGATGAGATGCGTAAGCAGCTTGAGGATGCCATGCGTGGTGTGAGCGCCGATGGGCTGCGTGACAGTGACATGTTGCGTGAGCAGACCAAGCGCAAGGTGGACAACATCCTGTCTAAGTTCAACTGACCCCAACCCAACTTCCCACTGTGGGAAACCCAACCCTTTATCAACTCAAGAAAGTAAACCATGTACAACTCAATCACTCTCAAGCAATGCGCTGACCTCATCGCCGCAGTCGGTGACCAGCAGACCGTCCTCGTGCAGGGCGAGATGGGTATCGGCAAGTCCGCTATCCTCAAGATGCTCAAGTCATCCGCTGACTACCCGAAGTTTAAGGATGCGTTCTTCTGCTACGTAGACATCACTACAAAAGATGTTGGTGACTTCCTTGTTCCAAAGATCAAGGATATCGACGGCAACGAGGTGTGTGCGTTCATACCCAACGAGGAGTTCGGGTTCCACTTCAAGGGGCGCAAGGTCGTGATGATGCTCGATGAGATCGGCAAGGCGCGAGGGGGTGTACTCAATGCCTCACTCAGGCTGATGAACGAGAAAGCACTGGGCGTGAATGTGCTGGACGGTGTCGTGTTTGGTACGACTAACCTAGCCATCGAGGGTATTGGTGACAACATCCCACCACATGCACGCAACCGGATTACCGTTGTCCGTGCTGCCAAGCCTACCGCCTCAACGTGGATAGAAGAGTTCGCCATACCACAGGGTATCAACCCGGTCATCATTGGTACGGTGGCTGAGTACCCTGAGATGTTTGCATCGTTTGAGGACTACGAGAAGCCCGAGCAGAACACATACATCAATGACCCGCGCACTGTGCGTAGTTCGTTCGTGACCCCGCGTTCGATGGAGCGTGCAGCGTATGTGTATGAGAAGACCCGCATCTTGGGTGATGATGTCATGTGTCATGCACTGGCGGGTACGGTGGGTGAGAAGGCGATGCACAACATCCTGACGATGGACAAACTCGACAGCCAGTTAACTTCATGGGATGATTTGATCAAGTCACCCGAGACTGCGACTGTGCCCACGTCTGCTGCTGCGTCCTGTATGTTGGTATCCAAGGCCGTGCAACGCATTGAGAAGGACAGCATGGCGGCATGGATGACGTTCCTCAACCGCATACCCAAGGAGGCGCAAGGCTTGTTTGCACGAAGTGTCATGTCCAACAACTGCCCCAAGCGTGACGTGGCTGCACGCAATACCGAGTTCGCTATCTGGGCAGCGGCCAACAACTTTCTGTTCGCTAAAAAATAATTCCCACGGTGGGAAAACAAAGGAGAGAGCTATGTCATTCATTACACAATCGAAGTCATTGACACCCACACAGCGTGTACAGCGTGCACATGTGGAGTTGATGGGACACCCTGAGACGATGACCTATGCAGGGGTGCTGATGGTCGGCAAGTACGAGGTGCGTGACGATGTACCCACTGCCTGTACCAACGGGCTGGACTGCATGTACGGGAGCAAGTTCATCAAGGACATGACTGACCCAGACCTGCGTGGTCTCATCATGCACGAGAACCTGCACAAGACGTTTCAGCACATGTTCCTGTGGCAGCACTTGTACGAAGAGGATGGCCGCACTGCCAACCAAGCGTGTGACTACGTGATCAACATCATCATCGACGACATCGACAAGCGCACCCACGGGTTCATCACACTACCCAAGGGCGGGTTGCTTGACCGCAAGTACGAGGGCATGGACTCGCAGACTGTGTACAACATGTTGCGGCAAGACAAGGACAGCAACGGCAACTCTGGTGATGAAGGTGACGGTGGGTTCGACGATCACGACTGGCAGTCGGGCAAGGATATGTCTCAGGAGGATATCGAGCAGGTTACCAAGGAGATCAACCAAGCTATCCGTCAGGGTCAACTGATGGCGGGTAAGCTGGGCGGTAACCAGTCGCGTGAGTTGGGTTCACTCATCGAGCCAAAGGTTGACTGGCGTGAGCAGCTACGTGAGTTTGTTTCATCGACGGCGGTAGGCAAGGATATCTCCACGTGGCAGCGTGTCAACCGCAGGTGGTTGCAGCATGACATGTACATGCCCTCGACGATCACCGAGACGGTGGGTCGCATCGTGGTTGGTATTGATACCTCGGGTTCGATTGGCACTGCTGAGTTGTCTGCGTTCTTGTCCGAGGTGCAGGGCATCTGCCTCAATGCCAAGCCTGAACGAGTTGACTTGTTGTATTGGGATACGGAGGTGGCAGGCCATGAAGTCTACACACAGGAACAACTTGGCACGTTGACATCATCGACCAAGCCAGCGGGCGGGGGTGGCACTGACGTGGTGTGCGTATCCAAGTATCTCAAGGACAACCAGATCAAGCCTGAGTGCGTGGTCATCCTGACGGACGGCTACCTTGGGGGTGACTGGGGTACATGGAACGTGCCTGTGCTGTGGGTCATCGTAGGCGGTAACACGGCTGTGCCACCAGTGGGCAAGGCCATCTATCTCAACTAATTTATTAACTTCACGGTCTCTAAAGAGACCTGTTCCCTAGAAAGTACATCATGCAAACAACACAAGAAACATACGTAGGCCAGAGATCATTTAGCAGCTTCAAAGAGTGGTCAGAGGCTGCACGCGAGGCCGGGTGGGCGCACTGGATTGGTGACATCCCTGTGCACAAAGATTTGTTGCCGTTCTTCAAAGCCTTCAAAGACAAGCGGTACAACGTGGTGCCGTGTATCGACACAAGCCCGGTATCTGTTCAAATAATTTTTTCACAGCCTGATAACGGTGGGCAGTGGGTTCGCGTATACAACCAGTTAGGCATCACGTTCCCTGACGCAACCGAGTACAGGTCGGGCGCGATTGGTATTGATATTGGCAACAATAGAAAGAATAAGTTAGACGCATACTTTGTCCAGTCGGATGCTATTGCAAACGAGAAGTTCTCATCGAGCAGTCCGGGGTACACCATGCAGCAGTCCAAGGACATGAAGAAGGCGCTGAAGGTTGCACTGCGGGTGCTGACACCACTTGACGGTGATGACGTTCAGTCAAGGTCTACATCGGGGCTACATGGGGGGCTAAACACGTTGCGCCACAACGCGAAAAGCAAACTACATGAGAGTCTGCAATTAACCCGAGATGAGATCATGCAAGAAGTTTCTCACATGGCTGCATCGAAGTATGCACCATGCACAGATATATTCCGAAAAGCTATTGACTTGATCGCTAAAGAGGGTGCAGAATTGAAGCGTATGCAGGATTACAAGCCCCGTGCATGTTTTGTTTGGGTCAAGTCCAACAGCTTGATGTACCGATTTGTGGATGCCAAAGAGTTCACAGAGTGCACCAGCATGGATGATGTACCTGAGTTGATTCGTAATAAGTTAGCCGTGTTGCAGATTGCAAAAGACGGGGACGCTATTGCGGATGTAGGCGTTCGTGTGTCAGCAAGTACCTATTGGGTGTTCGCATGACTGCCGCTGAGGATGCTAGGTGGACGCGAGAGTTGGCATCTGCGAGTATGCAGGTAGTGTTAGACGAGATAAAAAGTGACTTTGCTGTACGGAGACAGCTAACGGAATGGATGCACATGATGGAGGAACGGATTCTCAGGAACGGTGATGTCACTCGTGTGGAGATCAATGACGATGGCACTCTGAATCTGTTTGACTTCACATTGCCGAGCCAGAGAGGGAGGAGACTAATCAACGTGTCACAAGAACATGTAGAGCCGTGGATTATGGAAGCTATATCCATGCTGCGTATCGCGGAGTGTAGTGATTTAGTACCTGCGTTGGGGTTCAAAGTATCCGACCAGTTGTACTACGTTTTAAACAAAGAAGGAGAGACGAAATGAAAGATGTTTACAGAACAAAGACAGGCGTTGAGATCGGCTGCATGTATGAGAGGCCATTGCGCCAGTTGAGCCGGGATGAAGAGATCATTCAACGTGCACTGCTAGGTATCCACACCCCTAACCCTGCGTACATATGTTTGTATGCGGTGCTGCTGACCCTTGTATTCGCCGGGATGATGGCTGGGTTCAGGGGTGTGTCATGACTGAGCACGAGAGTAACTTGCACGACCTGTATGCAGGGTTTGCAATGATGGCGATGGTGATGCGTAAGGACAAAGACAGGGAAAGCATAGCGTTCAACGCACACGAACAAGCCGCCGCCATGATTGAAGAGCGGAACAGCAGAACGCAAAAAAACGAGGGCGGTATTGTTGACATCCTGAACAAGTGGGGGGACAAGTCATGATGACCCCAGAGAAGAAGGTGAAGGCCAAGGTGGTTGCCATACTCAAAGAGTTTGGTGCGTACTACTTCTACCCGGTCACCGGGGGGTACGGTGCGTCAGGTGTGCCCGACATAGTTGGGTGCTACCACGGCCACTTCTTTGGCATTGAGTGCAAGGCGGGTAAGGGTAAGACCACTGCGCTACAGGAAAAGAATCTCAACAACATCATGACCGCTGGTGGTACCGCACTGGTGGTCAACGAAGACAACATTGAAGACGTGCGATATTTTTTAGGAGAGATGTAATGAAAGATTTACCCGGAGATATCAGGGAGCTTATTTTGTTCGCGCTACAAGACGTTATAAAACGCATAGCGTGGATTGAAGAACAACTTTGTGAAGAATACGAACCGGAACCCGAAGGAGAAGAGAAATGAACACGATCATGGAAACCAAAATCAAGGAAGCCTTCCAAGAGTGGAAGCAAGCAGATAAACCAGAGGAGAAGACGATGACCACTAACCAGAAACTGACAGGCTTTTTGATCAACACGATCAAAGCCAAGCCCGGAATAACGGGCAAGGAGTTGCGTATGCACGTTGTACAGGCAATGCCAGAAGTAGCCGAGTCGTATGTACCCGCGCTCATGAAAGGTTTGTACGACAGGAATGTTGTGAGCCGTGAGCTTATACCCGCCCAAGGGTACAACGGGCGCAATACATACTCATACACATTTATCCCCGAGGATGAACGTGTGACCATGCCCAAGAAAGAAAAGGTCAAGTTGTATGCAAAGAAGCCGAAGCCGAAGCCCAAGGCCGCGCCTCAAGAAAGCAAAGGCATCACCACACTGATACCCGCAGAGCGTACCGTGATACGTTTTAAAGACCCAGAGGCCGCTGCTACAACAACGGTCTACATCACTATCCGCATAGGCAAGGAACCAGCGTACTCATTGAGTCTTGAAGAAGCCAAGGTGATCTACCAACAACTGAACCAAATCTTTGGGGGTATGAAATGAGCGATTTACCGCACACACCCAAAGTGTTTGGGGAAATATTTGTAGACGGACAATTTCGTGGTCACATGGAGCTAAATGACATACCAAAAAATACTTTGGTAATAGGCGATTACCTGCTGTGGACGTTGGACAACCCTGAAGAGATGGGTATTGGTCACCGCAACACAGGTGAGATGGGTGTCTTCAAGACGGCAGACTTTGAGCCGTACCTGAAAGCATTTTTTGGATTGAACTTTTAAGGAGATAGATATGAGCAGATACGCATTCCCATTAGAGAGGAATTCTACTGGCATGACTTTGCGGGATTATTTTGCAGCAAGGGCTATGCAAGCATTTTTAACTGGGGACTACGATTTGTACCCGCATGAAGCGGCAAAAAAAGCGTATGAACTAGCAGACGCAATGCTTGAAGCGAGAGGCGAATGAAACTAATAACACTGGACTACGAGACGTACTACACCAGCAAGGACTTGGGCTTTAAAACCCAGACGACTGAGGAGTATGTACGTGACCCGCGCTTTGAGGTGATCGGGGTGGCGGTCAAGGTGGGTGATGGTCGGGCTACTTGGTGCACGGGTACGCACGCGCAGATCAAAAGATCACTTGACAACTTTGATTGGGATGACAGCATGGTGGTTGCACACAATGCGTTGTTCGACATGGCGATACTGAACTGGCACTTTGATATCAGACCCAAGGCGATTGGTGACACACTGAGCATGGCACGTGCCATCAATGGTATCGAGGTGGGCAACAGCCTGAAGAAGTTGGCCGAGCACTATCAACTGGGGGTCAAGGGTACTGAGGTGGTGGACGCTATAAATTTACGCCGCGAAGACTTCTCAGAGCAACAGCTTGATGCGTATGGGATGTACTGTATCAACGACGTTGACCTGACCTACGACTTGTTCTTGACGCTGCTGCCCATGTTTCAGAAGACTGAGTTGAAGTTGATCGACCTGACGATTCGCATGTTTACAGAGCCTGTGCTCCGCCTCGATAAAGCTCTCTTGCAGCAACATCTTGCAGAGGTGAAAGACCGCAAGCGTTACCTCTTAGACGAATGTGATGCAGACATCGCAGACCTGATGTCCAACCAGAAGTTTGCCGAGGTTTTGCGTGGGCTTGGTGTCGAGCCGCCCATGAAGATCAGCTTGATCACAGGCAAGGAAGCGTTAGCGTTGGCTAAGTCTGATGAAGGGTTCAAGGCGTTGGCCGAGCATCCTGATGAGCGCGTACAGACACTTGTTGCTGCACGGTTGGGTAACAAGAGCACGTTGGAAGAGACGCGCACCGAGCGCCTCATTGGGATTGCAGAGCGGGGCAAGATACCTGTTCCCTTGTCCTACTACGCTGCACACACCGGGCGTTGGGGTGGGGCTGACAAGATCAACTTCCAAAACTTTCCCTCACGCGGTGATAACGCAGGGAAGCTCAAGAAGGCTATCCTTGCACCCGAGGGTCACGTCATGATTGACTGCGACTCTGCACAGATTGAGGCGCGGGTGTTGGCATGGTTCGCAGGGCAAAACGATTTAGTAGAGGCATTTAAAAATGGCGAAGACGTATACAAGATCATGGCATCGGCTATCTACCGCAAGGAGCGCGAAGAGATCACCCCGGCTGAAAGATTTGTTGGCAAAACCACCATACTTGGCGCAGGTTATGGCATGGGCGGTACGAAGTTCCAAACGCAACTCAAGACTTTCGGTGTGTCGGTCAGTACAGAGGAGTCTGCACGGGTTATCGCTACCTACCGTGAAACCTATCCTTGGATACCCGCCTTATGGAAGTCCGGTTCCACGGCGGTTGATGCTATGAGCAAGGGGCGCACTGCCACGTGGGGCAACGGGTGTATCAGCATCGGTGCCGAGGGCGTGCTCATGCCAAATGGTTTGTACCAGCGTTACCCCAACCTCAGAAAGCTACGCGACAAGGACGGCAAAGACCAGTATATTTACGATTCACGTAAAGGGGCGGTGAAGCTGTACGGCGGTAAGCTGACCGAGAATATCTGTCAGGGCTTGGCACGCTGCATCATCGGTGAACAGTTAATTAAAATTAGTAAGAAGTACCGCGTTGTACTCACTGTGCACGATGCTGTGGCGTGCGTTGCACCGAAGGAAGAAGCCGAAGAGGCTATGGCGTATGTCATGGAGTGCATGAGGTTTGTACCATCATGGGCAGAGGGCATCCCGTTGAACTGCGAGGCAGGTGTGGGAGAAAGTTATGGAGACTGTTAAAAGAAGGCAACACGGTAGCACGTACAAGGGGCACAGGATACCCTACGGTACTCTTGCGGATGCGAGTTATGAATTGCGGCAAGCGTACTACGCATACGGTTATTTGCACGATAAAGATATGCCAGAGTTGCCATGCCCGAAGTATGAATACACGGAATACGCTGACCCCGAAGATGAGTTGCACAAGGGTGAGATGTTCATTGCTGTTCAAGAACTGTTAGATGGCCTCACCCCAAGAGAGAACAAAATATTGTGTATGCGGTTTGGGATTGGCCTGACACAAGAGTACACGCTGGACGAAATTGCTCCGATGTTTGAAGTTACACGCGAACGCATTCGGCAGATCGAGGCCAAGGCAATGCGTAAGATTAAGCACCCGGAACGTATGGAAAAACTGTGGGATTTGATGGGGTACTACCAAACAACTGAAGAGAAAGAAGCGCAAGAACAAGCGGCCAAGGCAGCGTGGGAGAAGCAACGTATAGAGCGACAAGAGAAAGCGGCAAAAGCACAAGAAGCGCATGCGGCAATGAAGATTGCAGACTATGCCGCTAAAGTAAAGGCGTTAGCGGATTTAAAGGAATGGGAAGACCTCAAGCCGATGGTTTCCGATGTTGATTGGGTAGCGCGTTTGAAAACAGACAACCCCACAATGTACCAAGAGTTGAAATATCGGGTGGGAGACATTTGGGGTAAGAGTGCAAAAGAAGTTTGGAGGGTGTATGCGCAAGAAAAGTAAGTACAGGCCAAAGCCAATGTTGCAAGACCCGCTGGGTTTTGTTTTGGAGAGCATTACCCCGGTGGCGCAGCACGACAGTTATTTGGTTGACCTGAAGATTAAGAACCACCTTGCGCTGACCAGCCTAACCAAGGGCGTTGCTACCCGCAAGGACAT
>Ga0181355_1000535_pt1 | contig 16283 bp, 13 predicted proteins | sample Fa13VDMM15DN_FD_130099 | JGI IMG/M metagenome (GOLD analysis project Ga0181355, IMG submission 130099) | Freshwater viral communities from Lake Michigan, USA - Fa13.VD.MM15.D.N | ecosystem: Environmental > Aquatic > Freshwater > Lake | place: USA: Michigan | collected 2013-09-23 | reverse complement strand
CGTCCTTGGCTACGTCCTCACTCCCACCGTCGCTAGCGCGGCGTTTGCTCACGCGCTCGACGCCGCCAACCCACGTCCAGACCGCGAGGTCTGGATAACCGTAATCGGCCAGGCTCAGCCTGGCGCACGTATTGAGGTGTTCTGATGGCAACGTTGCCCAACATGGGGCTCGAGACACCAACGCCCGGCGGAGACGCTGGGAATTGGGACGATCTGATCAATGATGATCTAGAGATCCTGGACGCTCACCGGCATGAAGCCGGGAACGGTCTCCGCATTCGCCCGGCTGGGATGGATATCAACGCGGACCTCACCTTCAACAGCCTCTACGCGCCGATCGCGCTCCACCGCATCACGTTCGCGTCGATCGTGGCGCTCACCGGAAACAACAAGAGCCTCTTCGTCAACACGTCGGACAACGAACTGTACTGGCGCAGCAGCACCGGCACGAACGTCAAGCTCACCGCTGGCAACGCGCTCAACGTCGCCGCGTTCACCGGCGGATTTGGCGCCGGCTACACGAGCGCGAGCGCCGCGGCGGACTACGACGACAGCACCGAGCAGTACACGTTCAAGCAAGCGGCGGCCGGCAACTGGTCGCGGCTCGGCGTCGGCGGAATCCGCCTCTACGAGTTCGGCACCAGCGAGACGTTGCGCGTCGGGTTGCTCGCGCCGGCTGGGCTGGCGTCAAGCTACGACATCACGATGCCGCTGGCCGCGCCGGCGTCGACGCAGATCATGCAGATGTCGAGCGCTGGCGTCGTGTCCATGATCGGCACCAATGAACACGTCACGGTCACCGGGACCGGTCGGTTCAAGTACCAAGATGACTCGATGATCATCTCGGCGCCGATGTTCCAGTCGACGGCGACTGCTGGAAACTATGCAGCCGGTACCACGCCAGTATGCACGAACAGCGGCACATGGACGTTCTCGCCGGGAGCCGGGATTCCGATCGTGGCCGGGTTTCATCTCCCGATCGGTTGCCGAATCAGGGCCATCGAATGGCACTTCAACAAGGGCGGATCGTCGGCCTCCCTCACGATGGCTCTGCGTGAGCGGTCAGGGGGCGTAGTCGGAAACATTGACGCCGTCGTCAACGTCGACTCCGGCGTCACTGAGGACACGGAGACGCGCGTTGGTATCAACTACACGATCGTCGCCAACACCCCGATCTGGCTCGAGGTGACGGCCGGGAATGCGGCTCACGTCTTCCTCTACGCCGAGGTGATCTTTGACCGCCCATGATGGCGACGCCGGAGAGCGGGGTGCCCATGCCCCTAAGTGAAGGCGCGCTCAAGGTCGTCTTCGCCGGCGGCGTCGACACGAAATCCGACCCCAAGGCGGTGCCGTCGACGCGGCTTTTGACCCTCGAGAACGGGGTGTTCACGCGCGCCATCTCGATCCAGAAGCGCAATGGGTACGAAGGATTCGCGGCGGACGCCGATGCTCGTCGTTTGGGCGTTCGCGATGACGAGCTGCTCGAGTTCACGGGTCGTGCGTGTCGTTCGCGCCAGACCGGCACCGAGCAGTGGAGCGAGGTGGGTCCCTGCTTCTCCGCGGTCGGGACCGATCGACCGCTGGTCAAGACAGGAACTCAGCAGACGCAGCCGGATGCAGCGACACACAGAGGAGTCACGGCCGTCGCGTGGGAAGACTCGCGCGGCGGCGTGTGGTGGAGCCTGGTCGATGCTGTGAGCGGCCGCGTGCTCAAGGCTCCGACGCAAGCAGACGCATCCGGTATCTCTCCTCGCTGCGTTGCCGTCGGCGCGAACTTGCACGTCTACTACGTGGTGGCGGCCGCGAGTCGCATCTACGTGATCGTCGCCGACCCATCCAATCCGAGTGCCAACGTTACGCCTGTGCTTCTCGTCGATGACATCGACTCCGTGAACCCTGTCTACGACGCGTGCGCGACGGAGCGCACTGACACGCCAGCAGTGATCGTGTGGAAGGAGTTCGGCTCCTCGAATCTTCGCGTTGGATACGTCGACGATTCAGGCGTGCTCGGCACCGGCCTGACCGGCCATCCGACGGTGTACACCTTTGCGGCGAACATGAGCTCCACATCTCCTGTAGCTATAGCCTACTGGGGAGACACCGACGTTTTCGCGTGCGCATACGTCGATGCGTCGCTTGACGGCACCGTCGCATCGTTCTCTGGTGGGAATCTGATTTATCCAATCACGGAGAACTCGATCACTACGGTGTACGCGTCGACGGACGTTCAGCGAGTCGCGATTGCTCTGTCCGATGCTCCTCCTACGAGCACTGCGCCTACTGCTTGGGTGGTGTTTGAGGAGGCATCTGGCGTTGCATCCAACCGCTATTGTGAGATTGTCTCCGTCGACATCGACGGCGGTTCTGTGCTGACGACGCTACAGGTGCGCAGCGTTGGGCTCGCCGCTGGTGCGTTTGCTGTGGGGCTCGACGCCTTCGCCGTGTTCGTTCACGACACCACGTACTTCAACACGTACGTCACGTTGCGTCTTGAGGATGCCTTCCCTGTCGGTCGTCACGCAGCGGGTTCTGCCGCTGGCGCGCCGCCGCGCAATCATCTTCCGACGGCGAACATCGACGGAGATACTGTCACGATCGCTCTGCCCGTGCGTGACCGGCTACTCACCGAGAACAACGACAAGTTCCGCGAGACCGGCATCCGCATGGTGACGATGGATTTCGAGTCCGAGGACTCGCACCAGTACGCGCAGCTGGGGCGCGGGCTCTACCTCGCCGGCGCTTGCCCGCTCCACTACGACGGGCGGCTCTGGACGGAGCAGGGATTCCACTTCGGTCCCGAGGTCATCGCGGCCACACCTGCTGCTGGCGGCTCGATGACGGCCTCGACGACATACCTCTACCGCGCATGGTACGAGTGGACCGATGCGCAGGGCGAGGTGCATCGCGGCCCGACGAGCTTTGGAACAATCGTCACGATGGCCGGCGGCCAGACGCAGGTGACGGTGACGTTGCCGACGTTGCGCGTGACCCGCAAGGAGAACGTGCGGATCTGCGTGGCCCGCTCGCTGGCAGCGTCGACGGGAAACACGGCTCAGCTGTTCCGCGTGACATCGCTGGATCTGTCGACGCTGGGGAGCGCCAATGGCTACGTGGCCAACGATCTCACCGTCGACACGGTCTCATTTCTCGACCGCATGAGCGACGCGACGCTGGCCACGCAAGAGGAACTGTATACCGACGGTGGGATCCTATCGAACGACCCAGCTACGCTCGGCAGCGTGATCGCGCGGGGCAAGTCACGCCTCTTTTTCACCGACGCAAGCAACCCGAATCTGATCCGCTACTCGCAGGAACTTGAGGATGGATACGGTGCGGAGATTCCGCCGGAGCTTCAGATCTCAGTAGACCCGTTCGGTGGCTCGGTAACGGCGATTGCGAACCAGGATGACCGCGTGATTGTCTTCAAGACGAGCGCGATCTATACCTTCAGCGGCGACGGCCCGACGGCGAGCGGCGATGTGGCCAACGGTGGATTCTCTCGCCCGCAGCTTGTCACTTCCGACGTCGGATGCACCGATCCGTCGTCGATCGTGATCACGCCAGCTGGCCACATGTTCAAGACCGCGAAGGGGATCTACCTCCTCGATCTCGGAGGCGGAGTGCAATACGTCGGCGCGCCCGTCGAGGCGTTCAACGCGCAGAACGTGCGTCGCGCAACTGTGATGCCGGATCGTACGCAAGTCGTGTTCTTGACCGACGATGGATCGACGTTGCTCTACGACTACCTGTTCCAGCAGTGGTCGACGTTCACGAACCACGCAGGGTTTGACGCTGCTGTGGTGAGCAACCGCTACCACTACCTCCGCACAGATGCGCGCGTCTTTCGCGAGACGATCGGCGAGTACAGCGATGATGGCATGCGGATCCAGCTACTCCTGGAGACGGCGTGGATCCACATGACCGACCAGCTGCAAGGCTGGCAACGGTTCTGGTTCCTGCACCTCCTCGGCACGTGGGCTAGCCCTCACCAGCTCGGCGTGCAGTACCGCCTCGACTACGGCGGCCAGTGGAGCGAGGCTCGGTGGCTCGATGCCACCGGCGCTTCATCGTCGGCGGGATGGATTACCGGAGACGGCGCGAACCCGATCGGAGTGGAGCCGATCATCGGCACCGTGTACGGGCAAGGCCCGTACGGCGATGGCCCCTACGGGGGCACAGCGCCAGGCACGTACGCATGGCGCATGCGCCTCAGCGAAAAGGCCAATGCAATCCAGTTCCGCTTCCGCGACTTCGAGGCGGACGGGTTCCTCGGCGCATCGTTTGAGCCGACGGAGCTATTGATCACCGGTGGCGTCAAAAACGTTGCACGGCGGCCATACACGGCCGGAAGGAGCATCTGATGTCGGGATGGACAGACGTTGAGCGAAAAAACGACCCCGCCACCCGTGCAGCCGATGCCGCTGCCGCCGCCGATCTCGCGGCTCGCAAGCAGCGGGCAGGTCTCAAGGGTTCACTGCGCCAGTACGACGAGTCGGTGTATTCGCTCGGCGAGGTCGCGGCCGGAGCCGCAGGGCGCCAAGCTCCACAGGTCCTCGGCACGCAGCTTGCCGGTGGCCCGCAGGACCAGTCTCGCCAGGGGATGATGGACCTCACTGGCCGGCTTGGCGCCGTCGCCTCGGGCCAGCAGGCTGGCGCCGGCGAGCTCGCTGTGAATCGGCAGATCGGTCAGGCTGCAGCCGCTCAACAGGCGGCGGCGCGCTCGGCTCGCGGCGCCAATGCCGCCCTTGCGGCTCGCAACGCTGCTCGCAATCAGTCGGACATCTCCCTCGCTGGGGCTGGTCAGGCGGCGACGGCGCAGATGCAGGATCAGCAGGCGGCGAACGCACAGATCGGACAGGCGTACGGCCAGATGCGGCAAGGCGACATCGACGTCGCTAGCCAGAACGCCCAGCTTGGACAGCAGGCGCAGATCGAAAACATGCGCGCCAAACTCGCGCAGACCGGGATGAACGATCAACAGCAGATCGCAGCGATGGCGCAGATGCTCGGATGGGACCAGGCACGATCGGCGGCCGAGCTGCAAAAGATTCAGATCAACAAGAACAACAAGAACAATCGAAACGCCCAGCTGATGCAGGCCGCCGGCACTGCCGCGACGATTGCGGCGGTTGCCAGCGACGAGCGTTTGAAGACCGACATTCGAGACGCTGGCGACGATGCCGACGAGCTGATGCGTGAGCTCAAGCCGAAATCGTACCGCTACAAGGATGAGGGGAAGTGGGGCGTCGGCGAGCGGATCGGCATCATGGCGCAGGATCTCGGCAGGTCGAAGATGGGCCGCGAGACGCTGGTCAAGGTCGACGACGAGCACATGGGCTTCGACATGGGCAAGGCGACGAGCGCGCTCTTGGCTTCGGTCGGTCGGCTCGACGACCGTCTGCGTAAGGTGGAGCAGAGGTAATGGGGCTCTACGGCGGAGAGATCGTGAACGTGACGACGCCTGATGGACGCATCGTCAAGATGCCGGCCGATCTGGCGTCGAGCTTTCAGGGGCTGGCTCCTGCTCCGCAGGAGCCTGTGGCGTTCCCCGTTGATGAGGTGCCGGCGTTTTCATCTCTCCCCGTCGAGCCGCCGCCGCCCATTCAGACTCAGCCGCCGCCCATCGATCTTCCTCCTCTTCCGCCTCCGCCGGCGGAGGTTGCTCCTTCTCCTCAGATCCCAGAGGTGCCGCCGCCACCTCAGGTTGCTCCTCCGGTGCCAGTCGAGCCGCCACCGCTTCCGCCTCCACCATCGTTCACCGGGAAGCAGCTCGCCAAGATCGGGGCTGCCGACGTCCTCAACGCCGAGTTGTCGGCGCAGGGGCGACAAGAGGATGCGATCAAGGCTGCCGCACTCGTCGACGCCGACGAGGCGACGAAGATCGGTGAAGCGCAAGCAGCTCGCGATGAGGAGACGGATCGAATCCTTGCCGAACGCGCCGCAAAGGCTGACGCCTTCGCGAAGTCCATGGACGCGCGCATGGCGCAGTACGAGACGGACGCGAAGGCGATCGCCAGCACGAAGATCGATCGAGACGTGGACCACCCCATCCTGGCGGCGATTGGGATCTTGCTCGGCGTCTTCAGCGGCGACACGAAACCGGCGATGGATGCACTGATGACCGGCATCGACCGCAAGGTCGCTGGCCAGATGCAGGATCTCGAGATCAAGCGCGCAGGTCTGGCGATGCAACGCGAGAGGATGGGCATGGATAGCGGGGTGAACCGCGACATCCTCGCCGAGTACGATACACGGCGCCTCGCTGCGATCGATCAAGCGAAGTCGAAGGTCGAAACCATCAAGGCGCAGTCGGGCAGTGATCGCGTTCGTTCAAATACCGAGTTTGCTCTCGCCGCTCTCGACAAGGAACGAGCACTCACCGTCGGCAACGCTGCCACGCGAGAACAGGACAAGCTGCGCGCCGAGCAAGCGCGTAAAGATCAGATCAACGCAGCCGCACAGGCGCGCAAGGATCAGGCAAAGCGCGACGCCGATGCGAAGGCAGAGCGCGATCGCAACTTCAACGAGGGCGTACGCCAGTTCAACGTGCAGCAGGAGGCGATGATCGTAAAGGCGCAGCAGGCCGCGATTGCTAGCGGCGGTGAGGCAGCGCAGAAGCAAGCCAAGGAGCTGCGCGAGACCGGAATCCGGGCAAGTGGTCGGCTGCTGCTGCAGCCCAAGGGCGAGCGCCTCTACAACGAACACGCCAAGCCTCTCGAGGACGAGGCCAATTTGCTACGCGCCAAAGCAGAGAGGGAGAAGGATCCGGCCAAGCGTCAGACGATGATCGAGCAGGCGGACATGCGCACGCAGAAGGTCGAGCAGATCCGCGCCGAGATCGAGCTCAAGCACGCGGTACAGGGGCGCAATGCCGAAGACGCCGGAAAGATCCAGGCGTCCATCAGCAATGCGCAGACGGCATTGTCTCTAATCGATGAGATCAAGTCGCTCCGAAAGCAGCATGGACCGGAGTGGCTCAACACCAAGGAGGGCCAGTCGATGAAATCGAAGGCTGCCCTCTTGGAGCTCACCGTCAAGGACACCTTCGAGCTCGGCGCCCTCGACAGCGGTTCACAGGCGTACCTCAAGGGAATCTCCGGCGGAGATCCGACCGAGCTCCGTCTCGGCGACGTGATCTCTAAACTCGGCGCCGAGGGAAACGAGGGCTCGATGGATGCTCTCGCTCAGGCTATCGAGAGCCGCACACGGAATACTCTCGCCGGCGCCATGGAGGGAGCTGATCGCTGGCGCCCTCTCCGCGACGCCCGCACCGAGGACCCGACCGAGGCTGCCGCGGCGGACATCTACGGCGAGAAAACCGTCCTCGAGAAGGCCAAGGGCGAGAAGGCGAGCGGCCTCCTACGCAAGGGAGCCGACGCCATCACCGACGCATTCGGCCTCGGGCTCGACAAACCGATCGAGCAACAGCGCGTCGACAAGGCGAAGGCGAGCGGCACCGTCTACGGCCTCACGGAAAAGCAAGACGAGTTCGCCGATGCGAACATCGCCGCGCTTGCCAATCTTGAGTCGAACGATCTCAAAAAGTACCAGGCGGCGACACGCGCAGCCGATCGCCTCATTGGATTCGCCACCGACGAGAAGCGCCCCGAGGCGCGCGCCGCGTGGCTGGCGAAACTGCGAGCGGATGCGCCAGATCTGTACGATCAGGCGATTGCCAAATTTCCGCCGGACAAGAGGGTAGCAGAGGAGGCTAGGGTTAGCGACATGATCCGTGAGCGACGCCAGCTGTTTGCGGTTGACCTCCCCAAGATCGACGGACCCGCGACCGGTGTCGCAGGCGAAGCCACCCGTGCCATTGCCCGCAGCCTTCCGATCACCGCCATCGATCGTGATGCAGCACTCGCAGGCGACCAGAGAGTGCTGCGAGAGATTGCTCGTAGGGCGTCCACCGGCGACCGTGATGCGATCGCGGTAGTGAAAGAGATCGCAGCGAGGAAGGCGCGGTAGTGCCTCGTCTTCGCGGGCCAGATAACACGATCATCGACGTTGATGATCGCGACGTCGGATTCTACTCCGCCCGTGGATGGACGCCGGAGACCGTCGAGACTCAGCTTGCTGGTACGCAGCAGACCGCAGCAGAGAATGTCGACACGGGTCTCATTGGCGCCATCGATGCAGGGGTCACCAGCTTCGCCTCAGGCGCCACGCTTGGGCTCACCGACGTCATCGGCGCATCACTGTCGACAGGGAATGAGCTCGAGACGGCGAGGAGAAACCGAGAGGACAACGCACTCATTAGCGGCGTCGCGAACTTCGCCGGATCTCTCGCGCCAGCGTTCGCCGCGCCTGGAACGCTGCTGGCGCGAACTCCTGCTGGGCTGATCGGAGGCGCCTCTCTCGAGGCAGTCAACGCCGGCCGTGCTATAGGCGGGCTTCGCGGCACGGCGCAGGTCATCGGAGCGGGTGGCGCCGAGGGCGCGATCAGCAATGCCGGATCCTACCTCGCCGATGTCGCGCTGGCGGACAAGGATGTCTCCGCCGAGGGCCTGTCGGCAGCACTCGGTAACGGATTCAAATTCGGCGCGGCGTTCAGCGCCGGCGCACTCGGCATCGAGAAGGGCACCATCGCCGCTCGACGGCTCTTCGCGAAGCCAGCTGATGCTCTCGACGATGCCTCTGCTGCGGCAACCGCTACCGGCGATTGGGAGCGCAAGAGCCAGGAGACGCTGCAGGCGAACGAAGCAGCAGCAGCAGCAGCCCGACGCCAACTCGACGAGGCACGTGCTGCGCGCGAGGCCGCCGACGTCGCGCGCAAGCAAGCGAGCGTTTCCATTGCCGAGAGGAAGGCAGCTCTTGCGCGTGATTACGCCGAGGATGGCGGGCGGACTGGACTCCCGTCATGGGACGACCTCCCACGCAATACGCTGCGAGGAGGTAAGGAGGTCAGAGGCGTCTCCTTCGAGGAGTTGTCTGACAGAGGTTGGTATGAGCTTGGAGATGCAGCCAACTCCAAGAATTTTCAAAATATTGTCGATAGCGCCAAGAACGACATCGCCAAGGGGATCTATCCCCGTATCTCAGCATCGATCGCGCAGGATGGGTCAGTGCTCGTTAACGGAGTGCACGATGCCGCGTTGCTCAGAGCGGCGAGGGAGACACAGTCTCCAGTCGAGATCGGGTTCCAGCGTAGCACTGTTGCCAATGATGCATTGGACAGGCTCAAGAATAGCAGCGTTCGCAGAGGAAAAGAGATCGACGATGCAGCGTCGGCAGCCGACGCTGTGCGGAAGAAGATCATCGCTGGTGAGGTGCCCGGAGAACTGGGCCCGTTCACCGATGCGGGTCTCGAGGCTGCCGTCGAGCGAACGCTGAAGCGGCAGGCGTCGAATACCGACAAGCTCGAGACGGTCGTTGCCGAGTACGACGACGCCAAGCGCGCCTTCGATGAGATGAAGCGCGCCCTCGAGATTCGCGACGCAGGAGGTGTCGCTCCACTCACGCCGCAGGATCTGGAAATATCAGCGCAGCGCGAGATTGGGAGGCGCGCCACGCCGACGTCGGCGCCATTGACAGCGGACACTGGTCGCGTCCGCGTCAAGTCGACGCCCCTGCAATCGACCAAGACACTCGAGGAGCTTTTAGCCGAAACCAGCGCCAAGCTCGGCGAGGGCGCGACCATCGCTGATCTGAATGCAGCAGCCAAGGCACCATCGAAGGCATCCCTCGTCGAAGAGATCGATGAGGCGGCGAAGGTCATGACCCGCTACGAGCGGGCGGCCGCAGCCGTTGCTGAGGCGGTTGGCGATGAAGCACCAGCGGCAGCAAAGCTTGCGGCCAAGTCTCTGCGCGAAGCAGAGGACACGGCAGAGCGTAAGCTGATGGAGAGCACGACGCAGGCGCTCGACGACGCCGCCGAGATGGGTCCCATCGCCCCTTCGCCGCGCGAGAGATTGGAACGTGCCCGTGCGGCGCGTGCCGAGGCTGACGTCTCGTATGCACAGGCGAGGTCAGTTGAGGCAGAGGCAGCGATCGGCGAGAGGCAGGCGCGTGAGGCTCTCAGAAAAACGAAAGACGAGATCAAGGCGAGCATGCCACAGGCTCCAGTGGTCGACGCCGATCCGTTTGGAGGCTTCCCAGATCCGTCGATGATTCCAGTGGTCGGCCCGTTGCTATCCGGCTACCTCAAGTATCGCGTCGCGAAGTCCGCTGCGAAGGGAGGGAGAGTCCCGCTCACGCCGAAAACGAAGGTTGCCGCCTTCGCCGCGAAGGCCAAGTCTGCGATCCACTCTGCCGTCGACAAATCGCTGGGGATCGGGACCAAGGCGGCAGCCGGGGCGCAGCGCGCGGCCGGTGCAGCCACCGTCGTCGCATCCAATATCTCGGACGCGCTGACGTCGAGAGCATTCGACGACGGCGAGCCAGACGCGCAGGCCGGCGCGACGTTGCAGCAGAAGACCGCGGTCCGCATGCGCGAGGTCGCATACGCCGCCACGAATCCGCAAGCGGTAGCGCAGCGAGTACGGCGCGAGCTTCGTGGCGTTCACGATCCGGAGATCGTCAGCGCCACGATCGCGCATCAGCAGGCGAAGTACAATCACCTCAACGACACCGCGCCGAAGCGCCCACCGGAGAACCCGTTCGCCCGTCGCGAGTGGTCTCCGCCGGCCGCTCTAGCGATGCAATGGGGGCGGCGGCTTGAGGTCGCAGACGATCCACTCGCGGCGTTCGAGGCGCTCGAGAAAAGGTGCCTTACCCCCGAGGCTGCCGAAACGCTGCGCGTGGTGTACCCGGCGCTCTTTGCTCAGGCGCAGTCGCGCATGATGGCGCTCGCCTCAAACATCAAGGAGCCGCTTCCCTATCGGGCGATGGTGCAGAACTCCTTGCTCTTCAACGTCCCGCTTTCCTCGTCGGTAGAGCCAGGTAACATGCAGATCCTCGCTGGAGCTCACGCCACCACAAGCGGCGATGCAACGGCGCCCCCGCCACCGGCCGGCGCCCCCCCCGTTCCATCGATTGCAGGCAACACATCCCTTACAGCCATGTTTCAGACCGGCCTCGATCGAAGGGCCATGAGGTAGCACAATGACCAGATCCAATCGCCCGGGCGGGCGCTACGTCCCGCCACTCAAAACCGACGGCACCCTACTCGCCGGGGAGGCTCCACGTGGAGCCTATACGCTCGTCGCTGGAACGACCTACTACTATATCCTCGGCACAGCAGACGCCCCGTTCCACGCTGTCCATATCACCTCGTACACATCCGCGCTCGTGATCACGTCGGCTACGATTCAGGATTGCATCCACGGCGAGCTCGAGGTCACAGACCACAGCACAGTTGCCGGCGAATGGGTGCCGGAGACGCCGACCACTGCCTATGTCGGGACTACCGGATCTGGTTGGTCGCAGACCAACGCCGTGGTCGCCAGCACGGGCGCCGCACTCGGCGGGGCTCTGTGGAATCTCGGCGAGGCCGGATCGAAGCGCTGTCGTCTTGCCGTCGTCGTCGGTGGCACCGGAGGAATCCTCCGCGTTTCGTGCTGGGGCAAGGACTGATGATCGATACGACTGGCATCCTTCCGCTACGCGTCGGTCCTCGCATTGGGATCGGGCGAGGCGATGCCATCGCGCCGCCGGGACGAGATGGCCCCGACAGCGTGCTCTATCCGACGTGCCCGGAGCAGTGGACACTCGTCGCCAGCGGAGTCAAGCAACCCGACTACCTGTGGACGTTCCAGGAGGCGAGCGGAAATTTCGTCGACGTTGCGAACAACCCAGGGGCAGTTCTCGTCGCGCATGCCGACACGACCTATCAGCAGACGGTTGCCGGTTGGACGACCAAATTTTTCAACACTGCCGTCGAGTTATCGGCTCGTGGAGCACAAGGCGCGATCAGCACGCTCTGGAATATCGGCAACCAATCGATATTCGTGCTGCTCTATTCGGCAGTTACTCAGTCCGGCGGAAATCGCTGCATGTTCCTCGGCGGTGGCGCAAACGGTCTGCAGATTGAGATCATCAACACCGGACGAGCGACATGCTTTTGCAACTCGGTTCGCGTTACCGGCTCGTTCACGTACGAGGATGTGACGCCGACCGCTCATCCGTTTGCGCTCTCGTATGATCGACGCGGATCCGGAGCTGTTCGCGTCAACACCGAGAAGGAACTGATCACCGGGACGTGGGCGAACCTCTCGGACAACATCAAGGGCATCGGCTCGAACAGCATCGCGCCGCCGATCAGCCGGCACTGCCTACTCGCCGTATGGGTCGGCCTCGACGCTGAGACGATGATGGATCGCGGGGGTGCTGGGCTCGGCGGCAAACAACTCATCGCCGACCTCGGTTGGCCAATGGCGTACTGATCATGTGCCTCGCAGTCAATGGAGCCTCGGGGAAGCCTGCCAACCTGCAAGCGGCGACGAGTCGCCCATGCCCGGTTTTCCTCCCCAACAACTACAACGCGCGCAAGTCGTACCCGCTGATCCTCGCGCTGCACTCGCTCGGCAGCAATGCGTCGTCGACGCTCGCGCGATTCTTCGGCTCGACGATCGCCGCGCAGAACAGCGGGCCGGGCTGCATCGTGCTAGGCCCATCGGGCACGCTCAACGGCAGCGCCCAACCGTTCTGGGATGCGAGCGACCCGTGCTGCCGCCTCGGCTTCGGGTCGCCCGTGAATGACACTGGGTACCTCGCCGACTGTATCACCGAGGCGCTAGCGACCTTCAACATCGATCGTCGCTATCTGATCGTCGTCGGCTACAGCAACGGCGGATTCATGGCGAATACTCTTGCGCGTTGCCATCCCGATCTCGTTACTCACGTTCTGAGCTACGCCGGCATGGGGCTTGATCCCACGCGAGACACTGGGGGCGGACCCGTTTATGACGCGCACTTCTGCGCAATCGCTACGCCGGTCCATTATACGCACATCCATGGGACAGCTGACGGGACGGTGGTCTACACCGGCGATCCTGGTCCTGGTGACACAGTCGGAGGGGACACGCCCACCGGGCCGTATCTCAGCGCGCTGCAGTCAGCCGAGCGCTGGCGCGACGCGAACGGAGGCAGCGGCGCATTCACCACGTACGCCACCGCCGACCTCACTGCTGGACTCGCGGGAGCGGAGACGAACATCATGGCGCCGGCCACGTCACAGGGCGCCAACGGCAGCGTCGAACTGTGGGAGGTCGTCGGCGGATCGCACGTGCAAGGGATGAACACAGCGTTCATCGACCGCATCGCCAGTCGCATCTGGGAAAACCCCCGTGTCTGACGATCGCAAAACGATCAGCGTCAACCGCGCGCGGATCACACGTCCAGTTGTCACACCGACGGAGGAGGATACGGATGAGAACCATCCGGTGAAGCCACCAAGTGTTCAGCGCGTCGTGACTCCGGCCGATGAAAAGCTGCGCGAGCTCGTCGAGAGGATTAGATCGCGCGAGGATGCTGCACTTCCAGAGGAATTTTTCCTCGCTCTCGATCGCGTCGCCCAGCTCGGCACGGAAGAGCGCGAGCGAATGCAAAGGGAAGTCGCGTCGTACGGCAAGACCAGTACGCGGTGGAAACGTATCCTCGCAGCCGCGAAGGCGATCGGGTTTGGCGCTGTCGCTGCTGCTCTTGGTGTCGTCGTGAAAGCGCTCATTGCTCACGGTGACGCCGCCGCAATGGCGCGTCTCCATATCGAGAAATTGCAGAGCCTCTCGGCGCAGGTCGAGAGGCAGTCGGCTGAAATCATGGTGCTCCGCGCTCAGGCCGCGGGGCATGACTCGATCATCCAGGTGTTCGCTGCGCGCCTGAGCGCAGCACAATCTAACTGAGGATCACATGCTGCAAGAAATCTCGTTTCGGTTGTCTCTCGCTCTCGCGTTCATCGTCTCGTTCCTGATCGCGTTCGCTCTTCTGTCACACGCTGCGCATGGGGCGCCGGCGGATCCAGAGTCGCCGGATGCGAGCCCACCAGTAGCCATGGGGTCAGGAAGCACGACGACTCCACCGGTCCCTACTCCGCCGTCGCTGACCGTGCCGCCCGACCCGATCGAAAATCCTGGCGGCGCACTCGATGCAGCCCGGGCTGCGTGGAGAGACGGCGGATGGATCGGTGTGATGCTCGTCGGAGTTTACCTCCTCGTGCTTGCCGCCAAGCGATACGTTTCGTGGCTGGCCACTGGCCGTCGCGCTGTGGTCGTCGCATCCCTTATGACCGCGCTCGTGACCGCCATCTCGACGTTCACCGGCGCCGGGCCAACGCTCTCGTGGGCGGTTAACGCGCTTGTCGCAGGTGTGCTGCTCTACCTGCGCCCGGAATCGAAGCCCAACGATGACCCAGACGAAGGCGGGCAGGGTAAGCTGAGGCAGCTGTCCCTATGATCGCTGCCCTCATCGTCCTCGCCGCGGCCGCGGCCGCGCTCGCCGGCGCAGTCGCAGTGCTCTCCGTGCGTCTCGCGACGATAGCTGGGCGAGCGATCAATGCCTCGGACGCGCGAGGGCGCGCCGACGTCGCCAACACCGCCACCGCGGCCGACTTGCGGACAGCTCGCAGCGAGCTCGAAGCGGCTCGCCGAGACCTCGACACACAAAAGGATGTGACCCGTGCCCTCTCTTCGTTGGCTGCCTCGCAGCGCGGCTCTGCTCTCGATGCTCCTGGCGTCGACCCTATCGATGTCCTGCTGGCGCTCGCAAAAGCAGACGGCTCCGACGTTACCGCCGATAACCCCGCTGTGCGAGCCGGTGACGCTACCGTCGCCGACGGTGGAGAGGATCGATTGCCTCGCCCTGGTTGGCCCGCCCCCCTCACTGACGAGTTTACGCGCCATCCCGCGTTGCCGTGACGAGGACGGCGACGCGATGGATCCCGACCTCGGCTGCTGGACCGCGGCGCACGCGTGGCGAGCTGGCGCCGTGATCGTGCGTCAGGCCGAGTGGATCTCCAGCATGCGGCGCTGTCTCGAGGCGGCGCAGTGACGGCGCGCGCGGTCTACTTCGGCTGCCTCGGCGAGGTGGGGCACTACCTGCACCACGACGACGTCCTTGATCCGCTGCGGGCCTCCTACTGATGCGGGGCAGCAGATCAGTACCCACGACCGAGGACGCCGTCCGCGCCCTGGCTCGCCGCGCCCGATGCTCTGAGTCTGACCTACTCGAGGAGTGGCAGGAGCGAGCAGCGGTCCGTGAGTTCGACGGCGGCCAGTACCGCGCCGCAGCCGAGGCTGCGGCGCTCGATGACCTACGTGCGCGGCATGAGCCGCAGAGGAGACTGATGTGAGCGAATTCAGGCAGTACCGCAGGAAGCAGATCGCAGAGCTTCGGCCATTCGTCGTCGGAGAAGTGCTCTCGGAGCGCGTCAGCGTCAGCGCTCCCGACCGCGAGGCAGGCTCGCCGAAGCCGGGCGACATGATTGCGCGCAACCCGAAGAATCACGACGATCAGTGGCTCGTGGCCGCCGCCTACTTCGCCGACAACTTCGAGGCGGTGTGACGCTTTTCGCCCGCTTCGCCAACTGGTGGCGCGACCGCTCCGCCCCCGTCGAGGACTCGCGCGGCGTCGAGCCGGCCAGCATCACGATCGACGCGCAGGGCTGGATTCACGGCCCCGGTGTCATCCACATGCCGAGTGCTCGCGGGCGCGGGATTCTCTCCGGCGGCGCGCCGCGCTGCGTCGTCCGCCACGGCACCGCCACCCCGTGGGGCACTGGCGGCGCCATCGCGCGCAGCTGGCGCGAGACCTACGCGACGCACAGCGCGCACGCAACCCTGGACGAGATCACCGAGAGCGCGCGCGATGCCGAGGTGGCCCGATGGCGCAAGCGCGGCTGGGACGCCGAGGCCGACCAGCTCGCGGCGCTGGCGGTTGGGACGGGCGTGCTCTACCAGCACCGCAGCCTGCTTGACGTCGCATGGCACGCGGCCGGCTCGATCGGCGAGGGCGACGCCAAGAAGGTCACCAGCGGGACCGTCGACGGCAGCGGCCTAAATTACGTCGCGATCGGCATCGAGATGACCTGTGTTGGCCAGGTCGCTCGCCGCCTCGACGGCCGCTGGCGGGGCTGGCTCGCCGGCCGCGGCGTCGGCTACGGCCCCGCGGTGCCCGATGATCAGGTCGAGGCGAGCGGCGGGCGCAACTGGCACCGCTACTCGCCGGCCGCTCTCGAGCTAGAGAGGCAGCTGGACGCGGCGTTGCTCGTCCGCTTCCCCGGTCTGGCTGGCGAGGTCACGATCACGCCGAGCCCGTACTCCGTGCGGCGCCTCGGCGTCGGCCCCGTCATCCGGCCGGCGATGCAGGTCGGGCACGTCGACGTGGACCCGACGCGCAAGACCGACCCG
>Ga0181355_1000532_pt1 | contig 16337 bp, 7 predicted proteins | sample Fa13VDMM15DN_FD_130099 | JGI IMG/M metagenome (GOLD analysis project Ga0181355, IMG submission 130099) | Freshwater viral communities from Lake Michigan, USA - Fa13.VD.MM15.D.N | ecosystem: Environmental > Aquatic > Freshwater > Lake | place: USA: Michigan | collected 2013-09-23 | reverse complement strand
GATAGGCCAACAGCAATTCACCGCTGGCCAGACAGCAGTCCAGCAAACTTTTGCTTCCGCTCAGTCTGCCCTGGACCGCGCTCAGCAAACGTCGCTCACGGACAAGAGCCTTGGCGCTCAAGCCGCTTTGGCCCAAGCCCAGAAAGATTTTGACGCAGCGCAAAACGCTCTTGGACGCGAACAACAAGCCAGCCTTCAAACCGGTCAGCAACAATTTACCGCTGCCCAAACCGCGCTGGAACGCGACCAACAAGTCACCGTTCTACAAGCCCAGCAAAACTTTGCTTCTGCCCAGGCTCAGTTGGATCGTGCCCAGCAGATTGCCGTTACAGACAAAGGCATTTCGGCCCAAGCCAATTTGCAAAAAGCACAACAGGATTTCACCGGTGCCCAGTCTGCTTTGGAACGGGCTCAGCAAACGTCTTTGCAAACAGGTCAACAGCAATTTGCCGCTGGCCAAAACACAATTCAAAACGATTTTGCTGCACGCCAGGCCGAGCTTGAGCGCTCCGGCAGAACCACGTTGCAAGCTCAGCAGATCGCATCCAGCGAGGCAATGGCCAGGTTGCAAGAGGCTGGTGTTACCAACCGGTTCGACAAAGAGATCGCTCTCAAAAGCAGCCAGTTCAGCGTTGAGCAGAACAACCTGGACAAGCGCCAGCTCATCGACAATTCAGCAAAAATTCAAGCAATCGGTTTGCAGATCGAAGCAAATCGGGACAACATTCCGACCAACTTTGCCGCCACAATTGTCAACACTACGATGGCAGGCGTGGACGCAATCATTGCAGACGGCACCCTAAACGCAGCCGCCAAACAAGCAGCCATTAACAACTTGGTTACTTACGCTAATAGCCAGATTGCTTGGGCGGCTAAATTCTTTGGCACCACAATTCCACCAATTAGCATGCCAGCACTAGCATGATTTACCGCAAAGCCACACCAGCAGACGTGCCAGCGATTGTCGAGATCGCGGTCGTGTCTGTAATGAACGATCCGCTCCCGGTCAAGATTGACAAGGCAGCTATGGCTGCCGCAGCCAAAGTGGCTTTGAACCCGGCCCATTTTCTGTGGGTTGCGGAAGACGAAGACGGAAAGGTCGTGGCCGCGTTTGGAGCTTGCGTGCAAAAGGGATTTTGGTTTGAGCGCATGCAGTGCTCAGTCCTGTTGTACTACACGCTGGTCAAGGGCGCAGGTTTGCAATTGATACGGGAGTTTGCCAAGTGGGTCAAAAGCAGACCAGGTATCAAGATAGCAATCTTTTCGTTGGAACCCGGTGTGGATGAGCGTTTAGTAAGGTTTCTCAAGCGTCTTGGATTTTCGCGTGAAACAAGACAAGTCAGTTACGTTTTAGGAGTTACACATGTCTAAAGAAGTAAGTCAAGTATTTGGCGGCATCGGTGACGCCGTCGGCGGCGTTTTTAAGGGCGTCGGCGCCGCTGTTGACGGCGCTGTTAAAGGCGTCGGCAGTCTTGCCAAGGAGATATACAGCTCTGAGATTGGCAGGGCCATCATCATCGCTGGCGCAATCTACTTTGGAGGTGCGGCCCTGGCAGGGGGATTTGGCACAGCGGGTACGAGTGCAAGTTTTCTATCAGGCATGGGGGCGGGGGTATCAAGCGCCGCAACCAGTCTTTCTAACGCCTGGGCTTTTGCGGCTGCCGGAGAATTTGGTAGCGCGGCAAGCGCGATTGGCGGTTCCTACGGCGCGGCGTATAGCGCGGGCGCGGGACTAGCGCCTGCCGCCGCTGCTGCTCCTGCCGTGCTGCCTGTCACCACCACCGTTGCTGCTCCTGCCGCTGCTGCTCCTGCCGCTGCTGCTCCTGTCGCTGCTAACGCTGGCTCCAGCGCCGCCGCGTCACTTTTAGATTCACAAATAGCCAACTCATACATCGCTAACACCGGTGTTGGTGGTGCTGGTGTTGGTGCTGCTGCTGCTGGTGGCACACCCTTTTTATCAAACCCCCTGGTCCAATACGGCGCGATCCAAGCAGGCACTCAGGTTGTAGGTGGCTATTTGGCCGGTAAGGCCCAAGAAGAGGCTTTAGCAGAACAGCGCAGATACGAAACTGAGCAATTGCAAGCTGCCCGGGATTTGCGCAACGCCAACGTGGGTGCAGACCTGTTTGCGCCTACCGACTACGCCGCTGCCGCTGCTGCCGCCCCAGCACAAGTACAAGCACAAGCACCTGCTGGCTTGGCCCGGCGTTACATGCCCGGGGCTGAGCCGGGCTCGCCTGGCTATGTGCCGAGTTCGCGGTTTGCACAGACATACAACAATTTGCCATCGGCCAATTTTTTAGGTCAATACGTAAATCAGGGGGTAGCATGATCAAAAAAGAAATGAGCGGGAAAGAGAACAACCCTTACTTCGTCCAAGCGATGAAGTACGCGCTCCAAGTTCTTTACGAAAAAGGCGCTGCCAAAGACGTCGCCGAGCAAGTGCGCTCTGGCAAAGACAAGGTTGAAAGCATGGCCAACATTGCTTACGAAATAACCAGCACGGTCGATGAGCGCACTGACGGCAAGGTGCCGCGCGAGATGATCGGCTTGTTGGCCATGGCAATTCTGAAAGAAGTGACCGACATTGCGGGAGCGGCCAAGGTAAACCTGTCGCCAGTCGATGCGGCCAACGCTTTTAAGATGATGCTGCTGCGATACCTTGGTGAGAACGGCGTGGACACTTCTCAACTACAGCAAGCAATGGACCGGGTTGACCCTTCGGTCTTCACTCAAAAGGCTTAATCATGGCTGGACTGATCATGGCCGGAATCGGCCAGGGTATTGCCAATGCGGGCAATGCAATTGGCTCGATAGGCGTGCGCGATTACGAGACGCGCGAAGCCGCGCGCTTGCGACGCGTAGACAGAGAAGAAGATCGCGCGTGGCGTGAAGAGCAGAAAGAAATCGACCGTGACCGGCAAGATGAGCGCGACCGCATGTACCGCCGGACGGCTGAACAACAAGCGGCTGGCGGCAAAGGCGGCGGCATGAAAGGTTTTGCTTCTGAAGACATCGCCCCTGGCGGCAAGCTGGCCGACATGATAGCTGGCCAAATGGGTATGACCGTACCCGAATATGCGCAGTTCTACAACGCGCGCAAAACTGGTGACATGTCGGCCTATGCCACGGAATCAAAAGACATCGGCAAAGTTTTGGATAACGAGTACGGCGAGCAAACGCTTACTGAACGGGTAGTGCCCGAAGGATTCAAAAAAGAATTTGCGGCCAAGTCAAAAATGTTGTCCGACATCCAGCAGTCTTATGTTGCTGGCAGCGAAGCAAAGAACATTGCAGAGGGTCGCCAGATCGGGCTTGTCACCAACGCCATGGCAGACGTGCAAGCAGGAAACCTCACCCCGACAAAAGCAGCTCAAATTTCCGCAATTAGCAAAGGCACCGCGCCGTATGGAGGTGATTCCAACGTGACGCGCAACGTGCTTGAAGGCGATACCACATTGACCGGCGTAGGCACCGCAACGGTTGCCGAAAAAGGCGCGTTGGCGGCGCAAGCTACCGCAGGCGCAGCGGAAAACACCGCTCAAGCTGCGACTCAAACTAAGCTGGGTGCCAAGTACGACAAAGAGATTCTTAAAATTGGCGAAGAGATAAAAGAGATTAAAGAAAAAACGGCAGAGGCTGCCGCAAGGACCGGCAAGATCAAAGCTGAAACTGGCCAGGTTGGGAAAGACGGCGGCAAAGACACCGACAAAACGCAAGAGCGTCTTAGCTCGGTCGTTAACGCAACCAACGCAACCATTAGATCGCTTGAAGAGACAAAGCCCCCTGCGTCGTCTCCTGCCAGAGCCGCCTGGGATACCCAATACGCCGACGCCCTTGCTTTGCGTGCGGAAGCAACCCGTCTGCAAAAAGAAGCCCTGGGCGCGCGGGCTGCGCCACCGCCACCGCCACCCGCTGCTGCCGCTGCTGCCAAAGGCGATGCGCCGAAAAAAGTAACCAAAGCTGAATATGATGCGTTGCCATCCGGTGCTCGATACATCGACCCAACCGGTCAAGTTCGGACAAAAAAATAATGGCCAAAGAATGGTGGGAAGACGACGCCGTTATTGAACCCAAATCGGATAACTGGTGGGCAAAAGATGAGCCCTACTCCGGTCGCAAAGATGTAACCTCGTTCAAGGTATCCACCAGCGACCAGACCGCGCGCGACCAGGAGTCGCTTGGCATCCTGCAACGCGAGCGCGAGAACGCCCAGCGCCTAGCAGCCGATGCGCAAACGGCAGGCAATCAAGCCGACGCCACCCGCTATGCCGGTGACCAAGTTGCCCTTGACCGCGAGATCGCAGCCAGGGCCAAAGCCGCTGGCGTAACGCTGCCTGCCCCGGCTGCTGTCGTAGCCCCGGCTCCTGCGGCTGTCGTAGCCCCGGCTCCTGCGGTTGTCGTAGCCCCGGCTCCTCAAGGCAAAGCGCCGCGCATGACGACCGGTACGGCGGTGGCGGAAACGCAAACCGATAAGTACGTGCCCGTGGTTGCCAGGGGGATCAAAGACACCACCGACAAAACAAAGCAGCCGGGCTTCATGCTGCAACCAGGTTTCATTGCCGAAGTGCGCCAGAGCTTTGCCGCCATCCCGCCTGAGAAGCGCCTTGCCGCTTTGCAAGAAGCAGCCAAGGGAACCGATGTTCGAGCAAAAGCAGCTCAACAGATTCTGCTGGACGTACAAAAGGAAGACGAAAAGATTCGTCTAAACACAGACCAACCCGGTACACGTACCCTGGTCGGCCTACTTGCCAAAGGCAAGAAGGTAGAACCGGCACCGCGCCTGCCTGGCACTGGCACTGCCGCATTGCCTGCACCGGTGGTGTTTCCCGATGTCGCGCCCAAAGTGTTTGATAACTTGGACCCAGCAAACCGCGAGTTAACCGAAGAGGCACGCGTTCAAAGGGCCTTAGACCTTGATGCCGCGCGGCGTGGGCTCAACAGAGCCGACACCAGTATAGAAGCCATAGCGGACCGGGAGCGGGCCGCAAAACGCGATCTGACGGCAGAAGCCCTTGCAAAGACAAACCCAATTGAAAGCACGTTTCGGTCCGGCGGGGCCAGAACTGTTTCTGGTATTGCAAACGCCATTCCAGCCATTGTCGATTTTGCCGCTAGAGTAACCGGCCTAGCTGGCGAAGAAGACGTCCGAGCCCCAACATATGCGTTTGCTGACCGACTGGCCGTAACAGCCAACAGCTTAATGCCTGAAGCGGGCAAACAGCCCATGGATGACGCCTGGAAAAAGGGCGAGTTTGGCCAATGGCTTGGCCTGAACATGATAGCCCAGGCACCCAACATTGCAGCGAATTTTGTGGCCACCGTGTTCCCACCCGCGCGGCCATTTGTTTTGCCAGCGATGGGCGCGCAAACCACTGGACTTGCATACGGAGAAGGCGACAGCTCAACCGGCGCGCTGCTCAAAGGCGGAACAGAAATAGTCGGTGAACGAATCACCTTTGGTGTTTTTGACCGCACCATGGCGTCTTTGTCTAAGCTGCCCCTCAGCTTACAAGCGGCTACCGTTCAATCCGTAGGTAAGGCTTTTGCTGCAACAGGCACAGCTGTTACCGCTCTAGCCGTTGCCGGTGCAATTGAAGAATCAACAACCCAGGTACTTGCCAATGGCGTAGACATATACGTCGAAGGAAAAAACAAAAAGCTACTTGACGGGGTAGCTGAAGCAGCCGTTCTGGGAGCAGCCCTGGAAGGGCCGTTGGTGGTTCCTCAATCAGCGGCTGCATTCAAATCCGGTCAGAGTGAATTTGCCAACGCTCTCCAAGCCGACATTGACTCACGCCAAGTAAACACCGAAGCAACCGATCTGGAAGCTCGCCGCGCTTTGTCTGCAAGCCCCGGCACGTTCGATGCCAACGTGGCCAAGATGGAAAGCGCGGCACGCGCGCAGCAGGACCAGCTCCGCGCTCAGCAAGACCAGGCAGACCTACAGCAAGCCTCTACAGCGGGCGATGCGGCCACGGCTGCGGATAACCTATCCGGCTCACTCGATGAGATGCTGGAGCCCGCCCTGACGGGCGCGGCGGTGTCTCCTGAAGTCCTGCTGCCAGAGCCTGGCCTGATCGACGCGGAGATGACCGCCGCAGCCGACCGAGCTGAGCCTGGCCTGTTTGCCGCTCAGCCGCCAGTCGAGGTCCTCCCAGTCGAGCCTGACCTGACCGGCCTAGAGATGAGTGCCGCAGCCGACCGGGCTGAGCCTGGCATGACCGGCGTCGCGGTGCCTGGCGAAGTTCCGGGCACCGAGCCTTCGTTGTTTGCCCCGCAAGTTCCGGTAGTTGAGCAGCAAGCCCCTGTTGTTACGCCAGTCGTTGAGACGGCTGACATCAACCCCGAGCTGGAACAGAAGATGGGGTTCGACAAGCTGCGCCTGAACGCGCCGCGCCCGCAAACCATCCAGGGCACACCGGTTGCCGACATCAGCGACGACCAGCTTCAAACGATGGCTGGCGACGAGAGCATCGCTCCGATCTCGCGTCGCAGTGCAGCCATTGAGCTGACCGCGCGCCAGGCTGAGCCGGGGGCATTTACCCAACGTGCCGCGCCGCAGGCAACCGGGGCACCGAGTACGGTATCCTACGCAGGTGAAACACTCGACACAAGCAGAACCGCGTTCGGCCTGGGCGACGCCCAAGGGCGGGTGTCTGACGCCCCTGTTACGGGAGCTGGAGCAACTGCCAGAGCCGAGCTTCAAGCCCGCCTGGACCGTGCCGCAGCAATCCACGGCGTGGCAGTCCCGACCCTTACCGCGCCTACTCCAGAAAACGAAGCAGCCGTAAGCGTCGTTGCAGACGCCCTTGGTGGCGTCGGCTTGGTTGACAAGGTCGTGGCCTACTCAGACCCCGACGGGGCCGATGGGTTCGAGCTTGGCGGCGTGGTTGCGGTCAACACCGAATCGCAGAAAGGCATAGCTCACACGTCCTGGCATGAGGGCTTCCATATTGCCGAGCGGATCGCTGCCGCCGATACGGCAGCCGGTCGCGCTGACACACCGGCACAGCAGTACGTTGCTTCCATCCATAGCCTGTTCGGTGAAATGTCGGATGAGGGCAAGCGCGCATACATCAGCAATTTCCTAAACAAGGAAGAGCTGGATTCAATCCAAGACCCGGTCGCGCGCGAAGCCCGCATTACCGAAATGCTGGCCGAGCCGAAGACCCGTTCCGAGATGACGGCTGACTTTATGGGCAACCGCGCAACCGACAAGCGTTGGTTGGCCAGCCTGGCCAAGGTAGACCCCGAAGGATTTAGCGGGTTCGTGACCAAGTGGGTGGGCATTCTGGACGGGATGATTACGCGCTTGAAAGGCGTGACCTCCAGGTCAAAGCTGGAATCGGTCAAGGTTGACAGCTACCTCAAGGATTTGAACCAGGCTAAAATGATTGCGCGTGACGCCCTGGTGGCTTATCGCAAAGGCACGCTTCAGCAGCTTGCACCAACAACCACGCCCCCGGTGATGAGCCTGCGGCAAGGAGAAGAGAATGCACCAACCAATGTCTTTGGACGAAGTGAAAACATACCAGGCGCACCAGCGCCGAGTGGACGAGGCTTTAGTGAAGATGGGGGCGGTCCGACCCCAACCTACGGAACAGCCCGCCAAGGAGCCATCTCCGTTGTCGGCAGACACTACTCAGCGACTCCCCGACAATCGTTAAGTGGAGCCTACTATGGCCAAGGACTTAAAGGCGCAGAACGTGATCGCCTGGACCGTAGCCCTGATCCTCGACTTAAAAACCGCGTCTACTTCTATGTTGACCAGGGCGCAGGTATTCGCCCCGAATCCGGCGTCGGCGGATACGCACACGAAACGCGGCTGGACAACATCTACGATCCACAGACTCGGTCCATAAAACCACAGGCGGATTTCAACGCCTTCGAGTCAGCAGTAATCAACGCCGGTTTTGACGGCTACATTGCGCCATTTGGTAACGGCCAGTCGGCAGTCGTCCTGCTTGGCCAAAAGCACAAAGCCGTTCCGGTCAAGGCCATAGGCCAGCCCCGCGCTGCGGCACCTGTCGAAAGCGCAGCTCCAAGCGTACTCAAGAAGGGGCTCATGTCGAAAGAGCTGAGCCAAATCGCCACGTCCAATATCCCTGGCGCGCGCGTGCGTGCGGGCAGTTTGGAGATTCCAGCAGAGCAACGCGACGCAGCCAACGCAGAGCTGGAGCGGATCGGTAGCGAAGTGCGTTTTGCCAAGAAGGAAAAGGTGACCCCGGCGCGAGTGATGTTTGAGGTTGCGCCAGACCCCAACGACGTTGATCTGAAAGCCCGCTGGGACGCCGTGCCGTTTGAACGCAAGTCAGAGATCAGCCAAAGCGTTGCCAAGCAAATCATGCCCCAGGTGTTTAAGCTGGCCGGGGTACGCGCCAGACTCACCACGCAGCTTGGCGGTTATCTTGAAGACACCAGCCCGTCTTTTGCGGCTATCGTGCCCAGCACGGCGTCAGCTCAACAGCTCATGGAGATGGCGCGCATTGGCGGCTTTGGCTTGACCCAAGACAGCATGATGGTGCTGGATTCCAAACCCTTTGAGGGCTCATCCCCAACCGGCTTGATCACAATCACGTTGCCGGAAAACATGAAAGGCCAAGAAGCAGTTCATTCGGTTTACCAGGCTGCGCGCCAGGTTTCCCCGGAAGACATTACCGGGCACACAACTGTTGGCCGGGAAATGGTTTTGGCTGTGCCGTCTGATAAGATGGCCGACCTCACTTCAAAAATCGTGGGCGTGTTGAACGCGCGCCCCGAGAATTTCAACATTGATTCAGCAAACGGCCACATGGCCTTTGTGCCCAAAGAGGAGTACGACTATGGTAGTGAAACAAGGAAATCAACCCCCGAGTTTTCTGCAAAACGGGCAGAAGCTAATCGCATCCGCGAAGAAGCCAGCGCCGCGCTCGAACGCGAAATCGCAACCTACGAAGGCACCGGCGGGCGCAAAATAGACACAGGCGTTTACCGCAACGTCGCTGACTCTTTTGGATTATCCCAGGCTGAATACGAAGCCAGTGCCCTGCCCCTCATGTTGGGCGGCGTAAAAGACAAAACTTTCCGCGCCCCCAATATTGGCGAAATCCCCGAGATCGTGCAGTGGCTGGATCAGCGCCGGGCCGATACCGGCCTGCCCAAGCTGGACATCAACAAGCCCGAAGACCGCACCACCCTGGCCAAGCTGATGGCGTCCGAAGCAGTGGCCGCAATCCGTAGCGCGGGCAATGCGGTTGAGTGGTACGACGAAACCGTGGCCAAAACCTTGCGCATCATGGCGGTCAAGTATCCAGAGCTGGACACAGACCCGAACGCACGAAACGCTTTCTTAATTGCCGTAGCCATATCGTCTCAAACAATGGACGTTGAGGCCAACCTGAAATACGCTTCCGAGCAATACGAGACTTACCGGGCCTCAGTAAATGCCCAGGGTGTGGGCAAATTCCCAGAGGTTGGCAAAGGCAAGTCAGCCCCGCCAATGGCCAAGAATTTTGCTTTGGCCAATGACGTGTTGGCTGATATGGGGCCGGACTTATTGCTTCGCTTTTTGCAAACCGAGTTCACCAAGCGTGAGCTGGAAACTATTGGCTTTCCTATTGGCGGCGAGTCAATGGACGAAAAGGTGCTTGGCTCTGCCATCTTCGGTCCCAAAATTGGATTTGGTTTCTACAGCAACCTTTCAGGCAACTTTGAACCAATCACCATGGACATGTGGTTCATGCGCACCGTGGGCCGTTTGGCGGGCACTTTGCCAGCATTTGACCCGATCCTGTTTCCCAAGCAAGTGGCCAAGCTGCGCGCGGCCCTGGCCGAGACTGGCGAGGCGGGGCGTGGGGTGTACGCCGATCAGTTTGACCCGGCTCTTGTCAAAGCCGCGATGGAAACAGACGAAGGCGCAATTGCCCTGGCCCGCCGGGTAAGTAGCGTGCACAACCGCCAGTTCATCAAGGAGCGAGACGCGTTTGATTCAGGCACCCGGATTAAGACTTCCCTGGTTGGGGCTTCTGGCGCGATCTTGAAATCGGCTGACAAACCTACGGATTCCCCTTCCAGCGGTGGAGAGCGCCAGCGCCTGCGTGACGTAACTCGGCAGATGGTGGCGATAGTCGAGGAGCAAACAGGCAAGCGGGTGCCACCGGCAGCCTTGCAAGCACTGATCTGGTATCCTGAACAAGAGTTGTATAAAAAGTTGGGCGCTGGCCTTCGCGTGACTAGCCAAGACTACGCGGGTGCGGCAGAATCACTACTCACGAAAGAAGGTTTTGATGGAAAACAATTACGCACAGCAGCCGAATCTGGACCAGGACAAGCACGACAAGTGGCTGGAAAGTCGGTCGCGCGAGCAGATCAGCAGGCTGGCCAGCCGAGCAAGTCAACTGGCGCGTTCCAAGGAGCAGAGCGGGAAACTTTCATCGCCGCCCGCACCCCCCTCGAAACAATCTTCGACGGACTGAACAAACGCGGTCTGGCCAAGACACGCGCAGAAGCTGCGATTGAATTGCGTCCGGACGGCGCGCAAATAAAATACGTCCACGAAAACTTCCTCGACATACTGTCCGAGCTGGATGACTCCGGCCTGGTTAAGATCAACTGCAAATAAGGATTCGCCATGTTGCCCAAAATGATCATCTCCGCCGAATGCAAGAAGATGCTGGATGAAGCAATCCACTCCGAGCTTTACGCGTCCAACCTGTACAAGCACATCGCCAATCAGCTCCAGCGCCTGGGCTACTTCGGCGCGTCGAAGTTCTTCCTCAACGAAAGCGCAGACGAGCTGAAGCACTACCAGCTCCACGTTGAATTCCTGAACGACGTCGGCACCGTGGCCAAGGTGCCCATGATCGAAGCGATGAACGAAACCATCGAGACTTTCAGCGACGCAATCGAGACCGGTTACGAGACCGAGCTGGAGCTGCTCAACAACTACCAGGGGTGGTATCGGGATACAGCAGAAGACCCTATCGTGCAGCAGTTCCTTCTCCAGTTCCTGGAGATTCAGCGCACCAGCGTCGGCGAGTACGGCGACTTGCTGTCACGCATTCAGCTTGTCGATCAAGACAAGGCTGGCATGCTACTGATCGACCAAGAACTGGGCGGTTAAACCATGGTCGATTGCACGTACAAGTTCACCGACGCGGGTGGCAAAGAGCGTGTCATAAAAGGCCAAGCCGCGTTCAAAGCGTACCTTGCTGATGGTGGCCTTCAGCACCTGATGCCCAACGTAGCCTTCAGCTCCAAGCAAAAAGATGCATTCCTAAAGGATAGCGTTATCAAAGATCGGGTGTACCACGGAACACCATACACAGATGAGGCAATAAGTGAATTTGAAGTAAGGGGCGGCGGAGAGTTTGGGCCGGGCATTTACCTGACTACTAGCCCAGAAACAGCAAATCAATTTTCTTCGGGCATAACTGGAAAACAAAAAGGCGTTGTTTATCCGCTCTACGCACAAATAAAAAATCCTTTGCGGGTCAAAGACAAATATGAAATGAACAAAATATTTGACACTTTGGGCACTGGTAAACCGATACACGATACATTGCAAGACCTTGGTTACGACGGAATACACGTTACAAACCCAAACCCCAAAAATTCTGAAGAACAGTATTTTGTTGCGTTCAAACCCAATCAGATCAAGTCAGCCATTGGCAACACCGGCGCGTTTGATGCAACCAACCCGGACATCCGGTTCAGCCGCGTCCAACCATTGACGCCGGAGGAAGTGCTCAAGCCCAAGACCATCGCCGCAGCCAAGGCCGCAATCGCCAAATACAAAAAGGGTGAGCCGCCCGATCCGCTGACAACCAAAGAACGCGCGTATGGTGACAAGCTAATGGAGCCTTTGTTCGAGGCAGCTCACCGGAACAAGGACGCGTTTGACAAAACGCTGGACCGGATCGCTGAAGGCATGAACAGCTATGCCAAAAAGCCAGCAGTCAAAACGCCGTACCGGGCAGTGACCAAACTGGCCATGGAAAACGCATGGGACACGGCTGGCATGAAAGACTTGTTGCGCGGCACCATTGTGGTGGCTACGCCGGAAGACGCGCAGCAAGCGATCAACGAGATCGGCAAGGTCTATGAATTTGATCGGATCAAGAACCGACTGTCGATAGACCTGGCCAACGACAAAGGCGAAACGGTAGAAGGCAAGCCCCTGTCTACTGGATACCAGGACGTGCTGACCAACGTCGTGCTACCCGACGGTACGATTGCCGAGATTCAGATCAGCACGCCAGCCATGCTGGCGGCTAAGAACCTTGGCCATGAGATTTACGCGTTTGAGCGCGAGATGGAAGAAAGCCCAATCAAGACCAAGATGGTCGAGATTCAGAAGCAGATTTACTCCGAAGGGGCAAACTTTGGCCGGGCGGCAAACGCGTCGAACACACGCTTGAATTCAGCCTTGTCGACCGGGTCGGCTTTCTCACGCACGTCAGAAGGGTTGCGCGGGGAGGGTGTCGGTACCCAGGCAGTGGCCGAACGCCAGTCGGGTGAGACGGTGACCGGCACTTCGTTCCAGTCAAAGAACATGGTGTCGGGAGCTAAGGAATCAAAATCGAATTTCATTGGAACCTCCGGCTTAATTATACCTGAAAGCATTGGTGTCAACGTCAACCAGGACGGAGAAAATCAGTACGCTGACAAGATCGTTGACGGAGAAAAGACACTCGAAACCAGGACGTCGGACTCGCTCCGCCCATACGTCGGCAAGCGGGTTGCCATTGTGCGTACCGGGGACGGCCCGGCCAAGGCCATTGGCGCGGTGACGATTGGCAAGCCCATCAAGGTGACGACGCAAAAGCAGTTCGACCAATACCGCGACCAGACCCTGATCCCCAAGGATTCCAAGTTCGATATTGCACCTGGCCAAACTAAGTACCTGTACCCCCTGGAGAACCCGGTTCGGTACTCCGACGAAAGAGACGTTGGCCAGGGGATTGTTGCGCGCAAGGTGATGCTGCCTAGCCGAGCTGGCCAGAAGAACGCAGAAGCCAGCCGGGTGGAAGGCACAAGCGCCGACCGGTTCAAACGCACTGAACAGCTCCAGCAAGCCGTGGCAGACCTGCAAGATGGCAAGATCACGCGGAACGAATACAACCGCATGGTGGACAATTTGCGACCGGTCTACCCATACGCCAAAGTGCCAGCCGTAACGACGCCCAAAGACGCCCGCTATGCCCTGGAAAACGGGCGCGGTCAAAGCGCAGAGAAGGCAGCCAAGTACGGCACCCCGTCCATGACTTTGAAGAAAGGCGACTGGGCTCAGCTTCGCTTGGACATCCCGTCATACCAGGAGCACGACGCCTGGGTGGTCAGCGTTCACACGCCAAAGACAACCAACCGAGAAGTGCAGTCTGCATACGACGCTGGCCCGGTGGTGGGGTATGAGTCGGTGGCCGCTCTCACAGACGTGACCTTTGGCATGAACCAGAAAGCCGCAGCCAAGATCGCTACGGGGTCCGCCAAGGGCACCATTGCCACCATGCTGGGCAAGTGGTCACCCATCAGCAAAGCAGACGCCAAGGCCCGCGCTGATGCCGCTATGAACGATCCGGCCTGGACCCAGGTCGGCATGGACCCATTCCGCCACAGCTACTTCTACGACCGCGACACCATGCGCCCCGTGCTCAGCGCGGACGAAGTGATCCAGGTCGGCCCCCTGGTCCTGGCCAAGAACGTCAAGTTCGGCCTGGACACAGACGTCACCGGCGCGCCTATTGCGTTCAGCCAACGCCAACCAATTGGCAAAGAGACCGAGGGCTGGTTGCTCAGCCGCGATGAGCTGGGTCGCTTCCGCTTCGGTGCAGGTGCCAAGGCTTACCGTGCTGCGGCAAACGTGGCAAGCAACGTGCTCGACTTGGTCGGTCTCAAGCCTGTCAGCCCGGAGCTGTCACGCGCGATGCGCAAGATGCGCATGGAGATCGACAAGGCTCAGAACCTGACAGTCGAAGTGGCCAAGAACATGAAAGACCTGCCGGAGCAGGAGCGCCAGATGGTCAGCGATGTGATCGAGGGCGAGCTGAAGCGCGGTGCCAAGCCGCCCCAGCGTGTGCTGGAGATCGCAGCCTCTATGCAGGACATCATGTCCGAGCAGTCGGCAGAGCTGGTCCGCCTGGGCATGCTTTCGCCCGAGGCCGCTGGCCGGTGGGATGGCAAGTACCTGCCACGCTTCTATGAGCAGAAGCTGGGAGACGAAGCCAAGGCTTGGATGAAGGCTGTCAAGGGATTGCTTGGACGCAAGAAGACCATGCAAGGCATCGGCGGCAGCAGCCTCAAGGCGCGCGGCATGTTCGAGAGCGTGCCCGTTGCAGACCTGGCTGACTGGGAAGCAAACGGATGGGCAGTGCGTGACGATGCTTTCGATCCAGCGGTAGACACCGAGATCACAGTCTGGCGCGACTACACGCGCGCAGAGCGTGACGACATGGGCGAGATTCGTGACTCGATGTTCCGCTTCGTGATGGGCTACAACAAGAGCCAACGCGACATCGCACTGGGCCGCTTGTACGAAAACCTGGCAACCAACTACGCCAGCAGGACCGAGAAAGAAGGCTACGTCCAAGTGCCAGCCACAAACGTGGAAGACACCTTCGCCAAGCGTTACGGCAAGCTGGCAGGTAAGTGGGTGCCTAATGAGATTTTGGACCAACTGGTCGCGTTTGACACGACCATGCAGAACGACCTGACCAAGATTTACTTGAAGGGTCTGTCGATGTGGAAGGAGGGCAAGACCGTCCTCAACCCAGTAGCCCACGCAAACAACATACTGTCGAACTTGACGATGGCCCATTTCGCTGGCGTGTCTTACTGGGACGGCCACAAGTACGTGGGCGCGATTGCAGACCTGGTCAAGGGCAATGCCATGGTGGACGAAGCCAAAGAGGCTGGTCTCTTTGGTGGCACGTTCAACCGGGCCGAGTTGATGGACGCCATGCCCGAGCCGCTGCGCGCGCTGGCGCAGATGTCCGAGAGCAAGGCTAAGAAGTCGGTCGATATGATCTGGAACGCGCTGACTTTGTTTTTGCGCAAACCGCTTGGCAAAGCGTACTCTGCCGAAGACGACTTCTTCCGATACATGGTCTACCGCGACGCGCGCAACAAGGGCCTGGACCCGGACGACGCTGTCGACTACGCGCTGAAGTACATGTTCTCTTACGACGACATGCCCAAGGGCGCGCGCTTCCTGCGCGACATGCCCCTTGGCTTGCCCTTCTTCTCATACACGTACAAGGTCGTACCGGCCCTGGCCAACACGGCACTGGAGCACCCGTTCAGGTACGCCGCGCCAGCGGTTGCGATCTACACGGCCAACGCGATCATGTACTCAATAGCAGCCAGCCTGGGTGGCGGCGAAGACGAAGAGTGGTGGACCGTGATCCAGCGTTACATCACCGACCCGGACTTCCGCCAGCAAGTCAAAGACATGGAAAAGCAAGAGCGCGAGAACTTGCCTCCGTGGATGAAGGGCGCAAGCCTTTCCCTGGGCACCGAGAAGTCGATCCGCCTGGGCATGGATGACCTGACTAATATGCCGGTGTTTCTTGATGTCAGCCGGATGTTCCCCGGCGGCGATCTGTTCGACGCACACAACAACGCGGGTGGTGTTCCATTGCTTGCGCCGATCACGCCCAACAGCCCTGTGCTGACAATCGCGGCTGCGATGTTGTTTAACAAAGACACCTTCCGTGGCCAGGACATTGTGGTGGAGACTGACACCAAGGCAGAGGCCGCACAGAAACGCCTGGCTTGGATATGGAAACAAATGACGCCTGCAATCGCGGTGGGTAACACCCACTTCGAGCGCGCAATGAACGTGATCGCCAACGTCACCGGCAACCCAGTCAAGGTGGGCCTGGCAGAGTACACCGGCATCGGCAAAGACGGCGTGCCAATCACGCCTGGATACGCTGCTTTGCAGACGGTCGGTATCAAGGCCCGGCCAATCGACTTGGATACTTCAGAGAAGATTCAGAAGTCGCAGACGAAGGGCCTGATACGTGAGCTTGACATCCAGATCAAGAAGCTCCAGCGCCTGGAAAACAAAGGCGCGATCAGCTCTGATACTGCCGAAGCAGAAAAAGAGAAACTGCGCGAGAAGAAGCGCAACCTCAGACAAGGTCTGACCTTGGAAGGTGAAGAGAAAGAGTAATTATGTTGTGCTAGATTCCACTCAACTTTGTGGAGTCGCCATGCAACCTAAAGTTTCTCGTGAAGAGTTTATCAATGTCTGGAGTCGATATGGCTCTGCCGCTGAAGTGGCAAAGCATCTGGATGTTTCTGAGCGTTCTGTTTACAACCGACGGCGCAGGATAGAGAAAGATTCAAACCAG
>Ga0181355_1000531_pt1 | contig 16348 bp, 14 predicted proteins | sample Fa13VDMM15DN_FD_130099 | JGI IMG/M metagenome (GOLD analysis project Ga0181355, IMG submission 130099) | Freshwater viral communities from Lake Michigan, USA - Fa13.VD.MM15.D.N | ecosystem: Environmental > Aquatic > Freshwater > Lake | place: USA: Michigan | collected 2013-09-23 | reverse complement strand
TCAGGTATTTCAGGTATTTCAGGTATAAGTGGAACTTCAGGTATAAGTGGAACTTCAGGGTATAATGGTATTGATGGTGTAGCAGGAACATCAGGGCAAAGTGGTTTATCAGGTATCTCAGGTAGAAGTGGTATCTCAGGGTTATCCGGTATTTCAGGTATTTCAGGTATAAGTGGAACTTTAGGTATAAGTGGAACTTTAGGTACTCAAGGTATTAGTGGTTTATCAGGGATTATCGGTACATCAGGAACATCCGGTATAACAGGAACATCCGGTATATCAGGTATAAGTGGAACTTCAGGGTATAATGGTATTGATGGTGTAGCAGGACAAAGTGGTATATCAGGGTTATCAGGTATTGTCGGAACAAATGGTGTTGCTGGAGTAAACGGTACGTCAGGTAGAAGTGGTATTTCTGGTTCAGTTGGTGCTGGAACATCGGGTATCTCAGGTATTGTTGGGACAGGAACAGCCGGAGCCTCAGGTATCTCAGGACTTTTAGGTGGGGGATGCTCATCAGATGTTACATTAGTATCATCACATTCTGGTATATTTTTATCAAGTTCATACACTAGTGGCGAGTTTTTCTTTGGTGGAGATAAACAAGGTTGGAATGAAGGAGAGTGGAATATTATATATACTACTAGCGACAAAATAGATATAGCTAATTTGTTTATTGCGGTGCCACTACCGAGAACTTTAGTTTCTGGTGATAAAATTAAAGTGTGTGGTATTCTTAGAAACAGTACATCTTCTAACACAAAATCATATGGTGCGGCAATTTCGTATATCACTTGTGGTGACCAAGATGGTGGTGGAAATTATTATCAAACTAATTTAGTAGAAGATAATGCTCTAGGTACTTTTAATAGTTTCAACACAGGATGTTTCACACTTGAACATACTTTATCCATCACTTTAACTAATTGTAGTAAACTACTACTTATTGGGATTAATGCAGATATTGGTGGTGCTGGTAACGAAACCCGATTTTCATACTCGTGTAGTGTTACCCATACTTGCTAATAAGTATAATTCTAATCAAAATATTAAAAAATGTCCCCCACTTTTTAGTGGGGTTTTTTATTTATGTTTTTTTGTAATTGTTTATTATTAGAACAAAGTTAAATAATATGAGATTTTGTTTTGATGTTGATGGAACAATTGCCGAATTAAAAAAAGAGGGTGAACAATACCAAGACGTTCAACCCAAAAAAGGGGCTGTCGAAACCTTAAAAAAATTAAAAGAAGACGGACATTACATAATTCTACACACTGCGAGAAATATGGAAACTTTCTCAGGAAATGTTGGAAAAGTAATCTCAGTTCAAGCTCCTATATTATTTGATTGGTTAAAAAAATATGATATCCCTTATGATGAAGTATATTTTGGAAAACCAAGTGCTGACTTTTATGTTGACGATAAAGCAATCAGAATGAACGAGTGGGAGGGCTTTGAATGGAAAAACCTAATATAATTAATGTAATTGAATGTGAGGGGTGTTGTGTCCCTAAAGGATGGGGTAAAGAAATCATTATTGAGAATAATGAACTTTATTGTGGTAAATTATTGTGCTTTGACAAAGGTGCAAAATTTTCAATGCACTACCATATGATTAAAGATGAAACTTGGTATGTTGATAAAGGTGAGTTTATCTATAGATGGATTGATACTGAAACTGCTGAGGTGATTGAGAAAATATTAAAGGTTGGTGATACGGTTAGACAAAGACCGGGACAACCCCACCAATTAGAGGCGTTATCCGATGGTGTAATCTTTGAGGTATCCACAACCCACTCTGATAGTGATTCTTATAGGGTATGGAAAGGAGATTCTCAAAAATGAGAGTTTGGGTAAACGGAACATTTGATGTTCTTCATATTGGACATATTGAGTTATTAAAATTTGCAAGTGTGTTTGGAAAAGTTCGAGTTGGGATTGATACAGATTCAAGGGTTAAACAATTCAAAGGAGATGGTCGACCGGTTAATACTTGGGAAGATAGAAAAACCCTAATGGAATCGATTCGTTATGTTTATGATGTAGTAGGATTTTCAACGGATGATGAATTAAGACAACAAATTAAAGATTGGGAAACTGATGTTATGATTGTTGGTTCGGATTATAAAGATAAGAATGTTATCGGTTCTAAATTGGTTAACGAAGTTATTTTCTTTGACAGAATCAAGGGATATTCAACAACAAATACATTAAAGAATGTTTAGAGTTTTAGTCGTAGGAGAATCCTGTATTGATAGGTTTGTTTATAGTAAGATTGATAGATTATCACCTGAAGCGCCCGTTCCTGTCTTAATCCCGGTGGAAACCACCGAGAATAAGGGAATGTCGGGGAATGTTGTGGAGAATCTAAGAGCGTTGGGTGTTGATTATAATGATATTACTCATTGGCATCAATTTACTCCAATTACAAAGACAAGATATGTGGATAAGAAAAGTAACCATATGTTTATTCGAGTAGATGAAGGTGAAGATTTGGTAAAAGAGATTAATGATATTAATATGAATCAATTTTTTAATATCATAATTGTTAGTGATTATAACAAAGGGTTTTTAGATGACAGTATTTTAAAAGAACTTTGCACTATGGGTGGAATTACCATATTAGATTCAAAACGAAAATTGACACAAGATATTATTAATTGTTTTGACTTTGTTAAGTTAAACGAACAAGAATCTATAAATAATAAAGAATTAACGGAGTTAGACAATATTTTGATAACAATGGGTTCCAAAGGGACAATGTATCAAGGGAATATTTATCCAAGCCCAAATCCCCAAGAAACTATAGATGTTAGTGGTGCCGGTGATACATTTACCTCGTCATTTATATTAAAATATTATCAAACAAGAGATGTTGAAACATCAATAACCTACGCGAATGAAATGTCTTCAATTGTGGTATCAAAAAGAGGGGTTGCAACTCCGTAATATATGTCAGAAAAAGGTAAAGTAACAATTGTTATTCACACAGAAAATCAGGATAAATTAAGAAAATTACTAAAGGTTATTAAAAACTTTAAGGGTAACGAGTATTTCGATATTAACTTAAATGCTAATGGATACATTCCTTGGGATGATGAAGAAATTAAAACAAGTATTATTAGTTTCTCAAAGTATTCCGCCAACCCAACAGAGAAATTAAAAACGGATTCCATTGTTGAATTAATAACTAAAAGTAATAATGACTATGTTTTAATTTTAGATGAAGATTGCTCTTCAATTAGATTAAATGAATTTGATGACAGAAATATTGACTCTTTATATTGTTCTAAAAAACGACTATTAGGTTTAAATATGGATTCAAAATATCAATCAATGAAATGGTTTATTATTGATTTATTATCTCAATTTAAAAAAACTAAATTAGAATTTAACGATAATAGTGAAGATTGTGTAAGATATAATACAAAAGTTGAGAACCCTATTTTTTACGATAAGATATTTTATCTTGATGGTGGAATGGGTGACCACGTTATGGCATTACCATTATTAGAAAGAATTCATAAGGATGTTCACATTTGTTGTAAGTATCCGGTGGTATTTGAACATTTAGAGTTTAAAGGGCATATACATTGGAATGATGAATTGTTTGGTGGGTATCGAAGATTTGTTTACGAACAAGGGTCATCAAATAATTCTAAAACTATTGTGGATGTGTTTTTTGAATTGTATGGGTATAAACGATTAACTACCGATGTTTTAACTTACAATGGTAGAAGAAAAAGTAATGACCTTCAAAATGGTGATAAACCAATTTCAATTATTTGTAGTAGTGCCGCTAAAATACAAGACATCGATTCCAATAAGAATTGGAGAGAGATTAGATGGTTAAAGTTAGTAAATGAATTACAACAAAGAGGTTATTATGTTGTTCAAGTTGGTTCATTTAAAGATAATCAAATTCCTATGGTTGATTTAAAATTTTTAGACCAACCATTACCTAAGTTGGCTTCGTTGGTTGACGAATGTTCATTATGGATTAGTGTCGATACATTCTTTCATCATTTTGCGGCATCAATTAAACCTGAGGTTGGAATTTGTTTAACTCCATTTTATAATGACTTGGCAAAACATCCCGGAGTAAAATATATTGAGAAAGATTGTGGTAAAGATTTCTCATCAAGAAAATGGTGGTTGGATTTACAACAACCTGAAAGAAAAGAATGTATGGATTTAATCCAATTAGAAGATATTATTAATGTATTATAAAAAAATGAGAAATAAAAATTATAAAGTTGTGGATTGTTTCCTTTTTAATGATGAATTAGAAATGTTACAAATGAGATTAGATTATTACAATGATTGTGTGGATTATTTTGTTATTTCAGAAAGTACAACAACATTTACCGGAATACCTAAAGAGTTGGTTTATCCTACAATATCTCATTTATTTGAAAAATATAGTGATAGAATTCGTTATGTGGTTTATGAACCAACAGAAGACGATTTAAAAAAATTAAAAGAAGATAATTGGCATTTAGAAAGACAACAAGTCGAAAGTTTAAGAACAAAAACTTTAGAATTTTCAGATGGTGATTGTTTGATTCTTCTTTCAGGTGTTGACGAATTTCCAAAAAAAGAATTATTTGACAATGTTCGTGATATGACAAAAGATTTTAATATGGATGCCGTTTCATTTAAAATGAAAACATTTTATTATTCTCCATTAACCGAAGTATTAATTGATTGTTTTGCGACCGTGGCAATTAATGATTTTACATTAAGAAATATGTTAAGGTTTAACGATTTGAGAGATTATACATTCAATTGTACTCACATTGAAAATGGGGGTTATCATTTATCATTCTTTATGTCACCTGAAGATATTAGAAAAAAAATACTAAGTTTTTCTCACACAGAATATAATTTACCGGAATTCTCAGACCTTGATAAAATTAAACATAGAATGTGTACAGGTGTTGATATTTTTAAAAGACCTGAATGCCCAACTATTCATTCTGATAGTGTACCGTCAGATTTTCCTATTGAATTTTATAGACACGAAATATTTTTTAGAAATACTTTCGATAGACTTTATTTAAAACCTGAAACCAAAAGAAGACGAAATGGTTCAATGCAAATACCGTTAGAAATTGAGAACCTACAACTAACGGTTGCAAATCATCAACCTAAAATTATAGTTGAGATTGGAACCGCAAATGGTGGAACACTTGCCAGATGGTTTGAAATCCCATCTGCGGAAATTGTTATGAGTATTGATTATCCAATTGGTATTCACGGAGGACAAGGGTTTGAAGAAAGAACTTACGTTATCTCCGACGCTTTAGAACAATCCAATTTAACTAACAAACAATTCTTTGCGATTAACGGGGATTCAAAACACCCTTATTTGGTCGATAGAGTTAGAGAGATTTTAGATGGTAGAAAAATAGATTTTCTTTTTATAGATGGTGACCACACATATGAAGGGGTTAAAGGTGATTTTGATATATACGAACAATTTTTAAATGAAAACTCTATTGTTGGATTCCACGACATTATTGATAGTCAATTCCACGCCGAGAATAATTGTTTTGTTTCAACACTATGGTCAGAACTTAAACAACAATATGAAAGTGTTGAGTTTATGTACCCACAATTATTAGATAAAAATATTTTAGAATTTTTCTATAACTCCGCTCACCATAAAGGTGGTTTTGCCGGAATAGGATATATTGAATATTCAAAAAAAAAAGAGTTATCCAATAACATCTCTTTAGTTGTTCCAATTTACAATAATGTTGACGAAACAATTATGAATGTTCAAACAACTTTGTCAACATCAAATCATATTGATGAGGTTGTCTTATATTCAAATGGAACTATAGAATCTGAAAATGAAAAATTACAATTATTTGCAAATACTAATCCAATAATTAAATTGATTATTGTTGAGAAAGCAATTGGTTTTATCAAAGCGGTTAATGAATCATTTAAACTTTGTAAAAACGAATATATGCTTTGTTTAAATAGTGACGCGGCATTATACGATAATTGGGAATCCTTACTACTTAAATTATGTCAAAACAAAAAGAATGGGTTAGTTGGACCAGTGTTATGCGATGGGTTCATATTAGGTTGTTGTTTTATTGCAAAAAAATCAATTTTAAATAAAATTGGATTATTAAATGAAGGGTATGGATTGGGTTATTATGATGACAACGATATCTCAAATAGAGTTATATCAAACGGATACGAATTAGGTTATAGTAGTGTTAAATCTGGATATGATTGGGAAGGACAATTTGTTAATTTTCCAATTAATCATTATCAAGGTAAATCATTTAATTTAGTTGATAGTGATTTAATCATTGGTCAACAACTAACAAACAAATTAAAACTTGAAAAGTTTATTAACACCAAAAAAGTGGTTGTGTTAAAAAATTTAAATTATGATGATATAAAATCTTTATTAAATGAAGAAGATGTTTTTATTATTGTTAATAAATCAGGTGATAATTTTGAGAAAATTAGATATGATGAAGATATTGTCAGATTATCTCACATTTTTGAATGTACCAACGATATGATTATTGATGATATCATTACCTCAACAACAAAAAGAAAAGAATTTGAATTTAGAACAACTAATAAACCAAAATTTACTTGGTTGGCAAAATATGATGATTACGCATCTATGGGAATTTTATCTCAAAAGATTCTTCAAAATTTAAAAATTAGTGACGCTTCTTGTAAAGAAATTATAGGAGACACCGAAACAAAAAATGTGTTAATACATAAATTAATTAAAAAACCAATTAATCACGATTTAGGGATTATGTTTGCGTATCCTGATATTATTGGTGAATTAAAAGAATTTAACACTAAAGTTATTTATACCGGTGTTGACACTACAGAGGGAATTCCAAATTTTACAAAAAACATTAATCAATCTGATTATATTCTAACCCCATCCAACCTATCGAAAGATAGAATGATTAAAATGGGTGTTACTAAACCAATCTTTGTGTTTCCACACGGAATTGAAAGAAATCAATTTACTTATAAACCAAGAATAATAGATGACAAATTTAAGTTCTTATATATTGGTGAATGTAGTGATAGAAAAGGGGTCTTCCATTTATTAAAGGCGTTCACTGAACTATATAAAAACAATTCAAATGTTGAGTTACATTTAAAATCAAACTCGGCAATGTTATTCTATGGTGGTAATGAAGTTCAAAAATATGTAGATGAAAACTCAAATATATTTTGGGATAAGTCAGATACCGGTCACGAAAGAACATTAGAATTGTATAACGAATGTCACGTTTATGTTTATCCATCAAGAGCTGATACTTTTGGTATGACAATATTAGAAGCTATGGGATGTGGTTTACCTGTGATTTCAACATCAGAACCGGGTGCGACAGAATTAGTTAAAGGAATGTATATGGACATACCAACTAATGAAGTTCCTGTTGTTGGTCATCCCTGGATGACCGGAAATTGGGGAGAACCAAATCACTCAATGTTAAAACTTCAAATGCAAACAATTCAAGAGAATTATGGTGAGTTAGAGAAACCTGAAAGGTTAAAAGAAATTTCAGAGTTTGTTAATGAAAATTACTGTTGGGAAAAAATAACTGAAGATTTTGAGAACAATATATTACCTAAATTAACTAAAGAAGTTAAGATTGTTACATTATTAACATCATATAAAAGACCTCATCACATTAAAAATATAATTAATTCTTTAAAAGATGTTAGGGAAAATGGTTACACTAATGATGTATATATTGTTGATAATACTAATGATGATTCAAAAGAAGAAGTTACAAAAGTTATTAATGAAAACATTGATGATAAATTTACCTTATACCCTTCAAGTTTTAATTTGGGTCAACGAGGCGCTCTTCTTCAGATGTTAGACGATATCAATATTGATGATTACGATTTTATTCAATTTACAGACCAAGATAATTTATTATTAGAACCTTTAAGTACGTACTGTAATATTTTAAATGAAAATCAGGACATCTTTTTTGCAACCGGATATATGAGTAAAGAACACGGAGAACTTGGTTGGAGAAATACAAGATTTGGTAATCTATGCGAAAAACGTTCACTAAGAGCCGGACATATGTTTATGAGAGTAAGTGATTTAAAAAGTTTATTCCCAATTCATTTAGATAGTCAATACGGACAACCACACAACTCATCTTGGTATGCCGGATTAGATTGGGAAGTGTCTTATTGGAACTCAAAATCACCGGGAAAAACAACTAATGAAAATTTTGTATTATGTGTTCCGGGTGGTGTTTTACATAAAGGTGTTGATAGTACATTTTATCAGTGGGATGTTGATGCTAACGAATATACTTTAGAAGTATTGAAAAAATTAAGATATTAATATTTATCTTTATATTCAATATATTATCTTTTGTATAAATTAAGAAATATATGAAGATATTTGTACAGATAGCTGCCTATCGTGACCCCCAACTTATCCCAACTATTAAAAATATGTTGGAGAATGCAAAAAAACCTAAAAATTTAGTGATTGGAATTTGTCGTCAATATCATCCTGAGGATGGGTTTGACGATTTGTCTGAATACGCAAAAGATAAACGATTTAGAGTCGTTGATGTTTTATACACCGAATCTAAAGGTGTGTGTTGGGCAAGAAACCAAGTACAACAATTATATAAAGGAGAAGAGTATACCCTTCAAATTGATTCTCATATGAGATTTGAAAAAGATTGGGATGATACGTTAATCAAAATGGTTAAACAACTTCAAAAGAAAGGGTTTAAGAAACCTTTATTAACCGGATATGTTTCTTCATTCGACCCCGATAATGACCCGGCAGGTAGAACCCAAGAGCCTTGGAGAATGTCTTTTGATAGATTCATTCCTGAAGGAGCAGTATTTTTCTTACCTGAAACAATACCTGGTTGGAAAGATATGACTGAACCGGTTACATCAAGATTCTATTCTGCCCATATGGCATTTACAATAGGTCAATTTAGTGAAGAGGTTCAACACGACCCTGAATTTTATTTTCACGGAGAAGAGATATCGATTGCCGTTAGAGCGTTTACTCACGGATATGATTTATTTCACCCACATAAAGTTGTTATTTGGCACGAATATACTCGTAAGGGTAGAACCAAACAATGGGATGATGATAAAGAGTGGGGTAAGAAAAATGAATTATCTCATAAGAAAAATCGTCAACTATTTGGTATGGATGGTGAAGAGGTTACTATGGATTTTAGTAAGTATGGTTTTGGTACTGAAAGAACTCTTAAAGATTATGAAATTTACTCAGGTCTTAAATTTTCAAATAGAGCTGTACAACAGTATGCTTTGGATAAAAAATATCCACCAAACCCAACAATATATGAAACTGAAGAAGAGTGGTTAGCAAGTTTTGCAAGTATATTCAAACATTGTGTAGATATTGGATTTACTCAGGTACCGGAAAAAGACTACGAATATTGGGTTGTTGCATTTCACGATGAAAAAGATGAAACTATCTTTAGAAAAGATGCTGATATTAATGAGATTAATAATATGATGAGAGACCCTGATGGGTATTGTAAAGTATGGAGAGAATTTCAAACTACACATAAACCAAAGTATTGGGTTGTTTGGCCGTTTAGTAAGTCAAAAGGTTGGTGCGATAGAATAACAGGTAATTTGTAAAAAAATGATAGAAATCACATTAAACGATAATAGTTTTGGACATCAAACATATTTAACACCTTATTTAAATTCTAAAAAAATAATATGGAAAAGAGATGGTGTTAGAAGAAAATTAAATGTATATACTGATAATTTAATTAAAAAAACACATATTGATATACCAAAAGACGATAATTATAATATTTGCGTTTTATTAGAACCATATACCAATCCGCCGTGGACTGATGTATATGATTATATTAGAACGGATTTTGAAAAATTTGATTTAATAATTACACACAATTTACAATTATTAGGGGATTTAATTGAATCTCGTCCTGATAAATTTTATTATTCTACAAAATGTTTAACAACTTCTTGGTTATCAGAAGAACATATTGGATTACATAAAAAAACAAAAAATATTTCTATGGCGTTTTCACATAAAAATTTTTCAGAAGGACATAGAATTAGACATTTAATTTATGAAAAATATAAAAATGAAAATATTATAGATTTTTATGGTAGTGGTGTTGATAATTTTTCAGGAGAATTTAGAAACGCTATGATAGATTACAAATATACAATTTGTTGTGAGAACTCATTACAAAAAGGGTTTAATTCTGAAAAACTTAATGATTGTTTTTTAACAGGGTCAATACCGATATATTGGGGGTCAAGACTAATTGATAAAAATTATAATGAAGAGTCAGTGTTTTATTTTTCACCCAATATTGATAAAGTAGATTTTAATTTTGATGAATCATTTTCAAACCTTGATATGATTATTCAATCAATATTAAAAAATGACAATTATTATTCTCACGATAATTCAATTAAACAGAATTACGAATACACTCTTGACAAATTAAATAGTGAAGATAATTTGTATGATATATTAAAAGAAAGAAATTTTATATGATTAAATGGTTTGGAGAATATCTTTGTGATTCCGGATTTTTAATAAATTTAAAGGAAAGAACTGATAGATTATTAGTTGCGGAAAAAGAACTTAATGATTGTGGGATTGAGGGTGTTCAAATATTTGAAGCGGTGTCTATATTAGACCCAAATTTTAATAAATATGGTTGCACTCAAAGTCATATTGAGATTGCTAAAAAACAGATAGAGAATAATTGGGAATATGTTCTTTATTTAGAAGATGATATAAAAACAGAATACTATTATTCTGAAAAAATACCTTTAGAAACTGTTGATAGAAAAAAAGTCTCTAAATCAATAATTGAAGATTTAGAAAAATATAAACCCGACGTTTTATGGTTAGGTGTTAGACCTGAAGAAAACACAGAGTATGTTTCCAATAATTTAGTAAAAACTAATAAAACTTTAATGTCTCACGCATATATTGGGTCATTAAAATATGCTAATTTTTTAGTCGAAAATTTACAGTATACCAATAATCAACATTTTAGTTCTAGACTTCCAATAGACTATTTCATTTCCCAACTAACAGAAAAAAATTGTTGGCAAATTAATTCATTTAAAAATGGTGAAAACATTCTAAACAATGATTTAAAAGTTTATATGTCGTCCCCTTTAATTTTTAATCAAGGAGCGTCATTTTCTAATATAATTGATAGAGATGTTGATTATTCAACTTGGGTTAGAGGTTGTATTGATGCTTATGTTAATTTGAATAAACTAAATATTAAACCACATTTAAAATAAAAAAATAAATTAAAATATTATGAATAGATTAACTGAGGTCGGAATGGAGTTTGGAACAGATAAAGCTTGGTATCATAATTATACCGAATTTTATTATGATTATTTCATTGAATTTTCATCACCAAGAATTATTGAGGTTGGTACCGCAGGACACGGGTCTACCAATATGTTTTTAAAATTTTTTGAAAATCCTTATATTGTTGGTATGGATATTATTGATTATTCCAATTTTAAACATCCTAATTTTAGATTTGTTCTTGGTGACCAAACAAATACCGATGATTTAAAAAAATTAGTTGAAAACGAAGAAAATTTTGATATAATATTAGATGACGGAGGACATACAATGAGACAACAACAGATTACGTTTGGGTTTCTAATTGATTATATTAAATCAAATGGTTATTATATTCTTGAGGACTTACACACTTCATTTAATAATGGTTTTATTGAAAACATTAATTTTATAACAAGTTATGATATGTTATTAAAAATACAAAACAAAGAAATACCTTTTAGTGATTACATATCAATTGAACAACAAAAAAATATTTTAGAAAAAATAGATTGGGTTAAAATTTACACAAAAAACCCTAAAGATTTAAGAGATAGTGTAACTAGTATTATTAAAATAAAAAAATAAATTAAAATATTATGAATAACGCAATAAAATATTGGGATGAAACTATTGTTTTAAGACACATAGGTACAGAATTAAAATGGTTGTTCGAATATTTGGATTCTATGAATATTGAAAATGTTTCATTTATAGATATTGGGGGGAATGTTGGTAAATTTTATGATGAAGTGTCTAAAAAATATAAAGTAGATAAATGTATAATTGTTGAGGCGTCTAAAAGACTTAGTGAGTATATGGTTAAAAAATTTGAAAATAATCTTGAGGTGACTGTACATAATTTTGGATTGTCAGATGTTGAGGGGGAGTTTCTTTTTGACGATTCAGGAATTGATTATTGGTCAAATAAAGATTTAGATGATAGTATCAACTTAGGATTATCTAAAATTTCAAAATCTTATGGTGAGACTAAATTTTATAAAATGGATTATTTTTTAGAAAACATAAATACTATTTCGCCAAATGAAATTACATTTATTAAAATAGATACTGAAAATAGAGATTTACCAATTATAAAAGATATGATGGGATATTTGATAAAAAATAACATAAAACCATTTATTTTATTTGAAAATAATTTTCATAACGATTTAACTTTAGATGAAGCTAAAAAAATAATTAATGATTTTTCAGAAAAATGTGGATATTATCCAGTTGATATAACAATAAGTGGAGACTCATACCTAAAACCAATAATATAAATAAAGAAATGAAAAAAATATATGAAATGGTTCATAATTTCAAAATTGATAAGAAATTTTGGACATACGATGGTTTAACCGGTGAAGATTACGATTTTAAACGTTCTAAACCCGCATACTATATTAAAAAAGCGATAGAAATTGCCAAATATTTAGAAATGAAAACTGTTGTCGAAATTGGTTCAACAAGACTATCTGTTACACAAGGATGTGTTGATTATTACAATAGTGAAAATAATTCTTACCTATCACCACCTTGTTGTTGTGATGGTCACGGAGGTTTTTTTTGGACTGAAGCAGGTTTTGATGTCTACACTGTTGACATTGACGTGAATTGTATTAATGGTGTTAAATACTCTTATTCTAATTTGGGTAGAGAAGTACCAAACAATTTAAATATTATAATACCAAAAGATGGGATTGAATTTTTAAAAGAATTCTCAGGGAAAATTGATGTTTTATTTTTAGATGGTTGGGATAAAGGAACCGATATGTATGCTGAAAAACATTTAGAGGCCTATCTATCCGCAAAGGATAAATTATCTGACACAAATTTAATTTTAATTGATGACACTGATTATATAACAAATGATGGTGGTAAAGATGTTTTACTATCCCCCGTTCTATTAGAGGAAGGATATATACCATTATTCAACGGTAGACAAACTTTGTTTTTAAAAAAATAAATAAAAAATACAACATAATATGGAAAAAATAATTATTAGTTTAACAACTATACCATCAAGACTTAATTACCACGACCCAAATGGTGGGTTACGACCGGTTCTAAATAGATTACTAACCCTGTCATATTCTGATTATGAGGTTCATCTTAACATACCTTATATTGTTAAAAAAACAAATGAAGAATATTCCATACCTTCTTGGTTAACAGAAATTACTGACTCAAAATTAAAAATATTTAGAACTGATGATTATGGTTCTATGACTAAAATATTACCAACAATTTTACGAACAGATGAAAATGACGATACTATTATAATAATTGTTGATGATGATTTATCTTATGAAGACGGATTTATAGAATATCATTTAGAAAAAAGAAAACAATACCCAAACGCCGTAATTGGGTTTGCCGGTATGTCAGCTTTGAATGGTACTTGTCATTTTTGTACAACAGTTACACAAGATGTTAGAGTTAAGATTATAGAAGGTTATAAAACGGCATCATATAAGAGAAGTTTTTTTAAATCCGATTTTTTCACAGAATTTGTTGGTGAATCTTGGAGTGACGACATCATTTTATCGGCATATATGGGTAAACACAATATTGAAAAATGGGTGGTTAGTTATGATAAAGATACTGATTTCTCCGCAAGAGTAGAATCATTTCCAGTTATCGGACATTTACCAAATGAAAGAGGTGGATGTTGGTGGTACCGTTCAGAAAGTGCATCAGACAACGCAGATAAGTTCTATAAATTACAATACTTAGAAAGATAATATGAGTTCAATTACATTAGTTACCGGTTTATGGGATATAGGAAGAGGAGACCTTCAAGAAGGATGGTCTCGTTCTTTCCAACATTATTTAGATAAATTTGCACAACTATTACAAGTTGATGTTAATATGATAATTTTTGGTGATGAAGAATTAGAAAAATTTGTCTCAAATAATCGACGTAGCGAAAACACTCAATTTGTTCGTAGAGATTTGTCTTGGTTTAAAAATAATGAGTTTTACAATAAAATACAAAAAATTAGAACTAACCCTGATTGGTATAACCAAGTTGGTTGGTTAACAGAATCTACTCAAGCCAAATTAGAGATGTATAATCCTTTAGTGATGTCAAAAGTATTTTTGTTACACGACGCTAAGATTTTAGACAGATTTGATTCTGAATATATGTTTTGGATAGATGCTGGTTTAACTAACACAATTCATCCGGGATATTTTACTCACGATAAAGTTTTGGATAAATTACCTAAGTTAGTTAAGAGTTTTCACTTTGTTTGTTTTCCATATGAAACTAGTTCGGAAATACACGGATTTAAATATGATAAATTATGTGATTTAGCCGGTGGTGAGGTTAATAGGGTTGCGAGAGCAGGATTCTTTGGGGGTAAGAAAGATTCAATATCCGAAATTAATAATATCTATTATGGATTAATGGATAGTACCTTATCAAGTGGATTGATGGGTACTGAAGAATCTTTATTCACAATTATGACGTACAAATACCCATCATTAATTACTTATTCTGAAATAGATGGTAATGGGTTAATGGGTAAGTTTTTTGAAGATTTAAAAAATACAACCGTTGAGGTTAAATCGGAAGCATCAAAAGATGTGACCATTAATAATTTAGACACGTCAAAAGTTGGTCTTTATGTAATAGCATTTAATTCACCAAAACAATTTGAGGTTTTAATCGATTCAATGTTAGAATATGATAAAGATTTTATAGATAAGCCAAGAAAATTTTTATTGGACAATTCTACAGATTTGTCTACAACACCAAGATATCTTGAACTATGTGAACAATATGGTTTTGAACATATTAAAAAAGATAACATTGGGATTGTTGGGGGTAGAGTATTTGTTGCCGAACATTTTAACGAAACTGATTTAGATTGTTATTGGTGGTTTGAAGATGATATGGCGTTTTACCCTAAAAAAGATGAGGTTTGTCGAAATGGGTTTAATAGATATGTTGGTAATTTATATCAAAAATCTTTAGACATCCTTCAAAAAGAAAATTTTGATTTTCTTAAGTTAAATTTTAGTGAGTTTTTTGGTGATAATAGTGTACAATGGAGTTGGTATAATGTCCCTCAAGATTTTAGACAATCCCATTGGCCAAACAATACTAAATTACCGGTACAAGGGTTAGACCCAAATTCCCCTAGAACACAATTTAAAGAAATTAAATCACACAAAGGTTTACCATATGCCACTGGTAAAGTTTATTTATGTAATTGGCCGATTGTATTAACAAGAGACGGTAATTATAAATGTTATTTAGAAACAAAATGGGCGCATCCTTTTGAACAAACACTAATGAGTTATTGTTATCAGGAGACTGTTAAAGGAAATATTAAACCTGGTCTATTATTGTTAACACCAACTGAACATAATAGATTTGAACATTATGATGGCGCATTAAGAAAAGAAAGTTAATATTCGATAATTTGAAGTATTTATAATAAAAAACTTTAGATGGATTTTTTTATAAAGAAAAACGCAACATTACCGGTACTAAAACTCCAAGTAATAAAAGATGGAAGAAGTGACTATAATAATTTTATGGAATTATTGGAGACTTCTTCTATTTTCTTTTCTATGGTTAATATTGAAACCGGTATTCCAAAAATAATGTCTAAGCCGGCGGGTATTGTTTCAAAAACTTTTGATGACCCAAATACTCCGACAGAATATTATATTTACTATCAATTTACTTCAAACGATACAAACATATCGGCAAGATACGAAGGTCAATTCTTAATTAAGAATGATGATGGTAATTTAATACTACCAATTAATGAACGATTATTCATTAATATTCAAGAATCGTTCATTGCTGATGATTTAGAGTATGATAATTGTTATACATCTGTTTATCCTTGTTGTATAGTTCCCCAAACACCGATTTACCCAAGTGTTACACCTACAATGACACCTACAATGACACCTACAATGACACCTAC
>Ga0181355_1000530_pt1 | contig 16386 bp, 27 predicted proteins | sample Fa13VDMM15DN_FD_130099 | JGI IMG/M metagenome (GOLD analysis project Ga0181355, IMG submission 130099) | Freshwater viral communities from Lake Michigan, USA - Fa13.VD.MM15.D.N | ecosystem: Environmental > Aquatic > Freshwater > Lake | place: USA: Michigan | collected 2013-09-23 | reverse complement strand
GTGTTAGTGTTGTTCCTGAAAGTAAAACGCTTTGAACTATACCGGTGATGTTGAAGGAACCGGTTGAACCATAATTTACTGTGGACGTTCCACCATTGGTAATATCTAATATAATATCACCTTCTGTTCCTGATCCTGCATTACTGCTGGACTCTAAAATAATATCCCCTGCGTCACCGGTTGCTGTTGCTTCGGTAACAATTCCTGCGGTTATAAAAACATCACCTGCTTTACCTGTTGTTGATCCTGCTGATTTATCACCACCTTTTATTCGTATTGGATCAACAATACCACTTGTATTCATATTTCCGGTTGAAATCGTGAATACTCCGTTTTGGTCTGCACTTGACTTTATTGCAGTAAAGTAATTTCCACTAGCAAGTGCTGACATTACAAACTCATTGCTATTGGCTTGGTTTGGAAGAAAATTCAGTGATCCACCTGAAAAATTAAGTGTACCTGTTCCTGCATCACCAACAATCCCTACGTTTGCATTAAATCTTACTTGGCCTGAACCTGAAGTAGCATTTAAGTTTACATTACCACCATTTAAAGCACTTACATCTACATTACCGATTCCTTTGCTTCTTATGGTGGTAGTTATATTAAGTTCTGAACCTGCTGCCTGGATTAATCGAGATGTACCTGTAGTCGCTGCTAGTCCTAAATTTATATCACCAGCTGTTGTTGATTCTAGTCCACTAGGAACCAAATTAGTACCATCACTTTTTGCTATTTCGTTTGCTGCTGCTGTGTTGGTTATGCCGGAACCGGCACTTGTTAATGTAGTTGAAAATAATACCCATCTATTTTTTACACCATCTCCGTTGTAAACAAACGAAACACTTTTATCAGGTTCAAGAATTACATCCGAACCGTTAAGATCAAATCTATTATCCGTAGTTGATCCAGCATCATCATGTTTGAAAGTAATGTTAAAAGAACCGTTGTTCGTGAAGGTTATTACTTGTCCGTCAATAGGATTATCTAACCCAGTTATATTTCTAGCTGCATCCGAGTTAATTTTATTCCAATTGCCCGTGAAAATATAATTGTTTTGATTCGCTGTTATCTGTGTTGGCTCTTCTCCGGATAGGAACATATTATCCTGCAAATCAATGGCGGACTGAATTTGTATAGCCCCGCCTTGTAATGCCATTGCTGTCGATCCTTGCCCATCAAATGTTATTCCTCCTGCTTCGCTTCCCTGAATTCGAAAGTTATCATTGCCTATATTCCATGAACCTGTTGTACTACTTGCAATGTTAAAATCTGGAACATCAGCAAATTGAACAGAATTCATATTATAGAAATACAACCCTTCATCAGTTCCAAAGATTTCTACATCACCTCCTTGAAAATTAGTTGCTCCAATAGTTTTCCAACTATCACCACTACCACCACCACCAATCAAATCTTTCCAAACACCATTTTCATAGGCACGTAACTTTCCACTTTGTTCATTGTAATAAATGGTAGCATTTACCGGGGTAATAGTTGTACTGTCTAATACGTTTACTAATCGTAGTGATTTAAACGTACCAATACTTTGCGAGTAGCCGGTGGCCACTGCAAAAAATAATATCAGGATAGATAGAATTTTTTTCATGGTGTTTTGTCTTTCAAGATTTCGTTTTTATCCTGTGATCCTTTTGAGCTTCCAAAAAAGAAAGTAACCAGGGCCATTGCTGCACCTTCTAAAATCCCGATCATGTGAATAATGATTTCACGGTTGCCTTCAGGGAGTTCATAAAACAACAATGTGTTTACCATGATGAACCAAATGGATAGTACCACCACACCGGTAAGAACTTGGAGAAGGTCTAATTTTTTTAAGAATTCTAACATGACTATTTTTTTTTAGATGTAAACACCTACAATTGATAGTACCCAATGGGTACCGTTATACACCGCACTTGCCTGGTATTCTCCTGCATCAAATGGTGTCCACGTTTTAGTAGCATCATCCCATAAGGCATCACTCATTACAAAATTGTTAGGCATTGTTTGCGCATAAGCTGCATCCAACACAAAATTGAATTTGAATTCCTGGGCGTTGCCAGCATTGGCGAGCTCCCACGTTTTAGCTGCCAGTATATCCGCAGACCCTACAAAGTTTTTTTGATTTGATCCGGCAAAATTCAAAACCATTGGATCAGAAATAGTTGACACACTAGCCCTTGCCAGTGTGTCGCCTATCGTTGAAAACTGTCCTCCGAAAATCATTCGCAAGCCCGTTTTGTATCGGAAATCATCGAAACCAATCCTAGTCCACCGGACGCACTTTCATCGAATGTGCAATACAGTTCGTTGCCATCAAGAACAATCCCATCGTGGAAGTATGAAACGCTTTCGCCTGGTAGCAATGCGTTTATTTTTGAGCCGGAAATATTCCAGCTAACGTACAGGGTGGCACCGCTTGCGGGTTCGTTCCGAACCGTTACTTTCACGCAGTTGCGTGGCAACGATATGGAATCGCCTGGGCTGTGATTGCCTTGCACAATGGGCAATTCGTTGATACGTCCTATTGTGTTCATGGATTAGCGGGGTTGCTCTGTCAAATCTTTTTGAAGGATCAACACCATTTGTCCGGTAAGGTCTGCTGTTAACGCTGCACCGGTTGTAATGAGTGCGTAAAACGTATCACCACTTGCATACGGAATGTTCACTTTGTAGTATTTGCCCATTACAGGTACACCACTGTTTGCATTCCATGCCTGTATGTTGATCGGATCAATCCAGGTTTGGCGATCTGTTTTTGCACCTACGTTGTAATTTGTGGTTATACCACCTGCTGCCGTTTCAAAGTAACCAATACCAACGATGCGATTAAATGCACGGTCCAACTGCACGTTGTTTCCGTATGATCCCGCTGCGCTTAAGTTGGCTACTGATACGTCTATTTTTTGAAGTCGATATTGTGTCAACTTCCCTAAGTCTAGTAGTTCGTCCACTGTCGTAAAATTTAAAGTGTGTAAAGAAATTTTTACCCGTTCGGATGGTGTGCCCGTTTGGTACACACCATCCTTTTTCGGGTTGTGTTGCTTTAAAATCTACTAGGCTTTCAATCTAGCTTGTACACCGTGGAAACATACTTCGGTAGTGTACGTGTTGTTGGCTGCGCTTGGCACGGATTGTCCGGTTGCGTAGTTGAAGTCAACACGGATGTTGATTAACTCCAGGAAGAAACGTGGTTTCTCTAACACGCCACCATCGTAATCGCGTTCACCACCACCGGTGATGGCTGCTACTGATGTGAAGTCAGAAACAGGTGTTTCCAAAATCGTATTCTGGTTGCTTTGTACAATGATATGCCCGTTTCCTAATGCTGCCGGCATACTTCCTCGAACGGAACTAAAACCTACAACCGCTGCCGCGTTGGCCGCTGCACTTGCTGTTACTGCATAGCGGATTGCAATGCGATCAAAACAGAAATTGTAAAACTGTGGAAGTGTTGCACCGTTCGGTATGTTGGTAATACCTACATACTTGATCAATGAGTTATCAACGATTGCTTGTTGTCCGGCACCTGCTGTAATGGTTTTGCGGATATAGTACGTGATAGGGTCAAATGATACACCACCTTGTGCAATTACATCGCGGGTTACGGGGTTGGCACGGTTAAGTGTAATCAACTGATCGTACAACGCTTTTTCCGCACGGCTCATGTACGGCACTTCTTCGCCTTGTCCTACTACAAATTTTCCCGGCACGATTTGTAAAAACGCAACGTTGGAAAATTTAAAATCTGACATTGAAAATGCTACTCCAACTGCGCCTAAAGATGCTGCCTGGTATTGTCCTAAGCATACGGCCAATACTGCAAAGGCTGCGAATGCTAGTGTAAAAAACTTGTTTTTCATTTTTTCTAAAATTTGATAGTTAAAATTTGTTTTTCGATTTGATGCAGGGAAAAGCCGTTTCGAAAATCCAAATTCAAACTAGTTCAATGCGTAGCTGTTCATTTGTGACATGCCACCGCCTGGGCCTTGCATACTGAAGGTGTTATCACCATTCAATGCGTATGCACCGGAACCACTTAACGCATACGGGGCACCTTGCATGCTCACGCCTTGCAATGCGTTATCGCGGTAATAATCCCAACCCACACCACCGGTGTTTACCGCTGCATACTGTGGCGAACCACTCAATGCAGGTACCTGGGCAATAAGGTTGGAAGGCAAAAACTTACGGATTGCATCTAATGCACCACCACCACCAATGCCAAGTACTAAGGCTTTCAACCTATCGTCACTTACTTTGGTAGAAAGGAAATACGCAATCAACATGGTAGCCACACCGGGTGCCAGCTTGCGCAATAGCGGGTGTAGTGTTGCTGGCAACAAACCGTCTAACTTCTTAAGACCGATTGCGGAAACGGTAATACCCGCACCGGCTGCCGCGAATTTTACCGCTGGCGTTCCGACTTTTTTTACTTGTGTTGTTATACTCATTGTATTAAAAATTAAAATTTGACTTCGTTTTTATTTAGTACCATTCAATCCGCTTTGCACATTGGTATCGTTACTAATGAGCAATGCTGCGCCTGCACCAAGTGCAACCCACCACCACGGAAATTTATTTTTTAGTGCCACATCTTCCACCACGCCTGGCACTTCCGTTGCTGGCTTGGTTGTGGATATCATTACTGTAAGCATGTTCAATAGTTCATCGGCTTGTTGCTTTGTTAAAACTGTTGGCAAACGTTTCGCGCCAAGCGAAGTATTGATCATGTAAAAACTTGTGTTGCTGCCTTTGTCGTACACGGGTGTAAAGGCAATATTGTGTTTGTTGAGAAAGTATAAGGTTGGCACTTTGCCTTCATCAATGAATTGCTGTGTAGGCAAAAACTTTCTTAATTTTATTTCGCGCGATTCGCATGCGTTGCCTAATGATGCGGGACCACTTAGTGTTGTAATTTTCATTTTGTGATCATGTTTTTTTGAATACGGAACTTCGTAATTGAACTTGTCTACCACCGGATCAATAACATAGCCCGATGACACCACATACACGTGTTGAAAATCTTCTTTGTATGCTGCCATTCTAAAATTGTGTGCAATGCCCAGGTTTGTAAGCACGGAGGAAATGAAAATGGAGTAACAATCACAGTCTACACCTTTGCTCCTGTCTTTCCATGTGCGGATTGGTGTTCTTAATTGCTCACGTGTTGGATTGTCCTTCGTGTATTGCACATGGTTGTAAAGAAAATTCCATACGTTTTCGCACGTTTCCTTTACGTTGTTGCCTTTTAAAACTTTGCTGATCGCTTTGGTTTGATCCAAGGTTTGATCAACAATTTTTTTCATTAAGTCCAGCGTTTGGTACACATCACCATCGGCAATTAATTCAACTTCTTTGCCGGTTGGCTTTGCTGTGAAATACTTTTCGTATTCGGCACCACTTTTGATATTTCGTTTTCCGCTGGCTACCATTTACAGTTGTATTGTGTTGGTAAATGATTTCTTTGGAAGCACGATGCCTTTGTACGTGATGGCTACATCTGTGGAAAGGTCGAGCGATTTCGCTTGGAAAATATTGGAAGCAGAAACAAGTGTTTCCCAAATGCTGCCACCGAAAATGCTACCGATATTTAGTGATGGTGAAATGATTTGGAAGGATTCCCCGGAAGGGATGGTAAGTGCCTGGCTTGCTGTGGCCCCGTGTACCCACTTGCCATTTTTATTTACAAACACATTGGCCGTTACATTGTCGAGCGAAATAGGTAAGGGTGTGGGGTTGGTGACCTTGATCTGTAAAGGGACCGTAATAAACGATCCTGAAAATTTCGGTTTGCCGTACGCAACAATTTCAAATCCGAAATCTGAAATTGCGCTTTTGGCGGTTTTCCAACCCCACACCAATGCGCCAATGAAGGCTGCACCAATACCTACTTTCACTAGTGGATTCATAAACGATTTCCCTGCGTTTAGGCCACTAAGGTTGCATGGTGAATGTTACCCGCAAAAAAAGTGTTGGAAACGTATGAAAAGGTTTAAATATGTATAGAAAAACAGGTATTTTTACCTAAGTAATTGGCGCACTTTCATGAATATAACACGTAAAGAACTGGCTAATTTATACGGTGTATGCGAGCTTACCATTTCGCGAAGGCTTAAGCAAATAGGCATACGGCACCGCCTGGGCATCACTTCCATTGAGCAATATCTTTTCAAACAATCGTATGGTGAACCGGTGAAGCGTAAGAATGGAAATCTTATATTAGATTAACTAAAACCCCTTTAAAATTATGGCATCAAACAGCGAAATACTTGCTATTAAAGTCCTTGAAATGAATTTCAAAAAAGAAATGATCAATAAGGATTTCGAAGCGTTTAAACGTACACATCCCACACTTTTACGGTGTATTTTAGCTGCAATGGATGAATTCAATCAAATCGAAATTGAAACGAATTTTGGTAGTGGTGATAATAAGGATAAATGGTGGTATGAGTATGCCTATCCTACAACACCCAAAAAATAAAACCACTGCCTTTTTTTCTGAACTTCCGAACTTTTAGGGCTTAACTCACTGATTTATAAAATGTTGTAACAGCACGAATTTAGCACGAATTGCATTTCAATTCGTGCTATTGGTGCTGTGGAATGATAGTGGTGTGGGTGGTTTAGCACGGTTTGGAAAATTGGTGCTGAATTCGTGCTAAATTCGTGCTAATATAAACTATTGATAATCAACTTACTAACGCCTTAAAGTTCTTAAGTTCTTAATTTTTTAATAAAATTTATGTTTTGGGTGTAAATAGAATATTGATCAATTTCTTTAATAATTGTTTGCCATTCCTTTTTTTAGCTGTGAAATCAAAATGCAGCTGCGTACACGCTTTCACCTTCCTATCTCTGCGATTTATTTTTTGCTGAAGGTTGGCAATGGCTTTGGCCCGGTGCCGTGGTGTAGGGTAGATGCCTGGGGCCTGTGTGATGGTTTTGAGTAGTTTAATTTGGGTCATTGTTCATCATTTGTCCGATCACCTTAAAAATTTCAAATGCTACCTGTGGCACTATTGCGTTTCCGTAGGCTTTGATGGATTCTTTGCGCCACCGTGCCCAGGATTGTTTTGCGGTAAGTGTTCGTGTACCTTTTTTTGCTGAAACGGTAATTCTGTCCAGTTCGGAGGGAAGCCCATCATTTCGGCCACAAACCGGGGATTGAGTTGGGAAGTTTTGCCAGTTTTCACACCTATGTAATTTGGAAGCTGGCCCATGTGTGCCCTTTCCCCCTTTGCTATTTTCTTTTTGGTGTTCTCCAAATTGTTCATGCCCTTGTAATCCCGGGTCGATGGCGTTGGCAACATTTCCAGGGCTGCAAAATCTTTCAAATTGCCCCTCCAGGCATCTATCAAACGCTTTAGTGGTTTAAAATTCATTTTCAATACGCGATAAAAATTGATCACGATATCCAACCGGTCGTTGATCGTTCGTTTCATTCTTTGCCGGATCCTTTGCAAAGAGTACGGTACCACCACCGAAAAACGCTTCGTTGTAGGCGCTGTGTTCTGGTATCAATGGAAGTATGTGTTGAATGATGGAAGTTTTGCCACCATAGTACACGATTGGAGTTTTTACAATTTTATTTCCGCTCATTCTGCATCCTCTTTAAACTGTAAAAATGTAATCCCATTACTTTTCCACACTTTGGGTTTGTTTACTCCTAAGCGTAGCTGCGCAAACATGTCTACCCAGGTGTTGAACTTGCGCACGGTAAACCACTTGCTGTTTTTGAAATCTTCGTACTCATGTATGAACTTATCGTGCAATTTTTTGCGGTCGAAAATAAAATCTTCGAGTGCGTAGTGTAGGTCCGGGTTATCGGTGGCATTTACATTCACGTATCCTTCCCACGGCCGGCCGAACTTTTTCAATTCTACTTTTATTTCATCCCAAAACGTAATGAATTCTTTCGCAGTTTGATCCAACAATTTGCGTTCGTTCAGATTTATAATTGGTGGTTCACTTAAGCCAAACGTGTGGAACAGCTGCGAACACATGCAAATGAAATTATCAAACCGGTTCCATTCCTCTTTATCCCAATCGCGGCCAAACCATTGTTTGTAAAAGTGGTTAGGTTTGTTTTTGATGCTGAAAAAATTACTTAGTTCAAATTCCATTACCCGATCAGCTGCGCTATCGCCTGAAATGAAAAGGGATTTGTTTCCACTGATGGCAATTTTACAGAACTGCCGGAACGGTGCCATGTACAGTGCCCGAACGTGAAGCCCTTCCGTTACATCGTTGAACATTGGTTCAAACTCAAACCGGTTTTTACCTTTGTTGCTAACATCGTTTATGTGTATCAACTGTGTGCCCATCTGCACGGTTTCATATCGCTTTTCATCGTTGGGGTCGAAGTTCTTTCCATGGATTTCGCAATAGCTTCGTATTTCGCCCAGCATTTTCATGAACAGGGTTTTACCGGTCCTTCCGTTGCTTACATCGCTAACGGTGCTATCGGTGAAGTATATGCTCTTTAGGTTGTACGCGTAGAAATCGTGTACCAGGTAGCCAATGATGCAACACAGGGCTTTGAAACGTTCTTCATTGCGTCCGCATATTTTCCACACAAAATCCATGAACACACATTTATATTCCTGCTGAAGGTGTACGGGTTTTTCCGGGTCAATGGTGCAATTGGCATCTATATCGTTTAGCACTTTAAAATTACGGTCCTTCATTTGGTGGTTCCACACGCTGCCATCCATTTCATCATAGCGTTTAAGTTGCCATCCATCGGTTGTCACTTCTACAAAACCGTTTTTGAAATACAAATACGTTACCGTGGCTTTGTCTTTATTGATAATGAGCGGGGCATCGGTGCGGATCCTGGCAAATAAATCTTTGCTGAAAATATTTCGGATTTGATCGTAAAACGTGGTGATCAATGTATCGGCATCGGTGAATTCACATTCCGCACCTTTGAAATCGTATTGTTCGCGCAAAAACTTTTCTACGTAGTCAATGATCATGTTGCGGTTTACGCTGCTTATTACGTTGTCGGTGATGTGTACATAGTTGTATTCGTTTTCCGTTCGCCTGTCGTTGGTATCGGCTTCCGTTTCGAACCTGCTAAACCCAAACGAACTTAAGAGTTGTACAAACTTCAATTTATCGACCTTGATTTTATTCAAAAACCGTTCGCCTGTTTTTGCATTTTCGCTGATAAATTCTTTGAAGAATGGAAAAGTTTTTGGTGATAGGTCGAGCGATTTGATTTTGTTCTTACGGCCTTTTTTGTGTTCGGCTTTTACCCTTCGGGTAATGGCATTGGAAACCATCTTTTCCAGGCTTTTGCGTTGCAAATCGTGGGCCTTACAAATCTTAGTGATGTAATCGTCACGTAGTACGCTGCTTTCTTCCGGAATGAAGGAAATCATTGCAGCGAGTTCCACGGTTTTGTCGTTGCGTAGTACGGGGTTGTGCTGGTTTTTCAGCAACCGGTTTGCTTTCCAAAGCACAGCATCTACCTGGTAGCGCGAAATGTAATCTTCGAGTGTTTTAGTATGTAGTATCAAAGTGAGGCTGGGAAGTAAAGTTGGTAGTTGTTAGTCTAATAGTTCTACACTTGAAAGTTTTAATTGATCTATATGAAGTGATGGTGGTTCATCATCCTTACTAATTCGTCCGGGTCAATTTTTTGGATCCGTTCTATCTTGTCGAATCCCACTTCGTATTCCTGGGCATCGTGTGTGTAAAAAAGCGTTTCATCATTTTGGTCGGTGATCAACACCATTAATTCCACGGGCTTTGCTTCCGGGTGCTTTACTTTCGGTGCAATGATGTTTTCTATTTCCAGGTATTGCAGTTTGAAAGTAATGATGGATGGCATTTGCAAAACCGTAACGTAGAAACCGTGCTTCATTAAAATATCAATGGTGCGTTCGGTTGCTTTTTGGCCGGCATTGTCAGGATCGTTTACAATTACCCCTTTGGTGCAATAGCGTTTCAATAGCCGGGCTTGTTCGTCCGTTAACGCTGTGCCACACGTGCCAATGGCATTGTTTTGCCCTGCCTGGTGGAAGCTAATTACATCGGTGTAGCCTTCCATCAAAAATGCGTAGCCTAATTTGCGGATGGCTTCACCGGCAAAGTTTAACCCGAAAAGTGTGTTTGATTTTTTAAACACTTTGCTTTCGCTGCCATTCAAATACTTTGGGTTGTATTCGTCTGGTTGCATGGCACGGCCACCGAATGACACCACGCGGTCGTAGTGGTCGATGATCGGAAAGGTGATACGGTTTCGAAACGCATCGTATGTACGTTCACCTTTTGTTTTGATTAATCCCAGGTCGATGCCTTGTTGGTAGTGGCCTTTGGCAATGATTTGTTTGCTTAAGAAATCCCACTGTTCGGGCTGTGGTGCGTAGCCTATTTGCCACTGTATGATGGTGTCGGGTGTGAACTTCCGTTTATCAATCAATTCCACCTTCACTTCGTGGTCTGCCGGCAGTGCGTTGAATGCGTTTACATATTGTCGCACGGTGGCACGGTTGATAAGGTAAAGCAAGTCCAGCGCTTCGTAATGTTCTTTGGGTTCAATGGCTTCAACTTCAATTTTTATTTGAAAGTCTTTGGCCATTAACTTGATAGCATCGAGCCATTCAATGCCCATTTTTTCCATCACAAAGTTTACCGGGCTTCCACCTTTGCCGCTGCTAAAACATTTGTAGATGTTCTTTGGTGGCACCACGTAAAAGGATGGTGATTTCTCGTTAGTGTTGAAGGGAGAAATACCGCACCAATTAGGACCGGATTTTTTGAGTGTAACGCCACCGTATTTGTCCACCACTTCGTGTATGGAAAGGGATTTTACTTCGTCTATGGTTTCAGGTTTGATCATAAATTGGTTACGGGTTGCAGGTTGCAGGTTGCTGGTTGGTTGGAATTACTTCCATTGTGAAAGGTTTAGTTTTATGTTGTAATGGAATTCGTTTTGTGAATCGTTAAACCACCCTTTAAGTACACAACCGCTGTGCGTATGCTCTTAATATCTTTTGAGGAAAGAAAACGTGAATCGGTTTGTTTTTCACTCCAAATAATTACCGGAAAGTATTGTTCACGAAATGATACGCGGCCTAAATCGTCCTGCACTTCTGGTTGGTGTAAAATATTCACTTGACGGAACCCACGTTTTAGTGGTTCAATGCCACCAATTTTTTCAATGAATGCTTTTATTTCGAATTTCATAATTAAAAAATTTGAGGTGGTGTATTTGATTTTAAATACAGTGGATGTTTTGGGCTTCCGTTGGCATTTTTACCAAGGCAAAATCCATAGGGTATCATTGAAATTACCTTTTTATCCCGGCCAAACGTTTCGAAGTTGCCCCAACAAAAAATTACATTTTTAGAAAGTGAAGTATATTCTTTTATGTATGAATCGTTAGTGTGATTAAGGTCGATGGCATTTAATAAATCTTTCGGATAAGGTGTAACAAACGAAAACAGATTGAGCATATACACCTTACCAAATCCGAATGATTTTGCAAAAGCAATTACCCTTCGTATGGTTGGATCATCTTCATGTTCATTTGCTGTGGAAGGATTAAGGCCAATAAAACTTATAGCAGGTTTTGTATTATCCCATTCACGTATAAGAACAAAACGATGCTTTCTATCACCTGAAAAAAATGCTGCTTTGTTCATGGGTGTACGTTTTGTAAAATGTTGATCAATGATTTTCTACGGATGGGTTTTGCATCTTGCACGAATACTTTTTGTTTTCGCTTGCCGTTTGCTGTGGCCAATCGCAACCGGTACCAGGTGCGGCCTTTGCCAACGTAGTCGTATTGGCCTTTGCGCATGAATAGAAAAAACCATTCTATCCAGCTGGGTTTTTGGAAGGTGCTTACGTGCATTTGGTGGCGTTTGCCGTGGTGGCGTTTGCCGCGGATGGTTACTCTCATGGGGTTGTAGTTGTTAGTTGGTAGTTATTAGTTGGTAGTAGATAAATTCACTATCATTTTGTTCCCATACATTGAAGCCAATGCCTTTGAATTGGCTGGCAATTACCCGTGCGGTACCTAAATAACCTTCAGCTACTTTTCTTACGCCATCGTGTGGAAAATATTCACATAAAAATTCACCTTCATGATGCAAAATTTTAATCACTAAGTTTTTTTCACCTTCAGTATATTTTGGAAGGGGTTCATAGTGCCGATTGATCCAACCTTTTTTTGCTGCAAAGGTTAATTTGTATTTTGGTTCCTTTGGTTTCGGTTTCGGATCAACAACAATTTTCCGTTCTATAAAATCAGGTTGAATTTTACCGGTGCATTGCTGAATGATTTCTTTTTGAATGATTTCCAAAATGCCCATAAGTTCGAAGACATTGAATCCATCGTTAACGCGCTTTAATGTTGTGGTTCCATCATCGTCTATGGTCCAGTTGATTGTGTAGGTTGCTTTTCTCATTTGATTTTGATTTTGTATTGATCTTCACTGACTAATTCGAAGTGGTATTGGTGGGTTTGGTACTTTTTGTGGCCCACTATACCGGATACATATTTGCCACACTTGTTGCACTTTGGTTCGAAGTTGCAATCGCGTATGGTGTCCATATCAAACCGGTGATCGCAACGGGGTTTGAAAAGGTTTTTTAAAAAATTAATTACCGCCTCCATAGTATTCATTCATTATTTGGTCTAATTGTTTTTGAGGGATAAGTTTTGGAAGTGTGGTTAACAATCTTAGGGCTATGCCTTTATCTTGTTGTTCCACCTTATCTTTTACAATGGAAGCAATAACGGGTTTGATCAATTCGTGTTTTTTCAACAAATCAATCAAACTGATCGCATCGCTTTTAATCAAAATATCTTCATGGTAGCTAAAAATAAATTCAGCAATGGTGTTTCTTTCTTCCTTTGATAATTCTAGTTCCATTCTATTATTTCGGTTTGTAGTGAAAGTTGTTCTATTAGGGTGCGCTTTGTTTGGTGGCTTTCGCCTGGCACAAAGCGTTCGTGAAATTCTACCCACATTTTTTTGATGTGCTTTGCGGTATCATCGGCCAATAGCTTGCGTAGCACGGGGAATTCTGCACCTTCAATGTCCATCTTCATATAGATTTCTTTGCTGTGGATGGCCATTGCCTGTATGAGTGCGCTAATGTTTACGCCCTGCACGGTGATGGGTGCTTCCAGGCCTTTTATATCGGCACCCATATCTATTTGTGATAGCCAACCATCGCGGATGCTACGGCCATCTAACGGGCTTCCGCTTTCGCTTTCAAAAACGTTTTCTTGCCGGAAGGAAACCAAACAATTTTGTGTCCACACGGCCATTGGGTACCCGTCAATGGTTTTTAGGTTGGGGAATTCAGAAAGTATTTTCAACAAACGTTCCTTCATGTGGCATTCCGGGTTGGGTTCGAATGCCATCACCAACCAATCGGGTCCACCAATGTTTAGTGTGTTGATAAAGTGGCGTAATCCTTCGCCATGATGGAAACCACAGTCGATGAATATTTTTTTGTGACGATTTTCGAAATGTTTATTAGTGGCTTCCATTGCTTGCTTTGCAATTGCATCCCATTTATTTTTTTTGCTCATGGTTTTCAGATTTATTGATTTGAAGGATCAAGCATTTCGCCCCACACCTGGTCGCTGTGGTAGGACCTACCGCCTAGGTGTTCCAACTTTACTTTACGGGTAGCCATCACCAAACCGCCTTCCTCGGCTACACGCCTACTGAAAAACCAATCTTCTGGTTCTACCTGGGCCATGTATTTTCCATCGAATTTTATTATCCGATCGTTGATCGTGAAGTGTACATTTTCACACCACGGTTTGTCGATACGGCACACGAAACAACCGGTGTTTACCAATAGGCGGTATTGTTCAAAATCATTTGGGTACACATCTTCAATGGAAAATGTTTCTTTAGAATCCGGGTGCAAAATCTGTTTTTGTGTTAACCGGCCGGCACGTTGGTAGTGGTTTGATGTGCCAATGGCCGTACTGGTTACACCACTGTTTTCTTTGATGGGCACTACTGCGCTCATTACATCGGCATCGTATTTTTCTGCTTCTGCTATGAGTTTATCTGCCCAAAAATCTTCCGGCCGTATGTCGGCATGGAGTATAGCAAACCATTTCATGTTGTGTTCTTTGCGCACGTTCAATGCGTGGCACCAAATGTGGTTGTATGCGTTTGCAAGCAAGCTGCTTTGGCGTGGCATCCACATTACTTCACGCTCTTGTGTGGGCACGTAGTAGAATGCACGTGCCATTATGTTGTCTAATTTTCCATCGTGGGTCATGGTGCCCAGGAAGATGCCACCGGGTTTAGGTAAGGTCATAGCGTTGTTAGTTGTTAGTTGTTAGTTTGATTTTTATTTCTGTAATCTGATTGGCATCCATGCGTAGACCTTCCACGGGTGAAAACACGTTGCTAAACCCGTTGCGTTTTAGCATCATGCACATGCTGCAATTGCAATGGGTTAGTTCGTTCGCGTCTACGCTTTTAATATCGCGGTCGATCACTTCACCGCTTTGTAATGTGATTTGTATTGTTGCTTTCATTACTTCGACAAAATTTTGAATGAAACTTCTTTAATTTGTGAAGGTGATATATGGGTATAGTTTTCTTTGCTTTCGGTTTCAACATTTGGATAACCGGAAGCTGCAATGGTTGCACACATTTGCACATAAAAAGGATCGTTGGCACCGGCACCAAATGGCACATTAGATTTTGCTAGTTTGTCGGTTAGGTCGCTTTCGATTGTGCGATTGTCGATAAGGGTAATAGTTAGAATTTTTTTCATGTTTTGTTAGTTGATAGTTGTTAGTATTTGAAATCTGTCCAATGGATGCAGCGAAATGTTTTTTCAACATTGAACCACTTCCAAAAATCTTCTACGCTTTCGAAGCCATCATTTTTAGCAAGCAATTCAATTGATAAATCTCCGGGCATAGCTGACCAACCATTTTTATCTGCAATAGTCTCAATGCTCTTTTTTGTTCGTGACTTATCCATATCGTTTGAACACACTTACATTCACCATCTTCACGAAACGTTTTATAATTTTTAGTACGCACACCGGTAGCAAACTGGATTGACCTGCCTGGTTTCCAACGTTGGGTTGCATCCTTTCTTAGCGTGTGTATTTTAGTTCCGTCCAAAATTTTGGGAACAAACTGTGGTTTAAAGCCTAGTACCATGACACTAATTTTTCAGGGTTCAGGTAAACTGTTAGTGTGGCACCGAAAATGATTGCTACCATAGCCAACCGTGCGTACCACGGTATACCTTTCCACCATCCCTGGTTATCAGGCCATACGTTTGGGTTTTGGCTTAAGTCGCTGTACCACTTTTTACGTTTCATCCACAGATTTACCAGGTAAGGAAATTGTAGTGCGAATAATCCGATACTTAACAGCGTGGATAGTAGTAATTCAAACCAAAAGTTTCGTTCCATTGGATTGATGAACAAAGCGTTTACAATAGCGCAGAGTAGCGTTGTAATAATGCGCATGATCATGTCACGGTTGTCTTTGTGGGCATCTCCTTTGCGGTCGTCCCAGGCTTCTACATTAGCTGGAAGTGATAGTGTTAAAAGTGTGAATAGTAATCGCATAATTTTAGTAGTTAATGGTTAATTGATTTTTAATTGATCTTCGTAGTGGTGTTGGTTTTTTGATGGGTTCTTTTTCTATTCCTTCTAAAATTTTAATGGCTTGTATAAGTTGTGGTATGCGTTGTTCGCTAAACGTGGCACTTGCTGCATATTTTTTATCACCTTTCATGTTGCCGTGTTTTGTTCCAAACATTTTTTCACGTCTTAAGACTTGTTTCAAATGAGTGATCACCCATTTCATTTTACTTCGGAAATTCTAAATGTTGAACACCATCCAATTCGTTACCGGGTTGTTGTGCGCCCCATTGTTTAAAAAAGAAAGGCACGTTCGCTTCTTTGCATTGATCACGAATGTTGCGGAATGCTTCGGGGTTTATGTGCCGGGCTTTGGCACCACTTTCGCCACCGGCAATGATCCAATCGAATATACCTTCCAGTATATCACCTGGTTTAATGAACAGATAGGGGATTGGATTTAACAAGGGTTCGCATGATAACATGGTTTTCCACCCAAAGTCTTTAATCAAAAACATTGCGGATGATCTGTTGTTGTATGCTGTTTGATCTTCAGCTGATGTACCTAAAATTACATTTGGAAGCACACCATCATTTCGCCACTTAATCTTTCTGTGTCTCAAATAAAAAACCATTCGTTCTGGTCGCTTGGTAAGAATTTGAAAAGTATGGTGTGGGCATAACTCTATAACTCCAAACACCATATCAATAAATTTGAATGTTACATCTTCGTGAAAGAGGTCGCTCATGGAGTTGACGAACACACGCTTTGGTTTTCTCCAG
>Ga0181355_1000529_pt1 | contig 16395 bp, 17 predicted proteins | sample Fa13VDMM15DN_FD_130099 | JGI IMG/M metagenome (GOLD analysis project Ga0181355, IMG submission 130099) | Freshwater viral communities from Lake Michigan, USA - Fa13.VD.MM15.D.N | ecosystem: Environmental > Aquatic > Freshwater > Lake | place: USA: Michigan | collected 2013-09-23 | reverse complement strand
TGTGTAAACGTAAAGCCTTTCGGGAAGTTGTTTAAATAGATATCCTTCATTAATTGCTCTTTTCCACAAATCCCAATCTTCCATTCCTTTTATATTGTTATAACCATTTAAATTATCTAAAACTTTTTTCTTTATCATCATAGAACCGTGAGTTAATACGTTTTCCAAAAAAATAACATTTTTTATTTCATCGTGGTCTAAATATTGATCATTTTTAAAGCAACTGTTAAAAAAATTATTATTACCTATGTGTCTATTTAGTGAGTGCGTCCCTAAAAAATCAACATCACTATTAATAAAACAATTTATTTGTTTTTCTAATTTATCCTCAATATATAAATCATCCGCATCTAAAAAACAAACTAAATCTGTGTCTATTTTTGATAAACCGTAATTTTTGGCAAAGGATAAACCTTGTTTTAATTGTTTACTAACCACATCACACGATATGCCAATTTCATTCTTAATCCTACTTTCAGTTTTATTCCAGCATTGATCTAAAACTATTAAGAGTTTAAAATCTTTATATGTTTGTTTTTCTAAAGATTTTAAAGATTCTATTAAAAGATTATCATAAAAATCGTTAATACTATGAACACACACTAAAACGGTTAATGTCATAATTAAAAATAAATTACATGTTCAGGATATAACATTTCATCATTCTTATTAAACGCTTGACCTACAAATTGTTTATGTTCTCTTATTGTTGGGAATGGTTTGCCTCCAAAAAATTCATCGTGAGTCATATTATTATTTACAATTAATGGGAATATTTTCTCTCTAAGAAAATTTTGATCAACTTGCCAAAAATTCCCTTTTATGTAATCACCAATAAGTTCTTTCATATTGTTAACAACACCTTTTTTTGATCCCCACATTCCACCTAAAATCGCTGTGTTATGCCAAGGGTGATCCCTCATAATGTGGAATCCTTTATCTGAGGATAACCATTCGTTAACCGCATCTCTTTCTCTGTTATTTAATCTCGAATCACAATCCCTTGATATCATCACATCCACATCATCTTCACTTGCAGGATAAAACCTCCAAAACATTCCGGTCCAATCCCCTTCAACGTCCATCATAACAACTTCGGTGTATGGTAATGACTTTAATGTTTTAATAATATCCGTTGGAACTGACTCACCACAATAAAATCTTGAAATCCATCCGGGATAAACTATTGGTGTTAGTTCGGCGTTTCTAATCGCTCCTATTGTGTACATAGGATTATCACCCCAAAGTGAGTAACTTATTATTTTTTTCATAGATAGAAGTTATTGTTTTTTCTTGTGGTAAATAAATTTCTATCATGACTTTCATTTTCCGAATTTGTTCTATGGATAGTGTCTCTTTTCCCATATCCCCAATCAGGATGTTCATGTTCAATAATAACTTCGTCAAAATAGGTTTGTTTTTCAAGTAAATCACCTACCATCATAAATTCATTATCACACCAAACTGATTTATATTCAGGATAATAAATGTACCCAAATCTATCATAGTATTTTTTACCAAGAATACATAAGGTATTTAATCTATTTTCTTGATGTCCATCATTAAACCATAAAATACCATCAGTGTCAGGATAAAATTCTTTCATTTTATTACGAATAATATTATCGTATCCTTTGACTTTTGGAATCATATCGTCCGATGCTAGTAGAAAAATATCCCAATCGTTAATCATTTCAATATCCCTATTAACAGCATGTATTTTAGAAGTACTATCACCATAAATTACTTTAACATTTTTAAAGGTATTAAGCATTTCCTCAACTTCAGAGAGTTTCATATCTTCATCATCATTATCTAATGTGACTAAAAAATAAGTATTATCTAAGTCTTCACATAAATTTTGATAATGGTTAAAAACTTTAAAAAATTTTTGTTTACGACCTCTTGTTGGGAATTTAATTAGTAGTTTCATATTTTAATTATAAGTTAATTTTATATCCTATTGGGTTTGTTCCTGATTTAAAAAATTTTAATCTATTCTCATAAGATTCACTAACCTTAGATAATTTATTTGCGATTTCATCAATTTCAATAACATGTAAAGTATATCCTTCATCTAATAAGTCAATACAAAGTTGGTATTGTTGAGATTCTTCTAAAATGTCAGTCCCTTTTTTATATGTGATATAATCCATAACAAATGGGACGGATTTATCGGGATTTCTTTGTATAAAGTAATTTTTAATAAAGTCAGCATGTTCTTTATTAAAATTATCAATTGTTAGTGGTAAGTTTAATTCCATACCAAGATTTTTTGCAAAATACCCTAATGCTCTGTTATCTCTCGGTAGACAAGGCCCACCAAATCCAAATCCATATTTTAAATATTTTTTACCGATTCTTGAATCCCCACCAATTGCATTCAATACTATATTTATTTCTTCCTCAATTCCCGATTTAATCATGATATTACCCATCATGTTCGCATAACTAATTTTTGTTGTCAAAAAACAATTAATACCTATTTTTGTTATTTCAGCAGCTTTTGGAGACATAACATAAGCATTTACAGGAGTGGTCTGAATTTTATTATAAATTGCAATTAATTCATTTGATAATTCAGAGTATTCTGTACCAATCAAAACAATATCGGATTGTTCAAGACCTTTAACAATTTCACCTTGAGCAATAAATTCAGGATTATATGCCACTTGAATGTTAAAGATATTTAACCTTGTTTGAATTTGTTCTACATCACCAGGATTTGTAGTACAACCAACAATGAATTTTTTATCATGTAATGGAATGTTTAAGGATGATGCTGTGTAAAAATCGGCAACAACTTCAAATACTTTGGTAGTATCGTAATTACCATCCAATGTTGATGGTGTTGCAACAAATGTGAAAATAATATCAGAGTTTTCAATAATTTCAATATTATTGGTGGTCGCACTAAAATTTTTAGCATCAAATAACATTGATTGAATTAATGGTTCATTTGTTATACAAATTCTTTGGTTTAGGTTAAAGACATAATCTTCTCTAACATCTGATACTACGACATCGTATCCATTTTTTTCACATAATAGAGCAAAGGTTAATCCTAATCTACCCGCTCCAATAATTCCTATTTTCATATAATTTTGTTTTCTTTTAAATCAAAGATTGGTATTGGTACCATCTTGTGTTTATTCTTTTCATTAAAGTTTTGATAAATTTGTAAAACCCTAATTTCTTTATCTGTATAAGATTGTTTATCAATTCCGTATTCCATAACCCATTCTAATTCTTCATATGTTGCGCCAATTTGTTCTTCATCATTTCTATCATCATCCCACAAACCGTCAGTCGGAGTCGCATTGATAATTTCTTGAGGGACACCCAAATAACGACCAAGTTCCCTAACTTCTGTTTTATATATATCCGCTATTGGAGATATATCAACCCCACCATCACCATATTTTGTATAGAACCCAACACCAAAGTCTTCAACTTTATTCCCTGTTCCAACGACAATACCTTTCACAGTTGTTGCAATATGATATAACGTCATCATTCTCATTCTTGACTTACTATTTGCGATTGATAAATCAGAGTTAAAAAATTCGGACATTAAACCCTCAAATGAATTAAAGGTTTTAGTTAAATCATACTCAAAAGTTTTTACATTTAATTTAGATAAAAAATCTAATTGTAGATTTGATAATCTTGTATTTTCAGGTTTTGAGTTTAATGGCATTCCAACCGCAATTGTTGGTATACCTGTTTTAGCACATAAAGTAGACACGACCGCAGAGTCAATACCACCTGAAACACCAATGACTAAAGTTTTAATGTTATAGTTATTTACGTAATTTGTGATCCAATTTTGTATTTCTTCAGATAAATTTTTATAGTCAATTATTCTATTCATTACAATAATTTTAAGTATTCATCTTTTATCTGTTGAGCAACTTTCAAAGTGTAGTATTTCTCAATATCTGTTGGAGGTTCAAATCTTTCTTTAGATAATATAAAACCACCAGCGTCCACTTTATAAATCCAACTTGGTTTACCACACATCCAACCTTCAATTGTTGTTCGACCTAATTGAATTCCCGCAGTCTCATAAGACTTTAAGATATAATTTTCAATATTCCAAGTGGCGGGAAAATGTTTAACATGGGACTCCAATAAAATATTTTCCAAATAATCCCCATTATTTTCACCGACTAACCATAATTCTTTACCGATTTCTCTTGTATATTCAATTAAATCTAAAATTGATTCTTTCCTCAAATAATCTATGGTTCCAACAAATAACACATAGTTTTCAGTTGGTGTATTTTTTGGTTTAAATTTTTCATTGTCAACTGGATTATAAATAACTTCAATCATTTCTTCAGAAACATCAAAGTTTTGTGTTAAATGTGATTTTATTTCAGGTCTGATTGCGATGTATTTTTTTATTGTATTATCCATGACAGGATTTTCAAGTTCTTTTGACATTACTTCTGAGTGGATTGTACAAATCTTATCCAACTCAGGATACATACCTAAAATCCTTTCGGCAACTGGTTTGTGTTGTATATGAATAATATCATAATCAACCTCAGATACTTTATATAAAGCATTAGGGGTTGACACTTGTTCACCATTTGGGGTATGAAAAGACCATTGTCCGTCACCGAGTTTAAATCCCGGAGCATTTTCAAATGAAACACACTTAATTCCTAATTTTTTAGCCATTTCAGTTAACGGACCACCAATTTGTGATAATATTGTTACACTACAATTTAATTTCATTAAACTCTTTGCAAGTTCATATACATATAACTCAGACCCAGTAAATCCTCTAAAGAATAAACATGAAATTAATACTTTTAGTTTTTGGTTAGGGTCAAATGGGACTTTGTTTGGTAAATTTTTATTATATTTCTGAACAAATAATTCTCTATTCTGTTCCCATTGGTCGTTAGTTTGACCAATAGATTTATGAGTAATTCTGATGTTTGTTATAACACCAACTTTAACATTTTCTAAATGATTTTTAAAACAAAATGCGATATCATAAAAATGAAATCCTTTAAATTCCTCATCAAAGTTATCCTTGATTCTTGATTTACTTAATGCAATAAAAAGCCCATCAATAATTACTGTTTGTCTAATTGATTTACCAAAATCTTCAGAATATTTTGATGTCCATTTTTTCCCACCACTTTCATGGTTAACAATACCAATCATATTTTTTCTACGATTGGTTTCCCACCATCTACCAGTTTCAGACATATTTGTAGTCCCGGCAACCCCCAAAATCCCATAATCACTATTTTCAAAATGAGACTTAAGTTTATAATACCAACTTGCAGTGTCAAAATAAATGTCATCATGACATAATACTACCATATCAGTTTTTGATTCTGAAATAATCTCATTGTAAACTTCTGATAAAGATTTCTCTCCGTTATTAATTTTTTCAATAACCTCAACTTTTTTGAAACCTGAACTTTTCTTCAAGTATTCAATAAATTTTGGGTTATGTTCTCTTGTTGAATATCCTATTGTTAACATAAATTATTTCTATTTAAAACAAATTTGTTGAACCAAATCCATTATCCCCCCTATCTTTATCCTCCAATTTATCTACCGGTTCAAAATTAACATATTTACCCTGAACCACAGGACATAAAACTCCTTGTCCTATCTTCATACCTTTAGGTATTGTTATTGTTGTGTTATTGGTGTTAAAAACAATAACTTGAATTTCACCGGTATATCCTTGATCTACAGTACCGGGAGTATTTAGAACAGTTAAACCTTGCTTAATTGCCAATCCGCTCTTTGGTCTAACTTGAATTTCATATCCTTCCTCAAATGAAAGTTTCAATCCTGTTGGAACCAAAGCCCTACCAAACGGACCTATGATAACCTCTTCCGATGCGTGCAAATCAAATCCTGAATCAGAAGGATAGGCATATTTTGGAAATACAGAATCTTCACTTGTTAACTCAACCTTAATTGTTTTTGTCTTTGACATTCTATTTATTTCCTTTTCCATATCATCAAGGGACATTCCTAACATTTCTTCTAATTCTTGTTGATAATCTTCATCAATTTCTACATCAGCATCTGATTGTATTTTTTCAAATTGTTTGGCAATTTCTTCCCTAATTTTAGGGTCAAAATGCCCTAAGTTGTTTAAATCTAACATTATTTTAATTCATTTAATTTTTTTATGACATCGATTAACACCGATACGTCTTTTTCACAATATTCAACAATACCCTTTATATCTTTTTTCACCCAAAACGCATCATGAACTTTATTTCCGGTCACTTCCATATTTTTGGAAGACTCAACTCCCAAACATACACACATGAGTTCTAATGAAGCGATTGAACCATAACCCCCATATTGCCAAACTTCTTTGGTATCTAACGCTTTAATTTCCCATGGCTTAGTGTCGTGTCCGGGTAATATTTTTGGTGGCATAATCCCATTCATTATCATTCGTTTTGCCAACATCGGAATATCAAATCCTTTAACATTGTGTCCACATAAAAAGAAACCAAGTTCCCCAACTCTATGTAATAGTTTTTGAACTTCTTGTAACATCACTTTTTCATCGGGATTACTAAATGATTGCATTTTGGTTTCCCCTTTGTCAGTTACGAAGGCAACGCTCACACATGCAATCCTTGCAAACTCAGGAACTAACGCTGAGCGGTTGACAAACATATCTCCGACAGGTTTGTCCGCATCTTCAGGGAATCTTTTTTGGAACCAATCGTGGTAGTTTTCAAATTGAAACGCCAACTCGGGTTTATTCGTTTGGAGAGATTCCCAATCAGGTTGGACGCCGACTGTTTCAATATCTAAAAATAATAATTTTGTTAATGGTATGTTTATCATTTGATTACTGATTTATAAAATGAAGCTCTATCTTTTGTTACATTATTTAAGTCATATTTATCCTTAACGGTTTCATATAACCTTTCTCCCATATCTTTTACCATGTTTGGGTTCTTAAGTAATTTCTCAATGTATTTTGACCAATCAGAGTGATTTCTATTCTCATCAACTAATAAGGCATTTCCGTCAACAAAACTACCATGATTTAGACAATGTTTCAAATCTATCGTGTATGGCCCAATATTTGAGGCAATGATTGCTTTTTTGTAAAAACCAGCTTCAATTACTTTCAATTGAGATTTCATTCGGTTAAACATGTGGTTTTTAATTGGAGATAAAGATATATCAAATTTTGAATAATTCTTTGCGTAAGATGTTACCGGTTGGGTCCAAACTCTAACATAAGCTTCATTTAAATCATTTGGGTAGTTTTCTTGGGTATATTGTAACAAATATTTTTTATACTCTTCAGAAACCGTTGTAAGGTTTTGTGTGAATATCTTCTCATATTGAGCCCAAACAGTTTCATGAGGTAAAATATCTCTTCTTTTATGTTCACCTGTTTGTTGGTTAATTTCCGTTACCGTACCTCTTGTATCAAAACCACATAATACGAATTGTAATTTATCTTTATATTGAGACAATCTTGCAAAATCTAATAGTTGAAGGTCGTGTAAGTGAGATGAACCACCTAACCACCCAACTCTTAATCTGTCTGATTCGATTGTCGGTTCTTTGAATTGAGGTTCATTCGGGTTAATCGCGTTTGGAAAAACAATCACATTTTTATTTATTTTACGAATTTCTTCGGCAAATAGTTCTGTGGTTGTTGTTACATATTTTGACACTTTAAGATTTGCGATAATCTTTTCATTAAGTTTATTAACTCTAATAATATCGTGAATAGGATGTTCTTTACCCGGCATCCAATAATCGTCAATATCACAAATTGTGATAATTCCAAGGTCATTCAATTTTTGGATTAATGCATGTGCTTTTTCAAAATCTTGACCAATACTTCTATGATATACAATTATTTGATAATCTTTCCAAAAGTTCATATCATCATATGATGGGTCATAAACTATATCAACATGGAATTCATTTCCGTATAAATTTTGTAGGAAGACATGAGGGTCAATGGAACGGAATTTCCCAACTCCCGTACGGTCTGAGGGGACAACTAATACTTTGATTTTAGACATAATTAATTAATATATTTTTTAGAAATATAGTAATTTTACTCTAAAAATAAAGGGGGGTTAAGACAATTTTTTAATTTTTGTTACTTTTCCTTCAAAAACATGTTTTCCCACTTTGAATGTGAAAACTTCATTAGATTTTTCAGAACTTTCAGTAATTAAACCATTCTCGTGTAATGCTTCATTTACCGCCTCATTAATCATCTTTTTAATTAAATTGTAGTCAATGCCCGATGTAGAGGATTGAGTTTGTTGTGTTTGTTGTTTTGGTTTTGCCGATTCAGGTATATAGTTACCTTCATTTTTTTTCATTAACCTTGATGCCTTCTCAATCAATTCATTTGAAATAGTTGGTGTTTGTGATTGAGGTTGAGCAATCGGATGTTCCATCATTAACCTCTTAATTTCATCAGGTAATCTAGAATTTTTAATAGCATCTATAGTAGGAACGCCAACAGGTTTTGTATTCTCTCTTGGTTCGTTTGAAACGAAAGGTTGATTTCTTTGTTGTGACTCTCCTAAAAATTCACTTGGAATATTATATTTTACATTCGGAATGTTAAATGTTTCCGGAGCATTTAATTGTTGTAACGATGTTGGTGGTAACCCTCCGTTTAAAGAATTAGAACTTTTTATTCCATCCGCTTTATCCATAATTGCTTTTGATAAAGCCAATTTTTCCATTAATCTATCCATATTATATTTATTTTCTTGTTATGTTGCCGGAGTCCCTTCAAATTTAGCGTTAATAATTACACTAGTCATGCTTTTGTCTCCATTAAAATTATAATTAGGTCGTGGAGTATTGTAAATCTCACCAGTTGGTTTACTTGAAAGTATTTTATCTAATCTAAAAATCCTCCATCCAGGTAAAGGTTGTTCTCCTTTAAACCCTGTATAAGAAGCTCCTTCACTATCCCAAGCTCTTAAAATTTTGTTACCCGCTTTACTAACACCTAAACATACAGGTTCAACTTCCCTCAAACCTCTACCTCCGGGTTCATCTCCATCATAATAAATTACTAATATTCTTCTGTTTTTAATCGCGTCAACAATACTATCGATAGAAGCTATCTCACAAATTAAACCTTTAAGAGCTCCTTGAAGTTTCATTAGAAATTAGGATAAATTTTAGAAGAATTAAATTTATTAATTTTTATTTCATTTTTTCTTTCAACCACATCCTCAATTGTCCCTGCCGCGGTATTATATACATCTAAAAATATTCCCGTTCCTCTACCTTTAGAATCCCCATCAGCAAGGGCGTCTTTATTAACTGCGGAATATTCATTACCGACTTTATTATAATCGTTTCTAGGAATTAAACTTGCTCTTTGTTGGTCTGAAAGCGCCGTCAATTGATTATTTTCTGTTTGATTTAAATTTACCGGAATTTGAGCTGGCATAGTTTTATAGTTTTGAAATTAATTCGTTTATTCTCATTAAACTTTCAGTAACTGCCGCATTGTATTTATCGATAGTTTTTGAATGTTCTTGAGATGGTCTTACATTTGTGAAATCTTTTTTCTCATGAGGGTCAATAAATTGATTCATCATACCAGCATTCATTTTATTTGTCTTGGTATTTTTAAGATAGTCTCTCATTTTTCTCAATTCGTCGTTGACCCAATTTTTTATTTCAACATCCCCATTTAAAATAAATGAAGGTTCATTTTGGTTACCCTTAAAATTGTCAAAAAAATTTTTAATTCTTTTTAATTGTTTATATGTTATAAATTTTTGAGTTTGGAGTTCTTTGTTTCTATTGTATCCTTCAGTATTGTTGTCTGCATTTTTTACCCGATGAAAACATTTTTTCATGTGTTCCCTTTTATCTGAAGGGAATTCAATCTCCTTATCGTATAAACTTCTATTCACCTTTTTTTATTAGTTTAATTAAATCTTCTTTTGAATAACCATTTTTTTCAACATGATTCAAAAGAGATTTTAAATTTTTTCTAATTAATAATGGTAATTCATCAATGTTTTTACCCATTTCTTTTTTACCAACTTCAGAATTATCTGAATTTTTTTTACCCATTAGAATATCTTCAACAACTTTAATCATTTTTTGTTTTTGGATTTCAGATAGAGTTGCTCTTGTAACAAAATTTTTATCGTGATAATATTTTGATTTTTTATCTTTATTACCTGTTGGGTCTTGACCTTTTTGTTTTGTCCTTTCTTTTGCCTCGTCAGGGTCCATACCCATCTTTTTTACTAAATATTTGTAAGTCTGAGCTCCGTCCATATCTTCAGTTTCCTCATATCCAAATGCTCCGGACATATCAATTTCACTAACCTCTTCAACAGATTCCCCATAATATGTTCTATAACCACGAGAAATAGGGTCATTCGTAATCCTTGCGGCCGCAACCGTTTGGTCCATAGTTTTATGTGGGTGTAATCTTGGGTCAAGAATCGGGATTTTAGAATTAGATAACGCACCATCTAAATTTACCAATTCCTCTAAATCTTTCTTAAGACCTTTAGTTGTTTTAATTTTTTTCTCTTTGGCAACTTTCTTAAGATGGTTTTTAACCTTAACACCCTTACTTTTTTCAAAATGAATTACCTCGTCTTTTTTACGAGCTTCTGTTAAATTTTCCTCCACAGAGTAATATAAAGAGTATTTGTCTCCCTTATCTCTTAATAGAAAGTAGTATGGCGATGAATAAAATTCTGTATCTGTTGTAATCATCTCGTCTTTTTTATATATAAATACTCGCTTATCAAGTATTTATCATAGTATTATGGCATATCAAAATATTAATCAATATAATTTTAAAAGATTTGGTCTAAAACCGGTCAATGAAGTGACTGATTTATGTCTGGCGTCAGACGAAAAAAGTTACGACCAAGAAGTTATTTTTTCACCATTATTAATTGGGGAAGATGATGGTAATCGAATGCCATTCAAATTCAATTTTAATAGTAGTGGAACAACTTTATGTCAAACTTCGACTTGTGTTTTCAGTGCAGATACAATTGTTTCAGAAAATTATTGGAATCCCACCGACACCGACCCTAACTTTTGTCCAATTGTTACAAACTTATGTGATGTTGGATTAACGGGAATCGACAATGGATTGGTTCAAAATATGTCGGGAGAAACCATTCAAACGACGACAGGATTATATACAAACATTTCAGACAAATTTAGTAGATACAAATATGATAGGAGAATGAAACTTCACCCTATCACCGGATTTACTACGACTCAAAATAGATTGTGGAATGATAATTCATATACATATAATTTATCATATACGAATATCGGAGGAGATATTGGTTATGTTGCAAGGTTAAACGGAGGATTTTTTCAAGGTTTCTATAAACTTGCCGGATATGACTATCAAGTATTTCCGGAAAGAGTTAACTTAGGTTGGACGAGCGAGTTCGTATTACGATATCGATGGACGGGTAATACAGATGTTGGTCTTAATGAAAGATATCCCGAGAATAAAGGAACCTTCTTTTATATGGGAGCGAGAGCCGAAAATAAATTTTATCATTATGCGGATGGTTCTCCAAAACAAGATTCAGGATACACTAGGGTTACATCAGGTTTAACTTGTATGCACACCTGTGGTTGTGCAAGTAGTGCAAATACATCATCACAATGTCTTCAAGTTTATCAACCATCAGGAGGGACAATAACAACTTGTCTTTGTGGATGTCCATGTGAATGTAACACAAGCGCACAATATCCTGAAAAGGATCCGTTATATGATGGAGTTTCAAATGCGTTATCATTAAGATTAAGTGGAGATACAGGTAGTCCAAGATTATGTGTTAAAACATATCGAATAACCGGAGGATGTGAAAGCACCGGAACTTGTCTAACAGGACTAACTTATACGACAGGAACATCGGTTACCGAATGGTGTTCAACTAGAGGAATCTTTGATGATTGTTCGGGAACAACATATCCAAATGTTGAGCATTGGGTTCAAATCGATGCCGTATTTGAAAGATATGAATGGTTTGACACTTGTGATTTATACGATAAAGGTGGATTAGGTTTATTAGTTAAAGATGTTTATTTTGCAACACTTGAAGGAAGGAGCGTTACTTTAATTGAACCTCCGATAACTCGTGAACAACCATATGACCCTGCATCCACAGAAGTTGTTACATTCAACGATATGTGGACTGAAGAACAAAAGTATAGATTAGGAACTCTTAAGTTTTATGTTAATGGAAAGTTATTTTTAGTTACAGAAAATTTTGAAGAAATAATCCCGAGATTATTAAATGTTGAAAAAGAAAAACAGATTGGTGTTGCATATAACATATCGGTAGGAGGAGGGACTCAAGGACTTCACGATAATTTAACATTTTCGGGAGGATGTCCCGAGTCATTAAATGACTTGAAATATCAACAAGACCCTGAATGTTTAACGACTCATGATTTAGATAATACAATTTATTCGGGATTGACCACACATATCAAATTGGAAGAATATTTTGGTGGTAGTATGATTGGAGATATCAGCGCGTTTAGAATGTATACCGAACCATTGAACGCCGCACAAATTAAACACAATTTTAGAATACTAAAAGATAAATACAATTTGTTAAATCCAGATTGTCTTAATTGTAGAATTGCAATACCGGCAAACGATTTATATTATGAAATTATAAATGAAACACCCACACCAACAATAACACCAACTCCAACAATAACACCAACAATAACTAGTACATCAACTCCAACAAATACCCCAACAATAACAAAAACTCCTACTCAAACACCAACTCAAACTCCAACACCATCAGGACCTTAAATAATAGTAACCTTAACTCAAGTTTAATATAAGAATGTATACAACAGATTGTAATTATTTTAGAGTAACAAATTATAATAACGTCCAAGTTGGTTATTATAGAATAACCGGTTGCACAGATATTGTAAGCGTAAACTCTGTTGACCCAATACAAACAACTTATATTTGTGGTAAAAATATATTGGTTGAACAATACGGAGCACCATTAGATGTTACCTTCATAGGGTTATGTCCGTCAAATACTCCAACACCAACAATGACACCAACACCAACAACAACCCCAGTTACTCCTACTCCAACACCAACACCAGTTACTCCGACCCCAACACCGACACCGAGCACAACACCTCTTGTTATTTTCAGATATAATTTACGAACTGGTGGGTATTATCAAAATGTGTGTGAATCTGTTAATTTGTTTGCAAATCCATCAAATGTAACAATTTATACAACAAAACCTTTTGAACTTTTAGTTCCGGGAGATAATGTATTCGGCAATTCGTCATTAACAATTCCACCAGTGAATGCAAACTTCACAATTTCAAATGGTGCGAGGTTCATTCAAATAAGCGGAACTTTAATCCTAAATGTAGGTGTATGTTAAACTTTAACTATTTATTGATATGGCAATTGGTGTAAGAATTTTAAGTAATAATTTAAGTGGGTTAACCACTAATGTGACATATTATCCACTAACCGGAGGAACTATTGATTTGGGTGAAAAAGTTTTTCCATTTGAATATATCACAGACTATTATTACGGAACATATGCGTGTTATGTTCCAACATATGATTATACATATAATCTAACTATTTTAACTCCGACCCCAACCCCAACAAATACTCAAACTCCGACTCCAACAATTGGTTTAACACCTATGGTAACTCCAACAGTAACAACAACCAAAACACCAACTCCAACCCCTACAATAACAAAAACACAAACACCAACAAATTCAAATACACCAAGTGTTACACCAAGTGTTACACCAACAAAAAATTATCAAGGGTGTCAAAGTTATAAATTAATTAATGAATCCGATAGTGGTGATGTTATTTATTCATATGTTGATTGTGGTGATACATTAATTACAGGAAATGTTTTACCACCAAACCCTGATGTTTACTTATGCGCCAAGAAAAACACTATAGTTAGGACTGGTGGTGTTAATTCTTTAGTTGTTTCAGATTTGGGGTTATGTATTACCCCAACACCAACAATAACTAATACACCAACTATTACACCTACTCAAACTCCAACTAACACACCAACTCCAACTAATACACCAACTATTACACCTACTCAAACTCCAACTAATACTCCAACATCAACTGTAACACCAACATCAACTGAAACTCCAACACAAACTCCTACTCCGACAAATACAGAAACTCCGACACTGACACCTACTGCAACAAATACTCAAACGCCGACCAATACTGAAACTCCAACTAACACGCCAACAATTACCTCAACTCCAACTTCAACTCCAGCAACATTACCAACAGTTACTACTGATGGATATGGAAGTTTATTTAATGGTGCTGCTCAAATAACAGGAACGATAGTGAGTAATGGAGGGTCAACAATAACTGAAAGAGGTATTGTTTGGGGTACTTCTCCAAATCCTACTATAGCTAATAATATAGTGTCTGATGGTTCAGGTAATCCTGACGCATTAGGACAATTCGTACACACCTATACCATGTTACCAAACCCGCATGGTACCCCCGTATATGTAAGAATATATGCTACTAATGCAGTTGGTACATCGTATGGTAATCAAGTTAGTTTTACTATGCCTTGTTTCATTAAAGGAACAAAAATAACACTAGCAAGTGGGTTTAAAAAGAACATAGAAGATATATCTTATGAAGATTCTCTTTTAGTGTGGAACTTTGATGAAGGAAGATTTGATTCTGCAAACCCTCTTTGGATAATGTCTCCAGTGTTTACTCAATATGTAAATATTCTCTTTAGTGATGGTTCGAAGCTTGGAATATCTGGTCATTTAAATCATGACGGAGGTCACCGTATCTTTAACTTAGATAAGGGGGAATTTACTTACGTCATACCTAATGAACATACCCCTATAGGTACTCGCACATTTAATGATAAAGGGGATATAGTAACAATAGTAGGTAAAGAAGAATCTACCGAGGTTGAAGAAATATATAACGTAGTAACAAACCGTCATCTTAATATATTTGCAGAAGGTATTCTTACATCACGAAGATTAAACAATCTTTACCCTATCGCAGATATGAAATTTATTAAAGATGAAAGGTCTATCACTTCAATAGAAGAATTCAAAGGAGTTCCTATTGAATATTATGAAGGTTTAAGACTAGGTGAACAACCACTAGCAACTAACTCAGAAGGATTCTTAGTGAAAACACCGGCAGAATTGGCTTATACACTTCCTACTGTCAGTGAATTAACACAATGGACTGTAAAATTTATAAAGAAAAAGTCGTAACCTACTTATGAAGATTATCTTTCTTGACCATCAAGGAGTAATATACTTAGGAAAAGCGATTTGGCCAGATGGTAAACCAACACTCTTAGATTTTGACCAAGGGTCGGTTAGTATTCTTAATGAAATAATAACAGAGGTGGATTGTGAAATAGTTGTCTCTTCTGACTGGAAAACGTGGGTAGATTTACCTAAAATGAAGTCCTTCTATATTAAACAGGGAATAATAAAACCTCCAATCGGATATACTCCAATAACTAATATTAAGTGTTTAGATGATATTGCTTACTTAAGAGCTAAGGAGATAAGAAAGTGGTTAGATTCTACAGAGAACATTACATCTTGGACAGCAATAGACGACCTTGATATGAGAAAACATCTATCAAACTTTGTTTGGGTTGAGGATTCAGAAAAGGGGTTAAAGGAAGAAGGAATAAAGAAAAGGGTCATAAATTATTTATTAGAATAAATCTCCATCAAGACAATTTGTTTCAGGTTCAACAAATAATTTAAAAAAAAATAAAAATTATAGATTATCGCAATATTTATATTAAAATACAAATTAAAATGGCGTGTAGTAAATATACTTTAACAAATACTGGGTCAACATCAATAAATTTTAATTATAGAAGATGTGATGACACTATGTGGGAATATCAAGTTAACCTTGACCCAAGTCAAACTAAAAATATTTGGTTAATCGATGGGACTTACCATATAGCCCAACTATTTCAATCAAGCGTGGTTTTAGTTAATAATGGGGCATTCCCGTTAACACCAACTCCAACACCAAGTGTTACCCCTACAACGAGTGTGACTCCCACACCTAGTGTCACCCCAACATTAACACCAACAAATACGGTAACTCCAACTAATACTCAAACACCAACTCCAACAAATACTCAAACACCAACAAATACGGTAACTCCAACTAATACTCAAACACCAACTCCAACAAATACTCAAACACAAACTAATACGAGTACACCAACTCCAACAAATACTCAAACACCAACTAATACGAGTACACCAACTCAAACTCAAACACCAACTAATACGAGTACACCAACTAAT
>Ga0181355_1000528_pt1 | contig 16398 bp, 16 predicted proteins | sample Fa13VDMM15DN_FD_130099 | JGI IMG/M metagenome (GOLD analysis project Ga0181355, IMG submission 130099) | Freshwater viral communities from Lake Michigan, USA - Fa13.VD.MM15.D.N | ecosystem: Environmental > Aquatic > Freshwater > Lake | place: USA: Michigan | collected 2013-09-23 | reverse complement strand
CAGAAGCTCCTTTGCAACCAGTACAAGGTGTTTTTGATAAAACACAAAATGATCCATCTACTGCTGCTGTTCGCAAGCTTGATGCAACTGTTGCACGTGTTTCTCCTGCGCTTTATGCTGCTGGATCACGAGCTACATTAACCCGTGAAGAAAAAAACTTAATTGAAAACTGGGCTAAAGTTCGTGATACTCATAAACAATTAATGAGAATGAGTAATAAAGATGCTAGTGAATCTTACAATAAATTAGAACCAGCTTTTCAAGAAGTTTTAAAAACATACTACAAAATAGATTATTCAAACAAAACTGAAGCTGATGCATTAATTAAAAGTGATGCATTACGTAAAGCTTTTGGTATTGAAGACAATGATTTTGATTTGTTAGATGCTGTTAAAAGTCCTTTTAAACTCTTAATGGGTGCTGCCACACAATATGGTAGATATCTTAATACTCCTGGAGCAATGTTACAAAACTCTATTATTAACAAAGAATCTTTTTGGAGTCGTAGTAATGGTGAAGTTGCTTTTGATGGCAAGTATCTTTATGATAATACATTAGCTGATGAATTAATTAACAAATATGGTGCTGCTGAAAGTTTTGTAGCCATGCATGTTCTTGCAGGTGATAATCCTGGAGAAATTATTGATGCTTGGGGTCCTAATGATCCTGCTATTCTTTCTGCAATTAATGCAATGTTTAACGAAGAAGAATCATTTAGGTTTATGCTTCGTGAATTTAATGGAGCAAAATTATCTCCTGGTCGCACTATTGGTCGCGTACTAGAACTTGATGCAGGTACAAAACCTTTTAATATAGTAAGTGGTGTTACTGATGCTGCATATCAAATCTTTATGGATCCTCTAACATACTTAACACTTGGAGCATCTGCAGTTCTTAAAGGTGCAAGCAAAGCAGAAAAATTAGCAGATGTTATTAAATCTGGTGATGATGTGCCAGCATTTCTTGCACGACCTGAAGTTGCAGAAATTTATACTGGCTATACAAAATTAATTGGTGAACTTGGAGATGCTTTAAAAGTTAGAGCAACTACCCCAGAACAAGAAATTGTTAAAACAAATAAAGTTGCAAATATTAGAAAAGAACTTGAGGATAAATATCCTACTATATCTAGTCCTGAAGATGTAAAAGTTTGGCTTGATGCAGATGTTCGAGATTTAGATACTTTTCAAAATTCATTTTTAGATGAAGGTGCTAAAAACTTTACACGATTAATTCGTGGTCAAACATTAACTCCAGGTGCTGGTGCTCGTGAAGGTGCAGTATATGCAAGACGTTCACGAACAGCAGGGTTAAACGCTAAGGAACATTTACGAAACTTTTTTCTTGGAAAACAAGTAGATGAAGTAGATGGTGTAGCAGAGTATGGCACTATTGTTTCTAAACTATTAAAAGATGAACCGTTAGATATTGAAATTGCTGTTAACAGAAAACAAAATGCAGCTCAAAAATTTATTGAACGTCAAACTAGATTACACCCAGGTCGTGCTGTAGTATTTCACGATGATGATAACTACGCAAGAACTATAGAAGTTTTTAAAAAACAAGTATTTATGGCTCTTGGTCGTAGAGACTTAACAGAACTTGTTACTGCTCGTTATATGATGGGAACACAAGCTGAACGTTTTGCTTTACATCGTTCTGTATTTGAACTAATTTTACGTCGTGAAGGTATTCACGGTTTAGAAGGTGGTCAAAAATATATTGACAATACACTTGAATTGCATTTTGGTTCAAAGGGTAAAAATACTTTTACAACTGGAAGTCAGTTATCTGTTCCTCTTCGTGCAGAAATTGATGATGCGGCAGATATAAATGTTTCTGGTTCACTTCACTCTTCACAATTTCAAAACTATGTTACAGCTCCAGACTGGAGAGGTCTATCAGAATTTAAAGCAAGTAGATCATTAACTAGATCTCCAGATCAAAAACTTATTGAGTATATTCCTCAATTAATTGGTGGAGCATACAACAATCGAATAACTGGAGTTGCTACAGATGTCTGGACAACTCTTACTCTTATTCCTCAGCTAGGTATACGTACTGCAATTGATGAAGGCTTTTTCTTTTTAATGTATGCAAATTCTGGTTTATTAAAACATGCTAGATTAGCAAAACGATACCAAAGAATTTATGCTGCTGCTCTTGGTTTAGATGATAAATCTGCCGTTGGTCCAGTTAAATTTGGAATTCAAACATTAAAAACTAAAGTAACTGGAAAAGACGCAGGAGCGTCACGGTCTATTAGCGGTGCTGATCGCGTATCTATACGTCTAGATGTATTAGCTAATAATAAAGATCTTCCATTGTGGAAACAAGAAGAAATGATTCGTGAAAAAGTTATTGACGCTGCAATTTTTATGCATGGACAAAAATTAAATTCATTACAAAAAAAATGGTTTAAAGAATTAGTAATGGATAATCCAGCGGTTCTTCACAGTATTTCTACAAAAAATGTTACTGATGCAGTTCAAGGTAAAGTTGCACGAATGGAATTTGGTGGCTTATTAACTAAAAGTCAATTAGATATAGCTATGGATAATCTTGGTCTTGTAGCACAAGGTGCAATTAAATCTTTTGAAGTTCGTTCTATGAAAGATTCTGATGTTGATATTACAATGTTTCGTAATTTTACCCGCGTCTTTAACGACAAAGGTTTTGAAATGCGTAATGGTAAAGATGTAAGTAGATTTAGTTTTGCTTCTGTTTTTCTTAAATATGATGGTATTTTTACTAAAGAAGACTGGGCAAAAGCAACCGATGAGTTAATGAGTAACTTTGGTTTTATAAGAAATTCTAATGGAGCTTGGGTTCCTAAAGTTGGAAAGCAAGAAGAAATACAAAAATTAATAAATAGTACTCGTTTTTTTGATGATATGGACAACATAGATAATCCAGCAAAAATTCAACAATTTATTAAAGCTGGTCTTTCTGATACGTATGCAACATTTCATGGTTCTTCACAAGTGTACAATCCTAAGTTAATTAAATTATTTGATGATTATATTAATGGTAAAGTTTTTGATCATCGAAGTTTAATGAATGCTATTAGTTTTGAAAAGTATACTGAAGCTACAGAAAATTTTAAATTTGTAGGCAACATTATGACCGACATTAAATTTGATGGTTATGGTGTTGATCTTGCAACTACCGTTAGAGCTTTTGGTTCAGAAAAAGCATTTGACATGATGGCTCGTCAATCCGATACTATTACTCGTATGCCAGTTACGCATATGCATTACATTGCATTTCGTGAACAATATAAAGTTGGCGAAACTAAAATGGCTGATCAACTTTACTGGAGTCGTATAGATGAACTTGAAGCTGAAGGCTATAAAGTTACCGATAAATTAGCTTATGAAATACAAAAACAATCTAACGAACAAGCAGGTAAATTTTTTGCTAATAAAGCAATTAACGATGCAGGACAACACGTATTAAAGTTTTCTGATAACCCTGCAACACAAAGTATATTTGCATACAACATGAGAACCGTTGGTCGTTTCTATCGTGCTGTAGAAGATTTCCAACGACGCATATATCGTCTTGTTAAAGACCATCCACTTGATGTTATTTATCGTTTACGATTAATGAATCAAGGTTTTGATGCAGTTGGAGATATTCATACCGATCAAGATGGGCAAAAATATCTTATTCTTCCACTTGATGATGTTATTTATAGTGCTGTAGATACTACAATTCGCGCTCTAACTAATAATACACACAGTATTAAACAACCATTATTTAATGATCTTACATTTAACTTAACTGCTGGTAATCCTTCATTTCAAACTGATGCTGGTATGCCGTATCTTTCAGGTCCAATGGGATCGGTATCTGTTGTTGTAGCTAAAGGTCTTTTAGGTGTATTTAATCCAAGTAAAAACTTTGCAGAAGATTTAGATAACCTTCTTCTTGGTGATCTTGGCGACAATATGACCGTAGGTAAAGCTTTAACTCCTAAAATTGTACGTAATATTTGGGGCATGTTAAACATTGATGAAAAATCAACTCAAGAAATTTCTGCAATGACACAAGCAATTAGTTACAATCAAGCTAATGGTATTGGTATAAATCCAAAAGATCCTAAATACGTTTCAAAAGATGGTAGTATTAATCAAGCATTACTCGCTAAAGATCAGGCAGACTATTTAAAGAATATGCGTATTAGTGCTCATAATATTATTGTTACTCGTGCCTTACTTGGTCTTATTCTTCCATTTTCTGTACAAAGTAAAAGCACAAAAGACTTACCTGAATATTTGTTAGATAGTCGCATGACTTCTATGCAAGAAAGTTTTTATTTAGTTCTTGATCAAATTAAAAACAAGTATCCAGATGCAACCGATCATTACGAAATGGCACTAGCTACGTGGATGGGTGAAAACCCAGGCAAGATTGCTTATGTAGTATCTAAAAAATCAAAAGAAATTCAACCAATTATTAATTACACAAGACAAATGCAAAACTGGGCAATTTCTAATGGATCTGCTATTGAACAGTACGGCTCTGGTGCTTTACTTTTTGCACCTAGAACTGGTGAGTTTACTCCAGGTGTATGGCAATGGGCTACTGCTGTTGGTATTGCGAACAATACAGATATTGAAGAATACTATAGCAAAGTTACTATGCAACAATATGTTAATGAATACTATGCACTTGGTGATCAAGAATCTATAGAACTTAAAGCAATACCATTTAACAATATACCATTGCGTCGTGAAGTAGCGTCGCAATACGACCTTAAAAAACAACAACTTCAATTGTCTGTACCTGGTTTAGAAAACTATATTAAAAGTGGTGTTGAAAATACAGATGCTTTTGATTTTGTTAACAATGCATACAATTATGCTATCTCTGATAGTTCCGATGTTCAACCAGAAGTTAGAAAAAATATAGTTCTTGCATACAATTTGTATATTAATTTTATTGCATCAGCTAATTTTATTGATTCTTTAGATTCAGCAAACGGTGCAGATTTAAAGCGAGAAGAAAAAGAAAGAACAATTAACGCTATTAAACAAATTATTGCAAATGATTCTACAAAAACTGTTGAGCAATATTTTAATTATGGTCTATCAAAATTAATTAACGCTAGGTCTAAAGACGCAAATGCTGGGTTAAGAAGGAATGAATAATGACTACAAATGACTATGATCCGTTAGAAGATGCAAGAGCTAAAGAAGATCAGAAAAAAGCCGACACAGCAAAAATTGAAAGACAGTCTAGATCTGATGGTCGAAGTCAACAAAGTCAACAAGAAGAACTATCTCTTATACTTTTACGGCAAGATCAAAAACAAGCGCAAGAACAATATGAATTAGCTGCTAATAAATATGCTAAAACAAATTCTGCTAAAGATAAAAAAGTTTACGAAGAAGCTAAACTTAAATACAATCAAACAAGTGCTGCATTAAAAGTTGCTGGAGTTGAAATAGATCCAGTAACTGGTGGGCAGAAAGAAACTCAACTTAAGTATACTGATCGACCTTCAAATCCAATAGGTAATAATCGAGGTTTTGATCCTACACTTAATTATGGTCTTACGGGTGCGGATAATCCAGCGGAACGTGCAAAAAGTAAGGCAACTGGTGAATCTCCAGCATATGTTTTTCCTAATACATTAGATAATAGTCGTTGGAATCCAAACTCTTTTACCGATACAGAAGAAGATTCTTTATCTAAAATGTATAGCGGGGGAAATTATATAGAACCAACTGCTGTTGCTTTTATTGCAAATGAAAACGGATCAATATATCAAAATGCAGCTGGCGATCCAATTGATTTAGTTTCGTATGTTAATAAAGTTATTGCTGAATATTCTAATGCTGGAAAAATGAATGAATTAAGAAGTTTATTATCTAAGGTAACAGTAGATCCATTTGAACTTGCATCTCTTGATAAAGCAAAAAGCATGCCTGGTTCTGATTATTCTGGAGCTGATTATTATACTCGCACTCTTGTTAAAAGAGCAGTGCAATTTACAACAATATCAAACATTTTTGTTTCTGGAATGCCAAAAGATAGACCAAAATTTGCAAATCTTCAAGGGTATCTTGAAAGCTATAAAGGTGAATTAAATTATTACATTGATGGCGGTAGTGGTAGTGGTAGTGGAACACCACGTAAAACTACTTCAATTACTAGAAACGCTTACACGCCAGAAGATCTTGAATTAAATATTGATCAATTTTTTCAAGCATATACTGGACAAGGTGCAACTAAAGAAGATGTTGAATATCTTACAAAGCGTTTAAATGAAGCAGACCCACAAAAAACCGTAACTACTAATAACGGTAACACTTCAACTTCGGTTACAACTGGTGGTGTATCGTTAATGGAAGAACAAAACATGATGCGAGAAATGGCTTTAAAAGATCCTAATGCAGAGGGTTATAATAAAGCAACCGCATACCTTAGTTACTTTGAAAAAGCTTTAAAAGCTCCTATTGAGTTAGGTGCATAATGGCTGAAAATGACAAGCAAAATGTAGCAAAAGCTAAGGCAGCAGTTGCTGCTAAAAAACCAGTTGTTCAAAAACCAGTTGTTCAAAAACCAATTGTTCAAAAGCCAGTTGTTGAAAAGCCAGTTGTTGAAAAAACAAATGATAAAATTAGTCTTTTTAAAACGAGTACAACTACAACTAATGGCGTTCCATCTATTACAAAAACAGAAGTGGATGCTCCTGGTAAAGCATGGGTTAAAGGTAAAGGAAAAAATAAAAACTTTTGGGTTAAACCAACAGCACCTGCTGGAGCAGATGTAGCATGGGATGATAACGCAGGTTGGATTAGTAGAAATTCAGGTACGTCTGCAAACTCTACTCAACTTGGTGATTATTCATTAACACTTGCTGTAATTAATTCAGATTCATCTTTAACGGCTATATTTAATGAAGCATGGGCTTCACAACAGTCTGGTCAAGAATGGACACAAGAAAAATTTATAACAAAAATAAGAAGTAGTGATTGGTATACATCAAGAAGTCAAGCGCAACGTGATTACTACGTACTTGCAAATGATCCAGCTCAAGCTGAAGAACTTAAAAGACAAATAGAAGAAAAAAAATCATCATTAAGTTACAGTGCAAAAGTTAATGGTATTAATATTACCGATGAACAATTAAATTTATTAAGTAGATCATCATTAGAATTTGGATATAATGAAACACAAATGACCAGCCTTATGGCTGATTATATTAATTATACAGACAACGGTATAGATAGTGTTATTGGATCTCTTACTGGAAAAACTGGCGAAATAGAAAATGATATTCGTGGCTGGGCAAAAAAGAATGGCGTAACCGTATCGGATAGTTGGGTTATTGGTCAGATTAAAAATTCAGCTAAATCTGGTTGGGACATTGGCGCAGCAACAGACTACATAACTAATATTGCAAAACAAGAATTTTCTGGTTGGGCTGATAAATTAGATTCTAATACTAGTATAGAAGATTTAGCATCTGGTGTTAAACAAATGTATTCAAATGAAATGGATATTGATTTTTCAACTTTAGATATGACTAATTCATTTGTTAGAAATGCAATGCTTGCTAAAGATGATAAAGGTCAACCACTTACTAGTGATACTCATCGTAAAGATCTTTACAAAACTGATGAATGGTCAGATGTAATTAAAAATAAAAATAAAATTATCTCTACTGGTCGAGATGTTTTAACTAGAATGGGATTCTAATATGTCTGGTTGGGATGATTTACGTCAACTGTTTATCGATAATGGTTTGCCAGAGTTAGCCGATGTTATTAAAAATTCATATCAAGTAAACGTAGGTAATGATGCACTTATCTACGAAGACTTGCGTAAATCAGAACCTTACAAAACAAGGTTTAAAGGTAACTTTGATCGTTTAGCTGCTGGCAAAAGTTTTCTTTCTGAAGCAACGTATCTTTCACAAGAAAATTCTTACGCTCAAACTCTTGCAGCTTATGGTGCAAGCGGTTTAGCTACTCGTAATAACTATGAAAAGTTTATTGCTGGTGATGTATCTAACGTTGAATTAGCTAATCGTTTTGAAACTGCTTATACTCGTGTAACTAAAGCAGTTGATTCTAATGATAAAGCACTTGTTGATCAATTAAAAGTTATGTACCCAGGCGTAACTGATAATGAATTAGCTACAAGTCTTTTACTTGGTACAGAAGGATCACAGTTTCTTAAAAATAAAATTGATGTTGCAGAAATTAAAGCTGCTGAAACTGAAGTTGGTATTCAATCTACTCTTGGTGCTAGTTTTCTTGAAAGCCAAGGACTTGATCGCAATAAAACACGTATTGGTTTATCTAAAGTTGCAGAACAAAAGAGTGGTTATGAACAAGCATCTCGCATGTTTGGTGAAACTAGTACTCAAAATCTGCAAAAGGAACTTGAATCAGAAAATCTTCTTGGTCAAACAAGTAAGCGCACTAAGCGTTTAGCTTCACAATCTCGTGCACAATTTAGTGGACAATCTGGTATTACATCAGGTTCACTAGGTCGTAAGAAACAAATATAAACTCTCGTTGGATCCACCAGCCCCAACGACGTAACAGACTGGTAGTAGAAGCCAAGTTATATCCCCGTATAACTTTGTGGTCTGCGCTCAACTAATGAATAAGGGAGATAGTTACGATGAGTAACAACAATGAATGGTACGAAGACGATGACGACTTCTTAGAAGAAGATGATCAGACTAGTGGATTAACAAATCTGCGTAAAGCTGATCGTGCAAAGTCTAAACGTATTAAGGAACTAGAAACTGAATTAGAAAGCCTACGTAACTTTCAGCGTCAGTCTGTCGTAAGTTCCGTTCTAAATGAAAGAGGAGTTAATCCTAAGATTGCTACATTTATTCCATCAGATATAGCCAATGATTCAGAATCTATTGGTAAATGGTTGGATGAGAATGGAGAAGTCTTTGGAGTTCAGCCACAAGTAAAGCGGTTAATGGTAGATCAAGAAAATCTAAATGCACTGCGACAAATTGATGCTGCAACAAACTTTGCTCTTTCTCCTGATGATGTTAATGATGTGTTTTCACGTATTAACAATGCTCAGAGTACCGAAGAATTATTGGAAATGATTTATGGCGCAGATTCGTAATCAATCAAACTAACCCCTAAGGAATAATCATGGCTGTAACAGGCTTATCGGGTGGTTCCGCCGCAACTAATGGCGGTCTCGGTGGTGGTGCGTACTCAGGTGCGTCCAACACAGGAACATTCACACCCTCAAATGGTGCTGGTTTAGTTCAGAAGGCATACGATCGCCTTGTTGAATTTGAACTACGTGCTACCCCATTGCTACGTTCTGTAGCAGACAAGAAGCCTGCTCGTCAGGCAATGCCAGGTTCGTCTATTGCTCTGCAGATCTATGCAGATATGGCAAAGGCTACTTCAGTTCTTTCTGAAGAAGTCGATCCAACAGCAGTAGCACTTAGCACTCCAACCATTGTTAACATTACCGTAAATGAATACGGTAACTCAACTTTGGTTACAAAGAAGCTTGGTCTTCTATCACTTGCTGATGTAGATCCTGCTGTTGCAAATATCATTGCATTCAACATGGCTGACAGCATTGATGATCTAGCTCAGACTGCTCTACTTACAGGTACTAACGTAATTTATGGTACTGCTGGAGCTTCAACTCCAACAAGCACCGTAACAGTAGCTGCAGAAGATAGTCTTTCTGCTGCTGATATTCGTCGTGCAGTAGCTAAGTTACGTGCTAACAAGACGAATGCTCGCAAGGGATCTCTATACTGGTGTGGTCTTCACCCAGAAGTATCTCACGATCTTCGTGCAGAAACTGGTGCTGCTTCATGGCGTTTACCGCATGAGTACCAAAGCAATGGAGAAATCTGGGCTGGCGAAATCGGAAACTTTGAAGGTGCTTACTTCATTGAGTCCCCTCGTCTGTACAATGCTTTTGATGGTGCTGATCAAACAGCACTAGCAACTGCTTCTGCAGTTAGTGGTGTATCCGCAGCATTTACTATCGTTGCAGCTAACGCTGCTTTCGGTGGTCTTGCTAAGGTAGGAGACAAAATCTCTGGAACTAACGTTGGTACTAGTGCTAGAATCACAGCAATTTCCGTGGGAGCAACAAACACTACATTTACTGTAGACGTTGCTAACTCTGGAACTGTTGGAACTAACACCCTTACAGTAACTCCAGTAACTAAGGTATACCGTACCTTCCTTGCTGGTCAGCAAGCACTTGCTGAAGCAGTGGTTGAAGAGCCACATGTAGTTATTGGTCCAGTCGTTGATCGTTTGATGCGTCAGCGTCCAATCGGTTGGTACGGTGTTCTAGGACACGCTATCTACCGTAACGAAGCTCTATTCCGTATCGAGACTAGTTCTAGTATCGCTTAGTTTAGTAGCTAACTTCACTCCCACCCACAAGGTGGGGGTGTTGTTAAGTACTAAAAGGAGATTAAATGGCATACCTATTTGTACCACCAGTGGTTAATGAAGGACCAATGGGTGGTAACTGGCTATTCGCTCGGTATACACGTAAACAAGGTGTTACTGTTTACCGTCTTGATGGTGAGTTCTATGAAGATAGGTTTCCTACCCAGGATGATTTAGATCTTGCTGACCTAGTTTACCTTGGTGGTCACGAGTATTACGTAACACTAACTGAAAAGAATGCTCTTCAATCTGCTGGTTATACGGTGGCTACGGTATGACATTAATAGAATCTCTGTCCGTAGTTTCTTTAGCTTTAGGAATTATTGCCGTGTTAGGTAAGTGGTTAATCGTTAATCCACTTAAGAACTTTATTAGAGAACAATCAGCACCTATCCAGCCACATGCTAATGGTGGTAGAAGTCTTCCAGACATTGCTCGTACAGTGGACAGGATTGAAAAACGTTTAGATGAGCACATTACATTACATCTTAAGGATGAACTATGACTTGTAGAACAGGCTGTTTAACGCAGGACCATGCTACATGGGGTGACTGCTTACGAGCGTCAAACATACAGATGGCAACTGGAGATGCTAATGGCGATCTAGTTAGTAGTGGTTGGACTAATAAGAAATGGGACAACGAATTAAAGTTATACCGAGATGCTCGTGCTCAAGGTATACAACCAGAAGGAACAACAACTGCCAAGGTCCGTAAGGCTCTTGACGTATCAGATAAGACAGGACACGCATATGGCTCCGCGCTCTAAGACAGGCATGCACAAGATGCCCAATGGAAAGATGATGAAGAACTCAGACATGAAAAAAGGTATGGGTAAAGCAATAATGAAGAAAGCTGGACGAGGTAAGTAATGGCAAAAGGTGACAAGGAAGATCTAGCTAGGGCTAAAACAGCAGTTTCAAAAAAGAAAGTACGTGGTGGACAGGCACAAGCATTTCCTAGACCGCGTGGCGGTGTTCAGCAAGGCAGTAAAGATGCATGGTCTAGACCTGGACGTACTTATAGGATTTATGATGATGATACTAATAAACAAACTCAGACTAGATCTTCACAAACAACTTCTACTGGTAAACCAAGAGACGATTCAAAAGCATTAGCAAGGGCTAAAGCAATAAGATCTGGTATGAGTAAAGTTGAAATAAGAAATCAGATTATGGCTGAACAGCGTGCTAAATCACAAAAAGCATTAGTAAAGTTAAATGGTAATAAAACTCCAAAGCAATTAAAAGATGATCGTGTTAAAGCTACACGACAAAAAAGTGCTCTTGCTAAAATGAAAGCTAATCCAAAAGTAAATTTATCTCCAACATCTTCAGCTCTGGAAAGAGCAAAGGCTAAGAAGGGCAAGTAATGGCTACCATGAAACCAAAGAAACCAAAGGTAAATGCTAAAGCATTGACGGCAACACGCAAAGCGGACAAGTTGGCTAATCCTAAGTCTCCAAGAAATCTTCGTGATATTAAAATTACTAAAGAACGTTTGGCTTACGAAAAAGGATTTGCTGCTGCTATGAAGAAAAACAATAGCGGAAAAACTCTAGGCGGAGATACTTACTAATGTGTGCTTCTTGTGGATGTAACCACGTTAACTATGATCACGAAATGCCTACAATGCCAGGTTCATACAAAGGTATTGACAAAGTAAACTACAACATGCCAAAGGTTCCAGCAGTTCCTGCTATGCCTAAGTCAACTAAGAAGGGTAAGTAACATGATGAAAAAATCAATGCCACCAAAAGCAATGGCTAAGTCAATGCCAGTAGGTAAAAAAGCTGGTAAATGTAAGACATGCGGTAAGTAATTATGGTAGCCAAGAAGGATCCACGATTAACACGTGCTGGTGTTTCTGGCTACAACCAGCCAAAGCGTACACCTAGCCACCCAAAGAAGTCACACGTTGTTGTAGCTAAAGAAGGTACACAGGTTAAGCTAATTCGTTTCGGTCAACAAGGTGTGACGGGTGATAGACAGCCTAGTGCAAGACAGGCTTCGTTTAAAGCCCGTCACGCTAAAAACATTTCTAAAGGCAAGATGAGTGCAGCCTATTGGGCAGACAAGGTTAAATGGTAATGGCTACTCCTAAACCCAAGGCAAAATCTAAAGTAAACGCTGCTGGTAATTATACTCAACCAGGTATGCGTAAAGCATTGTTTGAAAGAATTAAAGCTGGTTCTAAGGGTGGTAACCCTGGTCAATGGTCTGCTCGTAAAGCACAGATGCTTGCTGTTGAGTATAAGAAAAAAGGTGGGGGCTACAAGTAATGGCATTAGCCAAGTCTCAACAGTCCCTTAAAAAATGGGGTAAAGAAGAGTGGGGTACTAAGTCAGGAAAGAATAGTACCCAAGGTAGCAAAGCTACTGGAGAACGCTACTTACCCAAAAAAGCTAGAGCAGCACTTACCGCAGAAGAGTACAAAAAAACTTCCGATGCTAAACGTAAGGGTAAGAAAGCTGGCAAGCAGTTTGTAAAACAACCCAAAACTATCGCAAAGAAAACGGCAAGGTATAGGTAAATGGCAAGTTCCACAATAGCACCAGCAGATCCTTATCTTGGAACAAATGTAATTGATAATCAAAATGATGCTGTTGCATGGGAAGTTGCTGACTTTTTATTTGGTGCTAAGTCAATTAAAAATATTGCTGAAGGTAATGGAACTTGGGGCGATGCAGCGGTAATAGGTATTACTGCAGCTACGTTTCTTATACCACCTGCTAAAATAGCATTACTAGGAAACAAAGCTCTTAGAAAAGTACTAGCAGAAACTATAACTGTAAATGCTTCTACTGGTTCATTACCTGTTGTAGCTAAAGCTATAGCTAAAACTAGAGCAGAGGTTGAAGCTGAACTAGTCAGACGTGGCAAGTTAACTTATGCTGAATCTTTAAAAGCACAAGAACCATTAATACCAATGAGTGAAGCACGTTTTAAAAGCATTACGTCGCCAGAACCAGAGACTAAATTTGTTCCTGAAGGATTACCATTTGATAAATATAATCCTCGGAATGAAGGTATAGGTCGTCCATTTGATGAAGACTATGATTCCTTTAGAGATCGTGATAGAAATCCAGCGCAAGAAGCTGATGATTACATTGCTATGCAAGGTATAGGAAATAAGAAAAAACTTTTAACTAAAGAAGAACTTGACGCAAAAGATGTTGAAAGTGCTCAGTATTATGATAAAAGAAAATTTACTCAAGATGAAATTGAAACAAAAATTGATCGTTTAACAGATAAACAATTAAACTCTCCTCAACTTAAACGTAAACAAGGTGAATCAAAAGAAGATTACGAAGCAAGGTTGGAAGATTACGTTCGTGCTGATGAATATGAACCTAAAGAAATTCAAAGAATAGTTGAGCAATTAATTAAAGATAATAAACGTGCTGCAGATATTGATTCTAAAGAAGTAAAAAGTATTTTTCTTTCTCTTATTAGAATATTAAAATCTGAAGAAATAAAAAGAACAGTTAGCCCTGAAGTTTATAAAGGTCTTAGCCGTAGTTTTAAAGAGTTTGAAAAAGAATTTGAAGACACAGTTGTTGATATTGTAGAAGCTAAAGCAGTATTAAAAAAGTATGAAACAAATCTTCCAGATGAAAAGTTTGCTGAAAAAAGAATACCTAGTAAAGATGGAATTAAATATGAAGAGGGAGATATAAAACCTCAAGGATCTTCAATAAGATATGAAGAAGATATAACTGATGATTCTGAATTTGGCGCAGTAAAAACTATTGCTGATGATATGTTTGATAGAACTGGTGACGAAGCAAGTAGACTTAAGCCTGGTACTGGAACTTCTTATGACAAAAAAGTTCCTAATCCTGAAGTATTAAAAATAAAAATACCAGAAGAAGCAAGAATGGATAAGGATCTTAGAGAAGGTTTAAGTATACCTGCACAAAAATTTGCTGAGTTACAAGCGTTAATAGATAAATTAACTACTTTTAATAAATCAAATACACGTAAATTAAGATATGCTTCTGCAGATGAGTTAGCAGATCTAAAAGAAAAATCAATACAAAATCAAAATAAAATTGAAAGATATCAAAGAGAATTATTAATTATAAAGAAGACACTTTCTGAAGAAGAAGTTATTAATGCAGTAAAAGTTTCAGAAGAAATAACTAAGCGAGCATTAGAGCGTCGTAGATATCCTCTTGGAGTTCCAGAAATTAAAAAAGCTTTACCTAGTGAAAAAGCCATAGCAAAAAATCCTGAAGCATATAGAATACAAGCTGGACCTAAAACTACAGAAAAAGTAGCCGAGTTTACAGGAAAAAATTCAGAAGTTACTGTACATTCTGGTGGTGCTGATGGTTCTGATACTGCATGGGCAGAAGCTGCTGATCGTTTAGGAATTAAAACTAATGGTCATAGTTTTGAAGGACATGAAACAATGGGCAGTGCTTCTGGATTTGTTGGTAAACGACCAGCACTTGAAACTAGAAATATTTTAACTAAAGAACAACTTGAAATTGCAGATGAGTCTTTAAAGAAAGCTGCTAAATCTCTTGATCGTCCATTTAATCCTAAAGCTTCTTATGTAAATTTATTGCGTCGTAATTATTATCAATTAAAAGATTCAGAAGCAGTTGTTGCTGTTGGTGAAATTCTTACTGGAGGAACTAAAGTAAACGGTGGTACTGGTTGGGCTGTCCAAATGGGTATTGATAAAGGAATACCTGTTTATGTTTTTGATCAAAAAGTTAAATTATGGGCAGTATGGAATGGTTCTAAGTTTGAAAAACTATCTGGATTTCCACCTAAGTTTAAAGAATTTGCTGGTGTTGGTACTCGTGAATTAAATGATGACGGTCGTAAAGCTATTGAAGAATACATGGAGCAATATGTTTCACGTGGAACTAAAGCAAAAGTAGCTGAGTCTACTGGATCAGTTGTTAAATGGAATGAACTAACAACTGCTCAACAAGCAAATACTGTTTACATTGGTCGTGGTACTGGTGATAAAGGAAAATTTGGCAATCCATTTAAAGTAGTTCCTCAATTTCGTACCGTTAAACAAGCTCTTCAAGAGTATGGTGTATGGCTACAAGATAAAATTAAAACAGATCTAGAATATGCAAGAGATATTTATTCTCTTAAAGGTAAAACTATTGCTTGTCCTGGTCCTGAATCCGTAACTGAATGTCATGGTCAAATAATCCTTAAAGCAATTAAATATTTAGATGAACATCCAGAACTAATGGAAGGCAAGTAATGGCTACGTTTAGTCAAATGACTGATGAGGTATCACGTAAGTTAGCAGGCTACACGCTACGTCAGGATCGTCAGACACACCTTACTGTTACTACTACTACAGTTGCACTTACTATTACTGTTGCTTCTGCTGTCAACATATCAACTGGTGTCATCCAGATTGGTGATGAGTTAATTTACATAGAGTCTTATGACCGTAACACTGGTGTACTTACTATCCCACCTTATGGTCGTGGCTATAACGGTACAACTGCTTTTGCTCACGTCAGTGGTGCACGTGTAATTGTATCTCCTACCTTCCCATCTGTGGATATTAAAGAAGCTATTAACGATACTATCTTGGCTGTATTCCCCAGCCTGTACGTTACAGCTACACATACATTTACTTACTCACCTGCAAAGACCACCTATGCATTGCCAGCAGCAGTAGAAACCGTTTTAGGAGTAGCATACGAAACTACTGGTCCATCTAAAGAATGGGTTCCTATTCGTAGCTATCGAGTTGACACTATGGCTAACACTGCTTCCTTTGGTGGTTCTAGTAATAGCATTAGTCTTTACTCTGGTATTGAAGTTGGAAGAACTGTACAAGTATTTTATAGTGCTGCTCCAACTGTATTAAGTACTAATGCTGATGTCTTTACAACTGTTACTGGTTTACCAGAATCTTGCAGAGATGTAATTGTTCTTGGTGCTTCAGCACGGTTAGCTTCGTTTGTAGATCCAGGTCGT
>Ga0181355_1000527_pt1 | contig 16401 bp, 26 predicted proteins | sample Fa13VDMM15DN_FD_130099 | JGI IMG/M metagenome (GOLD analysis project Ga0181355, IMG submission 130099) | Freshwater viral communities from Lake Michigan, USA - Fa13.VD.MM15.D.N | ecosystem: Environmental > Aquatic > Freshwater > Lake | place: USA: Michigan | collected 2013-09-23 | reverse complement strand
TCGGCGGCCTGCTCGCAGATCCAGCGCGAGTTTGACGACGGCTACCACGGCCACAAGGTCGATGGATTCGTCCAGGCTATCCCGAACAACTGGGAAGGTATGCTTGCGACCACCAAGCACATCAAGGCTTGCGACTACGACCTCAATTCCTAACCCCACAATAATGAGCAAACCTACCTACCAGACCTACGTCGTCATCGAGACCATCGTCATTGAGCAGAAGATATTTGCGCGATCCGAGGCCGACGCCATCGCCCAGTACGAGGATATGATGAACAACGCCGAGTCCCGCGTCATCATCACCACCGAGGGTTGCACCGAGTCTAGCACGACCTCGTCCGATATCGAGGTCGAGACCATCAACGACCACGTCGAGTAATTTCCCAACACCACAACAATGAGCAAATCCAAAAACAAGACCGAGAAGATTAACATCGTCCCCGACCCCTACGTCGTCCAGCGTATGCTAGAGGTGCTGGCCGCCCAGCACGGCGTCGCGATGGAGGCCGCCGCCCGCGAGGCCGCCACGGCCGAGGGGCTGGAGCAGGCCAAGGTCGATGACATCGCCGAGGGCGCTGGCAACGCCGCCTACCACGCCTACTTTAAGGCGCTGAAGGTCATCGTGGCCGAGTTGACGTCTGACATTGACGTCAAGGACGTCTACGCCCACGCCGACGCGCTAGGTAAGGAGCAATCCCGATGACCGCCACGCGCGTGATGGCGATCCTCTACGCCCTGGACAACCCGCCTTCGGCCGACGAGGCCGCGGCGGCGCTCCTTGAGGTCGAGGCACGGCCAGAATTATTCCTCACTACTGGTTCGGCCTGTGCGGCCTACGAGATGCTGAAGGACTACGTCGAGGGGGGCTTCTCCTACAATGGCTAATCCCCTGCCCCTGCTGGCCTTCATCGGCGCGACGTTCAATCCGACGTTGCCAGAAGTTGATCGTGCCGCCCTCGCCCATCACCAGTTGGTGGTGGCGGTGGGGAATATCGAGAGCGGGATGAACCACAACGCCCTTGGCGACCAGCGCCGCGCTCGCGGGGCTTGGCAGATGTGGGCATTGGCCTGGATCGACGGCAACGGCCAATTGAAAAAAGAAGGGCGGCAGACGTACCCCTATGGGGACTTCCAGAATCCAAAGGCATCTTACGCGGTGGCCTCGGCGTACCTGCGCGCGTGCGTAGGTCGCTTGGCTGGCGCTGGGGTTACCAATCCAACGCCAGAGCAAATCTACCTTTGCTTTGCAATGGGGTTCAAAAACTTCTCGACCTGCGGTTTTGACCCCGCGCGCTGTCCCGAAAAAAAGGTTGACGCGGCGAAGAGGGTGAGAAACCTCTTTGACTATGCCACCCGATGACCTTGAGGAGTACTATCGACTTTTGCAAGACGCCAACGGCGAACTAGAAGAGTCTCTCTATATGCTTTCACAGGACATTGAAAAACTCCAAGACGAACTGGCGGCCACCAAGGCCGCGCTGGCGCTGGAGAAAAAAGAAAAAAAGAAAATAACCGACGCTGGGTGGGCGTTAAACGACGTGCTGGCCGAACTGGTATGCACCGACCTATGCCCCGCCGCCTGGACGCGAGACATCAATAAAGCCATCAAGAAGTGGCACAAGAATTCCCCCAAATGATTACCTATCTCTGCATCGATCCAGGCGCAAAGGGCGGGATGGCTTTCCTTAAAAAGGACGGCACGACACAGGCCGCCGCGCTCCCATCCCTTACTTACGACGCCCTGTCCGAACTGACTATGGATCAGTACACAGTCGTCATCGAAGACGTCCCTAAATTTGCTGGGCGAATGATTCCCCAGTCAGCGACGGCTAGTCTCCACTTTGGATTCGGCTACCTGTGCGGTCACTTTGAAGCGCGGGGTTTCCGTGTCATTAAGGTACGGCCGCAGGAGTGGCAGAAGACCATCGCCATCGGCACAAAGGGCGACTTAACGTCTGCCCAATGGAAACGTAAATTGCGCGACGAGGCCGTGCGCCGCTTTCCTTCAATCGACGTGACCTTGCAGACGGCCGACGCCCTCCTGCTCCTGGATCACGCCCGCCAGCACAACCTTTAAACAACAATGAAAAAAATAATCCACATCCCTGCTATTAAAAAGTTAAAGCCAGACACCCGCATCGTGGGGGTCTTGGACAAGACCAACTACGTCGTGACAAAGGACGGCCGCGTGTTCCGCGAACTCAAGCCGACCACCATCAACGAGCGCCACTACTACAACGTCCTGCTGGAAGGCCGCCTGCGCCGCGTCTCTCGCTCGACCCTGCTGGAGGAGATTAAGAATGTCTGAAGACATCGTCCCAGTAGACGTTAAAGCGCTGGAGGTCTATGACCGCATCGGCGACCCGATGCTTGCCATCAAGACTCTTGGCCAGTCTATCTTCCGCTCTGGTATCTTTGGCGTGGACAAGGTGGAGCAGGGCGAGATTCTCGCGATGCAATGCCTCACCGAGAAGAAATCGCCGCTGGAGTTGGCGCGTACTTACCACTTCATCCAGGGGCAGTTGGCTATCCGTACCGACGCCCTGCTTGCCAAATTTAACCTCATCGGCGGCAACGTCACCTGGATCACCCGCAACGACACGCTGGTTGAGGCCGAGTTTGCAAAGGGCATCAACAAAGCGCTCATCCGTGCAACCATTGAGGAGTACACCATCAATGGCACAGCGCTCGGCAAGGACGGCAAGATCAAGGAGAATTGGAAGAAGTGGCCGCGTCGTATGCTTACCGCGCGCGCTATCTCCGAGGGCGTCCGTCTCATTGCCCCAGAGTGTTGTTTCGGCGTGGCCGTCTCTGACGATGCCATTGACATCCCCCATACCTCTAGGCATAGTACCTCCTACGACGTCCGCTCCATCATCCCGCAAGGGAAGGAGGACGTCGCCGTTATCGTATTAAAGAAAGTCGGTATGCTCCAGGAGGGGCAGGGGCTTGACGACGTCAACGCCGCCGACGCCAAGGCGGTCATTAAGAACCGCGAAGGTTTCATCAACTCTATCAACAACCACCAGCAACTATGACCTATAAAGAAACCGAAGCGCTCTCGTACAGCGGCGCGAAGCAGATACTTAAATCCCCCGCGCACTTTAAGGCGTGGCTGACGGCCGAGCAGAAGGACACCCCAGCCCTCAAGATGGGCAGGCTCATCCACCTGTCCGCTCTTCAGCAGGAAGAGTTCCAGCGCGTCGTCCACGTCCAACCCGACCTGGATCGTCGCACCAAGGACGGCAAGGCCGCCTATGAGGCTTTTAAGGCTGGCCTGCCCGCCGACGCAGAAATTATTGACGCCGAGGACTTGGCTACGATCCAGGGCGTCACCGCGAGTGTCCAGGCGGCCTTCCTCCACCTTGAAATCGACAAGTCCTTGTATGAGGCCGAGAAGCCTATCTTTGGCGTCTACAACGGCGTTAACATCAAGGGTCGTCTTGACCTCATCACGAAGATCCGCGGGTGCGAAGCGCCATACATTATCGACGTGAAGTCGTGTGAGGACGCAAGCCCAGCCGCGTTTGCTCGCGATATCGCCAACTATGGCTACCACGTCCAGCAGGCGTTCTATTCGACGTTAGCCGAGACTGGCCGCAACTACCTTATCGTGGCCGTAGAAAAGAAGCCACCCTTTGCGTGGCGCATCTACAGCCTGTCCGAGGAGACCATTAAGGCTGGTCAAGAATTGATGGACATCGCCGTCAACACTTACAAGATGTCCAATGCATTCGGTAACTGGCGCGGGTATAATCCCGACGCTACCGAAATCTCCATCCCCAAGTGGGCGCTTAACCCAGACGTAATTTCCTAAACCAAAATAACCAAAAACCATACACAATATGTCATTCAAGTTCGATCCCAACGGCGCTCAAGAGCGCAAGTACATCACCAAGCCTGGAATCTACGAGGTCATCGTTAAGGCTTTCTCCACGTCGTTCCTCCCGCCGCGCAACGACTTCTACGTCCGCATCGCGCTGGAGAACACCGAGGGCGAAAGCGTGTTCGCTGACATCTTCCAGAAGGCCGAGAAGAACGGCAGTCACGAGCGCCTTAACCAGTTCGTGGCGGCCACGGCCTCCAAGCACGAAATTGAGAAGTACCTCGCCGCTGGCGAAATCAACCTCGACGGCGTCGAAGGTGAAGACTGGGTTAAGTTAATCACGGAGCGCGCCATTGGCCGCCGCCTCAAGGTCAAGGTGACCGAGCGCAAGTACGTCAAGAAGGACGGCACGGAAGGCGTGGCCTACCAAGGTTCGTTCTTCTTCCGTCATCCCGACGGCTCTGAACTTCCGTTCTAACCCAGATGTCGGTTATAGCCACCCAACCGACTATTCGTCCGTACCAAGAGCAGGCCGTCCAGGCTTGCCTTGGTGCGTTATCGAAATCAGTTAACCCCCTGCTAGTCGCCCCGACTGGCGCGGGGAAGACTGTTATGGCTTCCGAACTGATGCGCAGGTGGCAGAGCGCAACAGGGAAGCCTTGTTTCTTCTTTGCTCACCGCTCCGAGTTGCTTGACCAAGCGCAAGACACGATGGATCGTGCTGGAGTGAAGGGGCAAGCCCTGTCCGTTTTTCAGAAAGATTTTTCGGCCGTGGAAGGTAGGGAGGGGGGGCTTTGCGTCTTTGACGAAGCCCACCACGCCGTCGCGTCGTCCTGGAAGAACGTACAGGTCAACTTTAAAGGGCAGGCTGTTGCCATCACGGCGACGCCAGACCGCCTGGATCGCCAGAAGATTGAGACCGCTGGGTTCACGCAGGTCTTCCAGATTGCCATCCGAGACCTAATTAAGGATGGCTACCTAGTCCGTCCGCTGGCGCAGAAACTGGCCGTCAGCATCTGCGACAACATCATCGAGAATTACGACGACGCCATCGAGCAAGTAGCGCGCAACGTAGTGGACGAGTTCTGGCGCTACAATCGCAAGAAGGCCATTATCTTCCTTCCTAGTGTGGATGCCTCCAAGCGCTTCAACGCCGCCTTGCGGGAGATTGGCGTCAGTTCTGGTCACCTTGACGGCACATCTGGGAAGTATCGAGCGCAGGGCGTCGAGAACTTTAAGAACGGCGAAACCCAGTTCCTGTGTAACGTCGGTTTATTTACCGAGGGGTTCGACTGCCCCGACGTGGACTGCGTCGTTCTCTTGCGCGAGACCAAGTCCAGAGCGCTATGGTCGCAGATGATTGGCCGTGGCTTGCGGTCTTATCCAGGCAAGAAGGACTGCCTCATCCTAGATCCACTATGGGTCAGCGGCACGCACCTACTTCAGCCTGCGGACGCCTTTACGGATCATCCCGACGCCGCGTGCAAGCCCCGACTAGGACAGTCCGACCCCTTGGCCGACGCTGATGTCGAGGACTCGCAGGCCGAAGAGCGCCTGCTAAAGCGCATTAAGCAGGAGCAGAATAAAAAGGACGCCAAGGATGCCTCCTCACGCGGTTTGATTGACCTATCCGTAGTCACACCCCTGTTTGGGTTCGTGCCGCCTCCCACGGCCAGCACGACCCCTATGTCGCGATTCCAGAAGGAAGCCCTGGAGCGATTCCAGATTTACGCCAATGACAGCCTGTCCGAGGCTCACGCGGCCTACATCCTAACCAAGATGCGCGAGCGCGTCGCCCTGCAATTGGCTACAATTAAGCAGGTCAAGAAACTTCGACAGTTCGGTCACAGACACGCTCAAGGCTACACCTTTGAGCAGGCCACAAAGGCTATCGGCACGGACTGGCGGATCTCTGGCCGCAATAAATTCAGAAAGACTTTCCAATGAACCAAGAAGAATTCAACGAGATTTTAACGGCATATCGCCTTAAATCATTTCACGCGGAAGAGCGTATCAAGCGCTTGGAGGTCAATCTGGCCGAAGAGAAGGAGAAAAATAAGCACGTCGATGCTATCGTATCTTCTTCCGACATTCTAGTTGACGAACTAAAAAACAAGATAAAACTCCTTGAAGCCGCAGGAGACGAAATCGTCGCATCGGCATCGTTTAGCCGTATGGCAAAGTCGATGTCCGTCTGGCAAAAACTACGAAATTCCCACAACAACAATGAGTAATCCAATGGACAGTATATTGAATAACGCGCTGAATCAACTTCAGACCAGCAACGAACTTGTCGCCGCCAAGGCCACGATTTTGCGCCTGGAATCTGAAGTTAAAAAACTCAATGAGGAACTAGAGGCTCGCAAGACGATCCAGTCCACGTTGCGCGAGGCTGGCGACGACCTCTGGTATTGCTTGCGTCACCGCAAGGAAGACCCGACTGATGCTATCGAAGAGTGGCAGGAGGTGCGAAATGTCTAAATTTATTCCTGTAGATCCAGACAAGTGGGCAGAGATGGTGCAAGCGCTGGCCGAGGTTAAGAGTCTCAAAGCCGAGGTTGAAAGGTTGAATCAAGTCATCCTAGATGACGCGCGTCTACCCTTTGCCCTAGGAGGAACTGGCCTACTCAAGGACTTAAACAAAAGGCTGACTGCTCATCGTTTGTTTGCGGACAAGTATGGCTTCAACTCCAATAAAATTGAAGAAGGAGATTATCCGTGAACGAAGAAAGCAAAGACAGAATCATCCAGGATTTTGCCACCAACATTATCCGTCTAGGCAATGAGTGCCGTGACCACGCCCTTGAAGTTAAACGCCTCAAGGATGAGTTGACCGATTTAAAGTCTACGGCTGACCAATTTAAAATCGAGAACTCCATTCTTATAAAGGAAATTAACCGCCTACTGGTTGAAGTGGACTCTCTGACGACTAACCCCACCTCCCGACTATTGCGTGCCGAGCGTGAGGAGAACGCCCGCCTCAAGGCCGAGGTCGAGAGGCTGACCAAGGCGGGTGATGAGATGGCGTTGAACCTAACCCACATTGGATGGAACATCTGTGTTGAAGCCTGGAACGCCGCCAAGGAGGGCAAGCAGTCGTGATACACGAATTCCGCAACCCTATGCCCGTAGAAACGCCATTAGGCTACGGAATGGCAATCTATGTACGCGATGGAGGGACATTCTCCAATGATGTATTTGCTATCGTCCTTGATAGTGATGGGGGGCTACGCCATTTTGTGTCCGATCAATTTACTTTTGTGAGAAACGATACTTTTGGAATACGAACCGAGAACAAGAAGCCGTGAGTGGCTACGAAAGAAAAAGCAGGGGCATCCAGGCGCTTGGTCGTGCCATAGGCGCGGCAAAGGTTGGCAAGTGCAAGTTGGTCATCCTGGATCTTGAGTCAGCGGAGTATATCAAAGAATATATCCATAAGCACGTCCGTCGTGATTACCAGCGCTCTTACCAAAGCCAATATAGGGCAAGGGTTCGCCTCAAGGCTAAAGGTAAATGAAAGCCGTAACCCAAGGGTCTGGATGGAAACGATTTATGGCCGTTGGGTGTTCCCACGGCATCTACGCAGATCCATTGGCGATAGAGGCGGTACTTAAATTTAGGGAGCGCTGGAAGCCACATACAGTCATCCACCTTGGAGACTTTATCGACTTGTCAGCCCATATGGGAGGCTCTGGTGGGGAGGGTGATAAGTTGCGCCCAGATATTGACGGAGGCATTGATTTCTTAAAACAACTACGCCCTAATGTGGTCGAAGTTGGAAACCACGAAGCGCGCCTATGGAGGGATATCCGCTCGTCTAACGAACTGCGCGTTTTAGCCGCAGAGACGGCCATTGAAGCGATTGAGACTACCTGCCTCAAGTTGAATGCCCTGCTGATTCCCTATACAGGCGTCTGGCAGGTCTACCAGTTGGCTAACTACAAGTTCACCCACGGCACTATCTACAACGAGACGGCCTCGCGAGATATGGCCGAGATGTACGGCAATGTCATCTTTGCTCACACCCACAAGCCGACGCAGGCCGTAGGCCGCCGCATCGATTCGCCCATCGGCATCTCCGTAGGCACGCTTACCAAGCGCGGCGCGATGGACTACGCCAACACCAGACGATCCACGCTGGGTTGGGGGCAGGGCTTTGTCTACGGCGAGTATAACGACAACTCGTTATACCCACTTCTTCATACGCACGATAATTCTGGCGCTTGGCATCTCCCAGTATGAAGTCAGAAGCCCAGCGCCTGCTTGATTTAATCTACGAGGATATGCGCAATGAGTTAGCGCCTGTTCCTCCAGGCTGGCATACAATTCGCCACTATATGAAAGAATGGGGGTTTTGTAGGTCGCAGACGGAGCGTTATCTTAAAATTGCAATTAAGAAAAAAATAATAGAGTTACGTTACTTTAAGGTTGTAATCAAAAAAAGACTTACGAAAGTATCTTACTACAGAGCCACCAAATGAGTAAACCAATCTGCTTTAAGATTCGGGGAGGCGTCGAGCGTGAAGACGGCTCGCGCGGGTCAAAGAACATCGGCAAGACCGCTGGCAAGGGATACCTTGGCGCAGAGGATAAAGCCTTCACTATTGGGTCAGTCCAAGATCAGTATTTATTTACTAGCGAGGGCGAAGGTAATAGTGATTACAAACATCTTCCTATAAAGCCACCTATGTCACAACATAAACTTAAATACCTTTCACTTTTTAGCGGAATTGAAGCCGCAAGCGTAGCCTGGAAAGACCTAGGATGGGAAGCCGTTGGATTCTCCGAGATTGAACCCTTCCCCTGCGCATTATTAAACCAACATTTCCCAAATATAAAAAACTATGGCGACATCACAAAATGGAAAGAATGGGGACTCGTCCCTGGAACAGTTGACGTTGTTTGCGCAGGAAGTCCTTGCCAAGCCTTCAGCACAGCAGGACTGCGAAAGGGGCTGGATGACCCGCGTGGTAACCTGGCCCTCGTCACCCTTGGACTTGTTGAATTCCTTAAACCCAAGTGGTTCATTTGGGAAAATGTGCCTGGAGTCCTTAACTCTCAATCAGGATCTGCGTTTGGAGCCATCCTCACAGCGCTGGGGGACATCGGGTATGGGTGGTCTTACAGAATCCTTGACGCTAACCACTTCGGAGTCGCACAACGAAGGAGAAGAGTCTGGCTATGCGGCTACCGTGACCCTGTCAAAGGTGCTGGAGACTGGAGACCACCTGCGGCGGTTTTATATCACTCCGAAAGCCTCCGCTGGAATCCTGCGACGTTCAAGCGCAAAAGGAAAGCCGCTCCCATTGGAACTCAAGGAAGCGTTGGAGAATCTGATAAAGGATGCTACTGGAACGGAGAACAAGTAAGCGCTACACTTGATACTAGTCATTTCCAGACGATGCCAGAGAAAGGTAGATTCCCAGCGGTTCTTCAAAAAAGTATGTTAGTTAGGCGTATCACGCCTCGCGAGGGGGAACGGCTTCAAGGATTCCCAGATGACTGGACTATGATTTCGTGGAAGGGAAAGCCTGCTGACCAATGCCCAGATAGTGTTCGATACAAGGCCATTGGTAACTCTTGGGCAGTCCCTTGCGCCCGCTGGATCGGTGAGCGCATCAACCTAGTCGAGACCATCAAAAATGAGCAAGCCATTGCCTAAATTTTACCGCCTTGAGCCTAGGTCGGAGTTCGACGAGGCCATTGTGCGGACAGAGCCGAGCGGGATGCTAGTCTACAGTTACAAGAAAATCCTCAAGGTGGTGATGGAGATGAATTACTTATCGAGAGATGATGCTGTTCATTGGATTGATTTCAACATCGCAGGAATCCAGAATATCAGAATCGTCCGCTAGACAACAATGACCCCCGAAGACCGAATCAAGGGGGCGAGAGCCTACCTTGCTAAACTACCTCACGCTATTTCTGGACAAGGTGGACACCCAGCGACCTATCGAGCGGCGTCAATTCTGGCTCACGGATTCGACCTATCCTATGACGATGCCTGGACACTATTGCAGGAGTGGAATTCTAGTCATTGCTCACCACCTTGGGGCGAGAGGGACTTGCGCCACAAACTGAACGATGCCTTCGTCAAGCCGCACGAAAAGCCAAAGGGCTGGCTAAAGAAGAACGAGCGCGTAGTTGGCGCTAATGGAAGGATGGTCTTTGACGCGAAGCGCGTAGCCGAGATTGCTTTCGGCGCTGTTCCGTTAACAACGGCCGACCTCCTACTGTCCGCATTTAAGGACGACGAGGTGGTGTGCATCACCAACGAGGCAGGCCAGTCCGACGAGGGTAAGTACTTCCCAGCGTCGAAGGGTTCGTTTCTGACGCGCTCCGAATGGATCACCAGATTCTTCGGCCACGACTCCAAGAACAGGAAGCACTATGAGCGCTCCGAGCAAGGCGCTTGGATACGGATTAACCCTTTTACGAAGGATGACTTTACAGGTACGGACACGGCCGTATCGACATATCGCCACGTTCTTGTCGAATTTGATGCCAAGAATCGAGATGAGCAAATTGCCATCTTTCACCAGTCCAACCTTCCCATCACGGCTCTCATCGAGTCGGGCGGCAAGTCGGTACACGCTTGGGTTCGGGTAGACGCTTCCGACAAGCCTCAATGGGAGGAGCGCCGCAACTCTATCTACGAGTTCCTAGCCGACCACGATCCAGACCCGCAGAACAAGAACCCCTCCCGATGGTCACGCCTAGGGGGGGTTATGCGTGGTGATAAGGAACAGAAGATTCTAGCGCTTAACGTAGGTAGCGACAACTGGGACGACTGGGTAGTCTGGCGAGACGGCCAAGACCTGCCCGATGAGATGCGGACAGACTTCCTAGAGTCCTACAACACGCTTGAAGACCCTAACCACGTCATCGGCCACGGCCGCTGGCTCTGTCGTGGCGGCTCTTTGCTTATCACAGGGCAGTCGGGTATCGGCAAGTCGTCCTTCACGATGCAGACGGCCTGCTCTTGGGCGCTAGGTCGCGAACTCTTTGGCATCCCAGTCAAGAAGGCGCTCCGTGTTGGAGTGATCCAGGCAGAGTGCGACGTTGGTGACTTGGCCGAGGCTTACCAAGGGGTGACGTCGTCTATGGACTTGTCGGCCGCTGATAGGCAGGTCTTGAGGCAGAACTTGATCTTCTACACCGAGACGTCCAAGACTGGCAAAGACTTCGCCGACCTCGTCCGCAAGATTGTGGTGCGCCAGCACCTGGACGTTATATTTTGCGACCCCCTTCTTTCGTATGTGGGCGGCGACCTATCCAAACAGGAGGTGGCCTCCCACTTCCTGCGCAACTGCATCCAGCCCATCCTTAAAGACACAGGGTGTATCATTGTCTTTACCCACCACGAAGGGAAGCCCAAGCCCAAGGAAGTTACGGACGGCCAGACCATTAGCGATATGGCATATAGCGGCCTAGGAAGTTCAGAACTCACGAACTGGGCGCGCGCCATCATCAACGTCAGACGCGAGTCCAAGGAGTACCCCATCTTCTCCTTCAACCTTACCAAGCGCGGCAAGTTGGCTGGGATGCGCCTGCCCGATGGCAAGCCTACCCTGTCGATCAAGTTGCGCCACGCCGAGGGCAAGGTGCTGTGGGAGGTCGTACCCCCTACGGCCAAGTTTGAACTGCTCAAGGTAGGCCAGCAGTACGCCCACTTCTCGTCCAAGCCGTCCACGGCGCGGGCGGCCTTGCTCAAGGAACTAGAACAGGACTACAGCCTGGATCGCCTACAGTCCGAGGCTGTCCTAAAGGCTATGGTCACGAATGGCATCCTAACCCCTAAAAAGATAGGTGCGGCGCTGTTTTACGAGGGTACGCACCTAGAAGACTGACGTAAATGGGTCTAGGAGGCTCTTGGAGAGCCTAGCCTATACCTACCCATTCTCCTTTTGGGATAAAACGCGCCAGACCAAGGCTACCCCCATCATCAACGATGCCACGACAAGGGCATAGGAGATGTCAGCGGACATCTTGAGCGCGGCGGTGGCCGATGACAGTTGGCGCTCCAGGGTGGCATCGTCCGACTTAACCCCAGCGTCGGTGATGATGAGCGCCATCGTCTGGGATGAGGCGAAGGCGTTGAGTACCCCCTTAACCACCCACGCGGTGTACAGGGCGCATACGCACGAAATAAAAAGAATGATGCCTACCGCGATCAGTAGGTTTCTGTCACTTCTTTCGCTTTGTTTTTCCACGGATGCCTTTCTTTACTTTAGACACTTCGGCTTCGCCGCGAGCCTTGATGTATTTGAGAAGGTAGTCCAGGACTTCTGGTGCGGCATACCCAGAAGCGCCTACGGCGGCAAATCGAAGAGGGACGGACTGGATGTGTTCGGACACAGCCCATCCGACAAAAGAGGCGGTAATGGCCGCCGCAAAAACACGACGCACGACCCACCCAAGCGTGACAGGCTCGGTAGACAGCAAAAGTCTAGCCACCATCGCGGCAGATCCAAGAGCGCTGGCAACGACGCCGTCTTTGGCTATCGCCTGGATATCGTCACTCGATGGTGTTGGGGCAGGGGGGGACATTGGGTTTACGGAAGAAATGAACGTAGGCCACGATAATGCCTATAATTACCATACCACCTACAGAAGGGATGAACCAGACAGTACCGAACAGGAAGGGAACTGCTCCAATAAAAAGACCTGTGGCTAGGAGGCCAGCGCCAGCCATATAGCGTCCGAATGCCATTGCTAGACCGCCAATGACCATAAGGCCGATGGCGGCTAGGGTGTACAGGTTCTTGCGGGCTTCAGATTCTACCTCTAAAATCTTGGCCTCTAGTTCCTTGATCTTGGCGTCCTTGAGCGCCGATACGCGAGCGGCCTCTTTCTGCTGGGCTTCCATCTTTGCCCAATCGTCGTTAATCTTGGCAAGGAGTTTACGACCCGCGTCCTCGGCGGCCTTATAGGCGGCAGAGTCGGGTGATGATGCCGCGCGCTGGCGGGCGAAGGCAACGTCGCCATCCGATGGTTTTGGCAGGTATGACAGGGCGACGCCAGTCTCGGCCTTTACCACAGTAGGCTTATCGGCGTTCTCGCGCGCCACAGTAACGGCGGCGGCTACACGGCCGTCAGACTTATCCAGGTCATTCCCAACCTTATTCACAATGCCTCCATCAGTAGGGGCATCTGGTTGCTGGGGAATCTCTGGGGTGCTAGAGCATCCAGATAGGGCAATGATAGTGGCTACCAAAATCGACCCTATCGTAAAACGGTCTAGACCAGATTTTGCTTTAATAGCCATAGCCGTTGTTAAAGCCAAATGGCTTTAGGGTTAATTAGGGCTTCTTTAGAGCGTCGAGCAACTTCTTGCCCTCCGACTCCTTGGCCTGGATCTTGACAGTATTGTTGTGGTAAAAAAGAAAACCGCAGGCGAAGCCACCCAATAGGGATAGGACGATAGCAATGAGGTAGAGCATATTAGGAAAGTTAGTTTAAAATGGTGTAATTCTTTGCGGTAAGGTCAGCCTTGAGACCTTCTAAAGTAAGATTAAAAATTACAATCGAAGGGCTGAAAACCACATAGGTCTGACTAGACTGCACAGCACCAATGATATGTGCCTTGTTGTTTCTAACAAGAGCGGCAAAGCCAGCATCAGAGTAAGTTGAAATTGCCATTTGTTTATGTGATTAGGAAAGGATAAGGAGATGTTTCACCATCGTAATGGAGGTAAAGGGTTTCGCCCGTGCCTGTTGCTGTGTATGTAGATGTATCATCCATCACATTCAAATACTGTGTGCCGCCAGACAAATAAGAAAAACCAAACAAGTAACCATTGATTTGAACTTTAAATTTATTTGTAACATTCCAATCGTTGTAAATATTACCACCAGATGGGTAGTAAAATCCTGTCACATAGTTCGTACCGTTCCAATAAGGCCCATTGCCGTAGCCAGCCGTAACAGACAACGCAATCGTCTGTCGATAGGTGACTCCAGCCACAGCCACAGCGGCAGTAGTCTGCACAGTTGAGTCCGCAAAGGTAATTGAACCAACATTTGAAATGAAGCCGCTTGATGCTAGGGTAATGTTAAATCCTTCAATTATAGCCTCTTCTTGGTTAACACGCATCCCACCAGCCATTGAAATCCCATTACCAGTATAGTAAGTTGAAAAGCCAGACACAGCCGTATCGTCAACCAAGATTTCTCCAGTTACTGTTCCACCAGTAAGAGGCAAAGCCGCAGTTGTCTGCCCAGTAGTGTCACTAAAAGTAATCCCGCCAACCGAAGCAATAGTCAGAGGGCTATCAAAAATGATTTGTTGAGCCGATCCGCCATACCAATTGGTCAAGCGACCACCCTGCCAATTGAGTTCGTAGCCGACAGCACAAGTCAGAGAGATGCCTTGGTAGCCGCCTGTTCCGTTGTCAAATGTACCCTTGGCGATGTTCTGTAAGCCTACTGCATCAAAGACAATAGCACCAGTCATCGTGCCACCAGCAAGTGGGAGGAATGATCCACCACCGCCACCGACAGTCGCCCAGATTAAGTCCGTGCCGTCATAGGTCAAAGCCTGCCCAGCAGTAGGTACTGTGCTGTCGAGGGTTGTGGTCGCTCCATTAGATAGCGTCCCGACAGTTAGGCCAGATGCCACTAGGTCTGCAAGCGTGGCAATCGGGTTGATGGCCGTGGGTGCGTGCGTGGTCGAGTTGATGGCCGCCGCAATATCAGATCCATCAAGAACTACACCTAGGTTACCCCAGATGACGTCAACAGTAGCGTAATCTGGCGACTGCGAAAGGTCTCGGCGCACGAAGCGAGCATTGGCTACAGCCTCGTCAAGGTAAGAACCAAGCGGGATAGGAACAACAGCGCCACCAGCGACAACGTCGGCGAACACATTGCATCCAGCCTGCAAGAGTGTGAATTGATCTCCTCCGACATTCATCGAGACCTCAATGTTCGTTGAGCGCCTGGACTCACCGCCAAGGAACTGGTGGCATTCGGCGGTGGAGAAGTTGATAGTACCTACATACCCATTATATCCGATTAGGAGGCCAGTTGCCGTTAGGGTTTCGTCTTCCGTGAGAACAATATCCCATTGATACTGACCAGTCTGGAACACTTGGCTACCAAGCGCCGTAGCCATAGAGGACGCGCTAGTGTTGTAGTTAAAAGTCTGGTTGGTCGTTCCAAAGACAATCTGGATAGTCCCAGCGCGCGGCTGGGGGTCAATGCCCACTCGGTAAATCTTGTTAGTACCGCTCCAAGCCTGGATCAGAGTAGTAGTAACGACAGGGGAGGATAACGGAGTCCAAGTGGTGGACATCGCAATGGGTGACTGGCGAAGTTCGACAAAGACAATCTGTCGAGTGCCAACATCACCAGCCTGGACTAGGCTGATAGATTCATAAGCCGAAGGGGTAAGGGTATCAGAGCCTTGGCTGATAGTCGGCTTTAGGCCGTAGGTGTTCCAGGTGATGGTGTAGCCAGTACCAGTCTTGGTTACGGTAACACCGCCCTCATCATCAACCGCCGTAATGGCATTAAGGGCGTCTTGTAACTGGGTGGTAGTAGCGTTATAGGGAACAGGCTCGGTTTCGGTGCTATCTACAGTCAGTTCCCAAGTCCCGCCAGTAGGGTACTTGTTGGTATCACCTACGGCCACAGTAATCGCCGCACCCGCAGGAAATGGGACTTCAATGGGGGAACTTCCAACGCCGCTAGAGGCGACGATATGGAGTTCAAGTTGGGCTACGTTGCCTTGGTAAAAGGAGGGGGCAGGCGCGCCGATAAACGCAAACTGGTTAGCCAGCAGGCGGTTGGAGTCTGTAGCCATCCATAGGCGATAGGTGTTAATAGCCATAAGTCCCTTGGTATTAGCCTAGAGTCAAAGGTGGTCAAGCCTATGGTTTAGTAACGCTGGTAATATAGAAATCGTCGATATAGACGGCAAAACCATCTTCTTGAGGGATTTCAATTTCTTGAACCTCAATAGGTGATTCCGTGCAATTCGATTCACTCAATGTAACAGACCAATCCACCTCGCTATGGAACGCTGGATCTCCCCAACTAGTTGAAAACCCAGCATAGTAACCAACAGTAGAAAGTGGAGTCATTGTTGCATATGACTTTTTGAATACAATCTTACCAGATATTGTAGCGCCTTCATTGAAACAACAAATCCTAGAATCCACCTTTAATGAGAATCTTGCAGTATAGTCAAAACTGGTGTTTTCTGGATTAAAAGGAACGTTCTCGCGTTCATCAGTCGCATAATTATAAACAAAACTCATACCATTAGGAACAGACGAATGTTTAAAACTAAAAAAACCAGTAAACAGTCCAGGCATCCCATTATAAATCGATTCTAGGCTTTGTGGGTTATATGGAGATGTACCTGGATCGCCAGATTCTACTGTAGAGTTAAACCAGTCGTATGGGTCTGATTCACTCCATCTTGGATATAATTTATAATTTCCTTCAAATAAATTATCCGAAGTAAAGTCGTATGGAATACCATTAGGATGCAATGGGGGATCCATAGCCGTTACTGTATCTAAAGGATAGGTACATTCCATATGCCCATTCTTGAAAGTTAAATAAAT